>Ga0114951_10005837_pt1 | contig 11166 bp, 12 predicted proteins | sample AM7aDNAmetaG_FD_88677 | JGI IMG/M metagenome (GOLD analysis project Ga0114951, IMG submission 88677) | Freshwater microbial communities from Finland to study Microbial Dark Matter (Phase II) - AM7a DNA metaG | ecosystem: Environmental > Aquatic > Freshwater > Lake | place: Finland: Lake Alinen... | reverse complement strand
TAATAAATCTTCAATTCTTTTAAATCCAGCATCACCATATGGTCAAATTTTAGAAGTCATTAAAGAATTTTTTTTACATAATATTATTTATTTAAAAAATTCTTTAAAACAAACTGATATAGAACAAGCAAACACCAAAAGAGCAGTCTCTAATTGGGCAAGAATTGCTGGTCATAATCCATCTAGAGCATTATCCGCTAAAGGTACACTCAAATTTAAATTAAAACAAGGTATTAATATTTCTGATAAAGTTGCAGGAAGTAATGCTACAATTTATGATAAAACTCTTGTTAGAAATAACACAAACAATTTATTTTATTCACTTAAAATTGGTGGTGATAAAAATATTTATCCGTTAAGTCCTGGTTGTCAATTTTTTGTTTCTATATCACAAGGAAAATATGAAACACAAACATACACAGGTGATGGCTCCGCAAACCAATCAGTTCAAGTTGTTATTGATAATAATTCTATGGTAGATAATTTTGATTATACTGTTGTTCTAAATGGTATTAATATGACAATTAAAGATCATCTTTATGATATGTTTGAAAATGAATATGCTTGTTATACAAGAACAAGTTTTGCTGGTGGATTAGATGTTTATTTTGGTAATGGTAAAAATGGTATAATTCCACCAATTGGTTCTGTTATTGATGTTAAATATTTATTAACAGATGGTTTACAAGGTAATATTCTAAATCCTAAAACAGATGATTTTACTTTTGTTGATGATATTTATGATGATGATAATAATCCAATACAAGTAAATCAAATATTTGATTTATATGTTGAAACTGATATTATGTTTGGAACTGATGGTGAAAGTATAGAATATACAAAAACTATTATTCCTTATGTTTCTAGAAATTTTGTATTAGCAACTCCATCACAATTCATATACCATTTAAAAAAATTAAATCTTTTTTCAAAAGTTAATGCTTTTAATACTTTAGATATGGTTAAAATTGATATTGATAGTGATGGTAATTTAAACGATATCAATATTAACGAAATGTATTTATATTTAATTCCTAAAATTAATAATTATTTTGTTGGTGATGTTAATTATTTTAATATACCATTTGATAAATTCTTTTTAAATGAAGATCAAAAACAAAGAATAATAACATATTTGAAAATGCAAGGAACACTAAGCATTACAGCAAATATTAAAATAATAGACCCTAAAATAACAAAATATATTGTAAATATTTTTATAAGAATTTTTGATGATACAACACAAGATAATATTAGAAATCAAATTATACAAATTTTAGGTGATTATTTTTCAAATAACGAAAGATATGATCGAATTGTTAAAGCCGATGTTATTGGACAATTAAAAACAATTGATGGAATAGATTCTGTTAATCTAGAATTCGTAGGTCAAGATAATGAGAATTATCATAAAGATGGTGCAATATTAAGTAATAAAAAAAGAACAACTATTGAAACAACTTATGCGACAAATTCATCTTCTGTAAATGTTTCCGCAGACTATTTGAAAAGTGTTAAAAATGATCAAGCACAAAAAACATTACAAGCGTCTCAGTCTGCAAGTAGTAATTTATCACAAAGTAATAGTGGAACTAAAACAGGAAGACAAAGTTTCTCAGATGCTTTAAGATCAGGTGCAATAACATCTTCACAACACATTTTTTTACCACCACAACAAAGTTCTGATTCAACAGTATCTGTAGGACAAACAACTGTTGTTTCATATAATCAAACCAACTACAATTCCTTAGAATCAAAAGGATTAGATCCAATTTTAGGTGATATTTTAATTGGACAAAATGAGTTGGCGATTTTAAGAGGCGGTTGGAGTAATAGAAACAATGTTTATTATCATGAAGATCCTAAATCAACAGATGGTTTTAATTCTATTAATATTATTTGGAAAGGTGTAACAAATAGAAAAAGTTAATTTTTATAAAATTCTTTAAAAATTTCATCTTTGTTTTTAAGAACATAATTATGAATATAAAACGCTAATTTTTTATAATTTTTATAATCATAAATAGATTTTATTTTATAATCATTTAAAAAATTTTTGTCAACATTCATGTAATAATTATCGTTATTATCAAACCAATAAATTAATTCGTATATTTTTTCGTCTACTTTCATTGACAATAGTACAGAAACTCCGTTTTCCATCTGTCCAATATAATCAATTATTGTAATAAATTTTGATAAATCTTGTTCTTCCATTTTGAGGGATGTAATTTTTAATATATATATATTAAAAATAAGGTTCTCACCATGGCATTAAGAGATGTAAAAGATTTGGTTATAAGATATGATGGTCATCCAAAATATGAAATAAACAGAATTGTTGAAGATGACGAAATAGAAGTCATTGTTCAAAAATTAGAAATGATTCTGTTTACTAACTCTGGCGAAGTTATAGGCAGTAATATGGGAATAAACTTAGAATATTACCTATGGCAAACAAGAGTATCAACCAACACACTTAGAAAAAAAATAGAAGATCAAATATTTCAATTTGTTCCAGAGTTGATACAATTAGGATATGACTTTTCAATAGATGTTTATGATGGTATTTATAGAGATATACTCTATTTATCCTTCGTTATCAAAGGATATAATATTGAATTTATCTTTGAATAAAAAATTATTTATAATATGAGTGAAAAAAAAGCAGAAGATTATGTCTTAACAACAGAATTGGTTAATGATATTATCAAAAAAGAAAATTTAGGTAAAATATTAAAAAGGCACGAAAGATTGTGGTTTCAAAATCTTAGAGGTATTAGAAAACCATACATAACATTCGCCATGAATGAAAATGAATTTGAAGAATATGTTAAATGCAAAATAGATGTTATGTATTTTGCTGAAAAACATTGCCAAATCAAAAGAGAAGATGGTACAGTCGGACCAATGAAACTTAGAGATTATCAAAAAGAAATTATTAAACTTTATACTAAAAATCCAAGGAGTATATTAATGGCATCAAGGCAAACAGGAAAATGTAACTCGTTCATTGTTAATGTGTTAGTTGTTTCTGAAAACGGGAACACCATAAAAATTCCAATTGGATTACTTTATTATAACGAATTAAAAAAAGAAAGAAAATTAACATTGTTAGAAAAAATAAAAATAAAATTGTATATGTTTTTATACAAATTACAATAATGGAAGAAGAATATAAAGATTATATTGTTTGTAAAATTTGTGGATTTAAATCACATAGAATATATGGAAGACATCTTAATAATCATGGTATATCATCTGATGAATATAAAAAAATGTTTCCTGATGCTCCATTATATTCAGAGAGTGATTATATAAATGTCACAAGAAATAGTGGAAAGCATATGAAAACAGAAAAATATAGAAAAATATTTTCAGAAAAATTTAAAGGAGAAAAAAATCCGAACCATAAATCTAAAACTACAAAAGAAGAACGACAAGAAAGATCACCATTTTCAATTAAATTTAAAAATTATTCTAATTTGAATGAAACTGATAAATTAAATAAACTTGCAAATTTTGTAAAATGTGTATGTGATAAAAAATCATATACAGTAAGATTAGATTATTGGCTCAATAAAGGCTTTGATATGGATGAAGCAAATAAAAAATTATCAAAAAGACAAACAACTTTCACATTAGATATTTGTATTGAAAAATATGGAGAAGAAAAAGGCAAAAAAATATATACAGAACGACAAGAAAAATGGCAAAAATCATTAACTAAAAATGGAAATTTAAAAAATGGATTTTCTAAAATTTCACAAGAATTATTTTATGATTTGCTAAGTAAATATTCAAACGAAGATATAGAATATTTATATTTTGCTACCAAAAATGGCGAATTCAGATTGGAAAAAGAAGAAGGCGGCGTTTGGAGTTACGATTTTGTAGATATTAAAAATAAGAAAATTATAGAATATAATGGTGATCTTTATCACGCCAATCCAACATTATACGAAGCAAATGATCATCCGCATCCTTTTAGAAAAAATTTAACAGCAGAAGAAATTTGGAATAAAGATAAAAATAAAATTGCTGTTGCAAATGAAGAATATTTTTCTGTTTTAACCATTTGGGATGGTGAATATAAAAATAATAAAGAAGAAACATTTAAAAAATGTTTAAAATTTTTAGAATTATGAAAAAATATATTAAAGAAACAAGAACCTTTAAATTATTGATGTTAGAACATGCAATACAAAAAAATATTTTAAAAAAATATGACAATTTTTTGCTTGATTTAGATAATGTTAAAATAAATTTAAAACAATTAAAAACATTAGTCAATGATTTAAAAATTGAAATCACAAATTTAAAAATATATAATATTAAACTTATTAAAAAATTTGGTGATTTAGATATGTATGTGTGTGATTATTCAAATATAGCAAATTCTATTATCAATAAAATAATTGATTTTTTAGAAAAAATAAAAAATCCAAAATTTGATGAAATAATTTTTCCAGAAGGTGATGTTATTAAACATAATTTGTTTCCTAAAATTGAAATAGAAACTAATAATTTTAATAGAATTCATATTATTGATTTGCCTATGATTTTAAGAGGAATTGGTGTCGGTAAAACAATTTATAAATCTATTATTGAAAAAATAGAATTTATTTCATCGATTGAAATAGATAGAACACAAGATGCAGAATTAGTTTGGAATTCAATAATAAATGAAAAATCTGTTTATTCTTTTGTTTGTGATAAAAAAATTATTTCGATTTCACAAAATATGAAATATGAAAAAATATTAAATATAATTAAAGATTTTTTTCATTATGAACTTGAAAATAAATTTCCTGTTATTTTAGATGAAGATTTTAAAAATAAATTTAATATTAAAGCCGAATTATTAAATGAAATATAAATATGATAAAAGAAAAAGAAGTAAATATTAAAATAGTAGGTAGAACTAAGTTATATTATCAAAATTTAGGATATTTGTGTTCTGCTGATGATAATATATTTGTTAAAATTGAAGATTTGCCTAAAAATTCACACGTTAAAATAACTGCAATTTGTGATTGTTGTGGTAAGGAAAAAATTATGAAATTTGGAAGTTATAATAAAAGTTATAAAAAATATAATTTTTATTCTTGTAATTCTTGTAAACAGGTTAAAATAGAAAAAACAAATATTGAAAAATATGGTTGTAAACGACCAATACAAAATAAAAATATTAGGACGAAACTTGAAAAAACAACAATAAAAAAATATGGTTATAAAGTTAGTTCGCAAAATAAAGATGTGATGTGTAAGATTAAGAAAAAACAAATAGAAACTCTTTTTAAAAAATATAATTTTTTAAATATTGTTGATATAACAAAAGGCTGTTGTAAAATAACATGTGAAAAAAATCACATTTTCGAAATAAATTTTTCATTATTAAATTCAAGATTAAAAAGCAAAACTATGCTTTGTACAATTTGCAATCCTGTGTCTGCTTGTAAATCTGGATTAGAAATTCAACTTAAAGATTTTGTCTATAATAATTATATTGGTAAAATTATTTACAATAGTAGATCAATTATAAAACCTTATGAGTTAGATATTTATCTGCCTGATATCAAATTTGCAATCGAGTTTAATGGACTTTATTGGCACTGTGATTTAAATAAACCTAAAGATTATCATTTAATGAAAACTGAAATGTGTGAAGAATTAGGAATAGAATTGTTTCACATCTTTGAAGATGAATGGATTTACAAACAAGAAATTATCAAATCGATGATATTAGAAAAAATTAATGAATATGAAATATGATAAAAACAATAATTAAAAATACAATTTATTTTTTAATACAATTAATAGAAAAATACGAATTTAGGAATTTTAATCCTGATGATGAAGATTTATTAAAAAAGTTTACAAATACTATTTTTTTAAAAAACGATTTGTATGTTGAAACTGATTATGGACAAGTTCCTGTTTCAGAAATAAATATTACTCAGCCTTTTCAAAGATATAGATTAGAACTAGAAAATGGTTTGTGGTTTGAAGGTGCTGATACACATATTCTATTCTGTGAAGATTATAGTCAAAAGATGTTAATTGATTTAACTATAAATGATGTTATTTTAACTAAGCAAGGACCAAGTAGAGTAAAAAGAGTTAGTAAAATTTATGGAAAAACCAGTATGTTTGATTTAACTATTGATACTCCAGAAATGAGTTATTATACGAATGATATTTTGTCACATAATACAGTATCTGCTGCCATTGTCATTTTACATTTTGTTTTATTTAATGACGAAAAAGGTTGTATGATTGTGGCGAATAAAGGAAAAACAGTTAAGGAAATTATTAAAAAGATAAAAGATATTTATAAATTGTTACCATTCTTTTTAAAAAAAGGAGTTATAAATTGGAATGAAACACAAATAGCTTTTGAAAACAATTCCAGAATTCAAACAGAAAATAGAACCAAGGATCCCAGTATCGGTTTCACAATTGATTTGCTATACCTTGATGAGTTTGCACATATTCCTAATAATTATGTTGCAGATTATTATAGTGCTATTGTTCCAGTTGTTTCTGCTGTTGAAAATTCAAGGATTATAATCACAAGTACGCCAAAAGGTTTCAACATGTTTTATGATTTGCTGATGGGTGCAGAAAAGGACGAAAACGATCCATTAAAGAATCCATATAAAGCTATGCGTGTATATTGGTACCAGGTCGAAGGCCGACAAGACACCCAACTTAGATTGCTTGATGGTAAATTAAAAAAATACGGAATGGCAAAATCTACTGTTTTAAGGGAGTTACGGGATCAAGGAATAACATTTTACAAAAAACATAAGGGTGATGATGTTATTGATTGTGTTAAATATGATTCAGATGATGAAAAAACTCACATAAAAAGCATAAGGCAAATGAGGGTTGGTGGATTACCATTACCGGAATTAGGTGTAGTTACTAATTGGCAAGAAGAAGAAACAAAACTTATAAATGGTGAGGATCGTTTTAAGCAGGAGTATGATTTATTTTTTGTTACTGGTGATCGTTTGCTTTTTGATAAAGAGACGATGGACAGTTTAAAAAAGAGAGAAATTCCGTTTGATCATATTCAATTTCCTTTATTTGATCAAAAATTAAGATTTCCATATACATCATTAGAATTTATAAGAGATAAAACATTATTTGATAAAAATCAAACTAAAAAATATTATATTTTAATGAGCATCGATTTAGCTGAAGGATTAGCTAAGGATTTTACAGTTATAAACATATTTAGGTTGGTTATGAGAGACAAGGATGATATAGCGAAGCACAAGTATGAATCCGTGTATGACCTCTTTAAACTTGAGCAAATTGGCTTGTTTCGCAATAATTTATATTCTATCCGGGAAGTTGCTGATATTTTTTATTTATTGGCGTTTGAAATGTTTGATCCGGAGAAGGTTAAGGTTATTTTGGAATATAACACATATGGTGCAGAATTTTTAGCACATTTGCCGCATGTTTTTGATGATTGTAATGATTATTTCAGTGCAGTTTTCATTAGAACTGTACACAGCTCGCAACAAGTAAAGGTAACTGGTCAAAAAAGTCCAAACGATTATAAAATAGGTTTAAGGTTGAATAGGGATAAGCATTTGATTATTGACAAAGAGTTTCAACAGTCTATTAAAAAGAGAAAGATTGTCATTCACAATGATATAAATATTTCTGAAATAAACACATTTGCAAAATACGAAACCACTGCAGGAAATGTTTCATATCGTGCAGAATCTGGTCATGATGATGTGGTTATGTCAACAATCACATTATCAACAGTTTTTGATACTGTCGCATATAAAAACATGATTGATATGTTTATTAATAATGAATTGGATGTTGAATCTAAAAAACTTCTTGAATCTTTTTCTGATAACTCAAAAGGTTCAAGTAAACTTAATGATTTTGTTTCAACTTATGGCAAAGTTTATGCTCCTAAAGGTCCGCCAGAAAATATTTTTGGATTAAGATATCCTTCACCAAGAAGAAATTAAACTTTTAAGTGTTTTTATTATAATATTAAATAGAAAAATAATTTTAAAAAATGGTAGATTCGTATAAATTTAAAATGTCAATGGCTCAGTTGGATTTTTTATTAGATAAAATATCTGATTTAATAAATATTGATAAAGAAATATTAGTTAAAATTGATTATAAAAATATTTTAATATATTCCTTAGTTGCACAAGGAAGAAGCGTTAACGCATTTAAATCTTTTATTTTCAAAATTGAGGAAGTTTTTAATTTTAATGAAGATTTATCAGATAAGCAGATTTTGAAATATATTATTTCGGATGGTAAAAAATTTGAAACTACATTAAGAAATTTTTTAGATTTTAATGAAGAATTGAACTGTGAATTATTTATGAGTGATGATATTCAAGCAGACAATTTTGTTTTAAAAAATTCTAAATTAAAAATAAACATAATTGGTGGTACACCGGAAGGATTGAATACTGATATTGATGCAGAAAAAATTAAAAGCACAATAGATATTAAGAATATGGATTTTAAGTTTGATTTAGAAAAAACATCATTTGAAAAGATAAAAAAAATGTCTAAAATTGAGACACAAGAAAATGATATTTTATATTTAAATATTGTTAATAATATTCTTTCTATTGGTGAAAGCGGTTGGGATTTACAAATTTGTGATGTTTCGCATGAAGATTTGTCAATTACTTTTCCTAAAAAATATTTTAATTCTATGAATTTTGTTGGTGAAAATAAAATAGCAATTTATGTTTTTGATACAATATTATTTATAGATAATAAGAACACCAGTTTAATAATAGCATTAGAGTTGAGTGTTTGATTCTATTTTTGTTAGTTTGCGTTTTCTAATAATAGAGTTTGAATACTCACCCATATATTTCCAATTATTCCTTTTAAACCAATCTCTTGAAAATTTTGTATATTTCATAAACCCCATAAAATAATTTTTATTTATTGTTGTTCCATCAAAAGACAGATAAATATAATTACGATGACAACAGATCCTCCAATGATCAATATAGCCAAATTCAGGAAACCCTAATGATTTAAAATCATCAAGATTATTTTTGTGAACTAAATAATATTTTTTTTCTTCGTGCATTATTAATTTTTAAAACGGGAAAAGCCCGTCAATATCCTTACCTGGATTCCAAGGATTCCACAAGGTAGACGGGGCGTTTTCTCTAATGCAAATATAAGAAGATTTATTTAAATAAAAAAATTTAAATCAATTTGTATTTTAAAACAACTTCATTTTTCAATGATCCGTTCATGCTACTTTGATAATTTATTCTGTCAACATAAACATAATTTGATAATATATCATCGATAGCTGATTTTTGAGGTTCAACATGTTTGCCATATTGTAGCCTGAAATTTTTTGAAAAAATGTCACCATTTCTAACATTTTTTGTGTGACCTAATGTTATTGATAATTCATTTGTCATTTGCCCTTTATTTATGCTTGTAAGACATTCTGACATTTTTTTAGAATAATACCAACAACAATCTATCCAAACAACATCAAAATGTATTGTGTTTTTTTCGAAAAACTTATTTATTGTCATGCGGTGATCAAAAGTTTTATATTTATTCGTTTTATATTTTTCTAAAACCAATTTATATTTTTCTATATTATGAATAATAGCATTTGGATTAATACTACGTGCCAATTTAACATCATGCCCATATTCATTGGCGTTTAATGCTATGATAGGTTTGGTGATATTTTTTATTGTGTTGAAAACAAAAGGTCTCACACTATTCTTTCCTGGATTATTGAAATTAAGCATAGATTTTTTCGGTTGATCTTTTTTTCTCCAAGAAATACTTCGATTTTTAGGATTTATTATAAAATGGGACAAAAACCATTCAGTTTTTCCCCAATGATTTGGATCAAAAGTACTACAATTAACAGAATCTTTTGTATACCCGGTTATTTTAACAATTATTTTAATACATTCTTTTCTTGAAATGTGTTTTCTGTTTTCCATTGCTAAAAAGAATGCTTCTTTCATTCCTATTACTAAGAGGTGTTTTATCAATGTTAAATAAACGTCAATTTTAATATCAATAGGTATTTTAGCATGATATCTCTCTAAAGAGTTAGGCTTATTTTTCCATTGAATACATTTATTATCAATTTTAAAATTAGATTTAAACCAATTTTGATATTTCCATAGATTTATTGGAAGATTGGTAAATCTAACATCTTTTTTAATTTCATCAACAGATAAATTGTCTTTATCTTTCATAAATAAAAGAAAATTGTCCGTTGAACTTATTTCGTTGTTATTTACTATTTTATCTAAAAGTTTTTTATAATCAAATTTTTCAGATTGTAAATTGCTCAACTCTTTAATTTTTTGCATTGTCTCTAAATTTTTAGTTTAATTTATCTTTGTAAAGTAAGTTTTGTAGATCCTTTTTCGTCAGTTTCAGAAAGCACTTGATAGCCATGTTCTTTTGCAACAGCAAAGAAATTTTTAACTTGATCACTTTCAAGTAAATCTGAATCAATTGAAAATGGTGCTGGATGACTATAATGTTCTAATTGAAACACCGCAATATCAATTATTGCTTCGCTAATTTCTTTATTATTTAATTTTGACATCTTTAATCAATTAAACAAAACTCATTAAATGTATAGATTTATAATAATATTTTGAGACTTAGCAAATTCTAAAATTTGTTCTCTTGCATCATCTAAAAACTCAATTTTTAAAGATTTTTTTGAATTTTTAAAAATGATTTCTTTTACATAACCATTAAGCAAAAAACTTTGCAGTCTAAAATAGAAACCGCTATTTTCACCTTGCGTATTTATTTTCAAATATTCATCAATTAAATATTTGCAATATTTTTTAATATTGTTCATTTTATATTTTTTTATATCTTTTAAAATAGAGTCCAAACATTATAAAAAAGAAAATTGAATTTAGTGGATTGAAGTGAAAAAACAAATGTGGTGATGAATATGATATTGAAACAAATGATAATATCAAATTGGCGATCATCAATATCCAATAAACAACATCAATAACATCAACGAATAAAAAATTAAATTTTTTCATATATTTATCGTGTAAAATTAAATGTTGTATATCCTTCTCTTTCTGATGGTTTAGATATTACATTATATCCGTGTTCTTTTGCGGC
>Ga0114951_10005833_pt1 | contig 11168 bp, 7 predicted proteins | sample AM7aDNAmetaG_FD_88677 | JGI IMG/M metagenome (GOLD analysis project Ga0114951, IMG submission 88677) | Freshwater microbial communities from Finland to study Microbial Dark Matter (Phase II) - AM7a DNA metaG | ecosystem: Environmental > Aquatic > Freshwater > Lake | place: Finland: Lake Alinen... | reverse complement strand
TCCGAAGTGCTGATGGATATCAAAAACGTGGATGCCGCGCACAAGGTGCGCACCCGCGTCCGCGAGCTGACGGCGAAGTTTCCGCTTCCGTATTGAAATCTTCACAGCCGTCCAACTTCAGTCGCATTTTAAGTTGTGACGCCCAGCTAATGCAAATCCGCGCAAAAATCGGGTTTGACTTGGCGGCGGGGGTGCGTCAGTGTGTCAGCGAACTGACTGCAAGATTTCCCCCTGTTGATTGAGGAAAATCTCGGTAGCTACGGCGGCAACTATTCCATTTTGAACCAATCCAGCCGTTTGGCGTCCAATGCGTGACCGCCAGAACGACCATTGACGCCGGGAGGCATTTGAAATCTCAGCCAGTTTATCTAACAATTTTAATCGTTTAATTTATTTTATGGCCAAAGTCCCCGCAAAAAAGCCCAAGGCAAAAGCCGCCCCCAAAGTCGCGGCACCCGTGGCCGCAGCGCCCGTGCCACAACCCGTCGTGGTCATTCCCGAACCGCCGGCACCGGCACCGGCACCGGCGCCCGTCCCTGTCGTGGCTGAAGCTCCCGTCGCCGAGCAGGATTCGGACTCGCTGCGGCCGCCGTCCACGCCGATTGAACCCACCCATGACCGCGAGGAGCCACGCTTCGATGAGAAGCGCGGACATCAACGCGACAAAATCGCCGCCTCCATCAACATAGCCAAGCTTCAGGCGATGAGCATGACGGATTTGAACAACATGGCGAAGGAGCTGGGCGTGGAAAATTTCGGCACGATGCGCAAGCACGAGGTCATCTTTCACATCCTGCAGAAGAACGCCGAGCGCGCGGGGGTGCTGTTTTCCGAGGGCGTGCTGGAAGTGCTGCCGGAAGGTTTCGGCTTTCTGCGTTCGCAGAGCTTCAATTACCTGCCCTGCCCCGAGGACATTTACATTTCGCCCTCTCAAATCCGCCGGTTCGACCTGCAAACCGGCAACCTGATCGCCGGCCAGATCCGGCCGCCGAAGGAAAAGGAAAAGTTTTTCGCGCTGCTCAAGGTCGAGGCCGTGGACGGCGAGGAGCCGGACAAGGCGAAGGACAAGACTCATTTTGAAAATCTCACGCCGCTGTTCCCGAACCGGCGCCTGATCCTCGAAACGGCATCGGACGAGCTGAGCACGCGCGTTCTGGACCTGGTCTGCCCGATCGGCAAGGGCACGCGCGGCTTGATCGTGGCCCCGCCGCGCACGGGTAAGACGGTTTTGATGCAGAAGATGGCCAACGCCATCTTGAAAAACAACCCGGAGACGTATCTGTTCATCCTGCTGATTGACGAGCGGCCCGAAGAAGTCACGGACATGGAACGCTCCTGCAAAGGCGCGGAAGTCATCAGCTCGACGTTCGACGAACCGCCGGAGCGTCATGTGCAGGTGGCCGAGATGGTCATCGAGAAGGCCAAGCGCATGATCGAACACAAGCGCGACGTCGTCATTTTGCTGGATTCCATTACCCGTTTGGCCCGTGCTTACAACACGGTTCAGCCGCACTCCGGCAAGATTCTGTCCGGCGGCGTGGACGCGAATGCGTTGCACAAGCCGAAACGGTTTTTCGGCGCGGCGCGTAATATTGAGGAAGGCGGCTCCCTCACGATCATTGCGACGGCGCTGGTGGACACCGGCAGCCGGATGGACGAGGTGATTTTTGAAGAATTCAAGGGCACGGGCAACATGGAAGTCCATTTGGATCGCGGTCTGGTGGACCGGCGCATTTTCCCGTCCATCAACGTCGAGCGTTCCGGCACCCGCAAAGAGGAATTGCTCTACCACCCCGACGAATACAGCCGCGTCGTGCTGCTGCGCCGCGCGCTCACGGGCGTGCCGCCGGTCGAGGCGATGGAACTGCTGCTGGGCAAACTCAAAAAGAACCGGAGCAACATCGAATTCCTCCTCGGCATGAGCGTGAGTTGATTCCAGCCTTGAATTGGCGGGCTGCCTTTGAGCTTGACGCTTGGCTCTCAAAAATTTATCTTAACGGCCAAGAACGGTAAAGTTTGCTGGTTCGGCCAGCGCGAAAGTCGGATGATACCACATCTCCGGCTTTTTTGTTCGCCAGATGCAGAAAACGGGTTGAGCTATGAATGCTGAAATTTTAGCAGGTTTGGAATTTTACGAGCGGGAGAAAGGGATCAGCCGTGACGTCCTCGTCGCGGCGGTGCAGGAAGCTCTATTGTCTGCCGCCAAGAAGGCCGTCGGCCCAGCTCGCGAGCTGCGCGTGGTCACCGACCCCAAGACCGGCGACATCAAGGCGTTTGCCAAGCTCATCGTCTCCGAAAAGGTCATCTCGCAGCACGATCAAATCTCCGTGTTCGACGCGCGCCGCATCAAGCCGGACGCGCAGGTCGGTGATGAACTGGAAAAAGAAGTCACGCCCACCGGCTTTGGCCGCGTCGCATCGCAATTCGCCAAACAGGCGTTGATGCAGAAAATCCGCCAGGCGGAAAAGGCGCTCATTTTCACGGAATTCAAGGACCGCGTCGGCGACATCATCAGCGGCACCGTCCGCCGTTTCGAGCGTTCGGACGTGATTCTAGACCTGGGCAAATACGAGGCCTTGCTGCCGAATCGCGAGCGCGTGCCGACTGAAGAATATCAGGTGGGCGAACGCATCCGTTGCTACGTCAAAGCCGTCGAAGAAGGTTCGCACGGGCCGGAGATCATCTTATCCCGCGCCGATCCGCGCTTCATCATCAAGCTGTTTCAGCTGGAAGTGTCCGAAATCAACGACGGCACGATTGAAATCAAAGGCATCGCACGCGAGCCCGGGTTCCGCACGAAGATGGCGGTTTATTCGCGCGATCCGAAGGTAGACCCGGTCGGCGCGTGCGTCGGCATGCGTGGCCAGCGGGTGAAAAACATCGTCCGCGAACTGAACAACGAAAAGGTGGACGTGATTCCGTGGTCAGCGGACGTGAAAACGTTCGTCACGAAAGCGCTGGAGCCGGCGCAGTTGAAAAGCATCACCTTGGACGAAATCCGTCATCGCGTGAAAATTTTGGTGGGCGAGGACCAGTTGTCCCTGGCCATCGGCAAACGCGGCCAGAACGCGCGCCTGACCGCCCGGCTGACCGGCTGGGAAGTGGACATCGACGCGGAGCACATCGTCACGAAGGGCATTGATGAAAAAATCGCCGATGCCGTCGAGTCGCTCGCGGCGATCCCGGGCGTGACCCGCGAACAGGCAACCGCACTCGTGCACAACGGAGTGCACCGGCTGGAAGATTTGCTCTCGGCGGAAGCCAGCGACATTTCGGACATCCCGCAGATCGGTGAAAATGCCGCGGCGATTTTGGAAGCCGCGCGCGCCGAAGCGGGACGCCGCACGCTGAGCGTCGGGGAAACGCCCGTGACCAATTGATTTTATGACGCCGACTGGAACAGCGTTGGTTCGCGCGATTTAAGCCATGAAGGCGAATTGCAAATTCCGGTCGGTGCTGGTGAAAAAATATTATGCCTCGTCGGATATACGACATCTCGAAAAAGCTCGGCTTGGACAACAAGGTGATTATCGCCAAAGCCAAGTCGCTGAACATCACCACGGCTAAAGTTGCATCCAGTTCCATCGACAACATCAGCGCTGACTATCTCGAGGAAGAGCTGATCAAGGATCATCCCGAAGTCGCGGCCCGCCTTGCGCCCAAGCCCGTCGAGGAGAAACCCAAGCCCGCGCCGATCGAAGAAAAAATCATCCTGATCACCGCCCCGCCGCCGGAACCCGAGCCGGAAATTATTCCCGAGCCGGTCTTGGTCGAAACCGAGCCGGTCATCGAATCTGTTTCCGAAGCGCCCGCAGTCGAAGAGATCATCATTCCGTCTGCACCCGCCGCGCCTCCCGCGCCTCCGGCTCCGCATGTGCCGAAAGTCGGCGATAAAGTCGGCTTCATCCAACTGGCCCCGCGCCCGCAGCCCCGCGGCAGTGAAAAGCCCAAGACCGTGACGCCGCCGCCCCGTCCCGGCGCGCCGCAGCGCGGTGGACCGCCGCAACGCGGCGATTTCCGGGGAGGCCAAGGGCAACGCCAGCAGTTCGGCGGACGTTCCTCCGGACCGACGTCCCGCGAACCGGCCAAGCCCGTCACACCGGCCCAGCCCAAATTTATCGCCCCCACCACCGGCGAAGTCATCGTCATCAAGCCGCCGATCATCGTGCGCGAACTCGCCACGCAGCTGAAGCAGAAGCCGTTCAAGATCATCGCCGATTTGATGGGCCTGGGCGTTTTCGCGACCGTCAACCAGGCGGTGGACGAAAAAATCACCCAGCAGCTTTGCGCCAAATACGGTTTCCGTTTTGAAATGGAAAAGCGCGCCAAGGGCGAAGGCGTGGTTCACAAGCCCGTGCTCGAAGTGGAACACGACACTGAGGACAAGCCCGAGGATCTCAAGCCGCGCGCGCCGGTCGTCACCATCATGGGTCACGTTGACCATGGCAAAACCTCACTGCTCGACGTCATCCGCAAGGCGAATGTCGCCGCCGGAGAATCCGGCGGAATCACGCAGCACATCGGGGCATACACTATTTCCGTTCCGCATCCCGACACCAAAAAGGGACTGGCGCAGATCACCTTCCTCGACACGCCCGGTCACGCGGCGTTCAGTTCCATGCGCGCCCGCGGTGCCAACGTCACCGACATCGTCGTGCTTGTGGTCGCCGCGAATGACGGCGTCATGCCGCAGACACTCGAAGCCTTGAGCCACGCGAAGGCCGCGCAGGTGCCGATTCTCGTCGCGGTCAACAAGATGGATCATCCGAACGCGAATCCGATGAAGGTCCGCCAGCAGTTGCAGGAAAAGGGCTTGGTGCCGGATGATTGGGGCGGCGAAACAATTTTCGTGGATGTGTCAGCGCTGACCAAAATGGGCGTGGACAAATTGCTGGAGATGATTTTGCTCCAGGCCGAGCTGCTCGAACTCAAGGCGAACCCCGACCGCAATGCCAAGGGCAACGTCATTGAATCCGGCGTCGAACCCGGCGGCCCGACGGCGACGGTGCTCGTCCGCAAAGGCACCCTGCATGTCGGCGATATTATTTTGTGCGGCGAATTTTACGGGCGCGTCCGCGCCTTGATCAACGAAGAAGGCCAGCGGCTCAAGGAAGCGGGGCCGTCGGTCGCCGTGCGCGTGCTCGGCTTGAACGGCGTGCCGGATGCCGGCCGGGAATTCATCGTGGTTGAGGACGAAAAAGCCGCCCGCGACAAGGCCGAAGAACGTTTTCTCAAGGACCGGGCCGAAGGCCACGAAAGCAAAAAGGTCACGCTGGAAAATCTCTTTGCCACGCTCGCCGCGAACCAGAGCAAGGCGCTCAAGGTCGTCGTCAAGGCCGACACGCAGGGCTCGGTCGAGGCGATCGTCGAGGCGCTCAACAAAATCGAGGCGGAAAAAGTTTCGCTTGAAATCATGCACAGCGACGTCGGCGCGATCAGCGAAAACGACGTGGCCCTCGCCTCCGCTTCCAGCGCGATCATCCTCGGTTTTCACACGCGCGTGGACAGCACCGCCGCCGAAAAGGCCAAGCACGCCGGCGTGCAAATCAAACTTTACGCGATCATCTACGAGTTGATCGACCAGGTGAAGGAAGCGATGGCCGGCTTGCTGGATCCGGAAGCCCGCGAAACCATCACCGGCGTGGCTGAGGTGCGTCAGGTGTTTGAATTGTCCAAGGGCGTGCCGGTCGCCGGCTGCATGGTCACCACGGGCCGCATCGCCCGCGGCAAGGTCCGCGTGCGCCGCCGCAAGGACGTCATCTACGAAGGCATCGCCCAATCGCTCCGCCGTTTCCAAGACGAGGTCAACGAAGTCCGTGCGGGCATGGAATGCGGTATCCGCATCGAGGGCTACAGCGAATTCCAGGTCGGCGACACGATTGAATGTTACGCGATTGAGAAATTTGCGGCGAAGTTATGATTAGTTGAATGTTTGAACCGTTGAATAGTTAAATCGGTTCACGATTCAACAATTTAACGATTAACGAAAGACTATGGCCAGCCTCCGAATACAAAGAGTCCGCGAACTGCTCAAGCAGGAAATCGGCGAGGCCATCCGCCGTGAATTTCACGTCAACGAGGCCGGTTTGATTTCCGTCAACGACGTGGACGTGGCCGGCGATGTGAGATCAGCGATCGTGTTCATCAGCATTCTCGGCAATCCCGAACAGCAGAAGCGCGGCTTCCAACTGCTCACTGAACATCGCATCCGCATCCAGGGAATGATCGGGCGCTCGGTGGTCTTGAAATACACACCTACGCTGAAATTTGTTTTTGATGATTCCATCGTGCGCGGCAACCGCGTCCTGCAAATCCTGGACGAACTGGAAAAGGCCCCACCCATCGCCGATGCTCCCGCCGAAAAAACGTCAACTGAAGAACCTTGAAAAGTTATCCCAAAATCATTGACCGGATCATCGAGATCATTCGCGAGCACAAGACATTTTGCATCATCGGCCACGTGCGACCGGACGGGGATTGCATCGGCTCGCAGCTCGGCCTCGCGCTGGCGCTCCGCAATGAAGGAAAAAAAGTCACGGTCTGGAACGAGGATACCGTCCCGCAGAAATTGAAATTTCTCGACCCCGACGGCCTGTTTGAAAAGCCGAAGCACGGCCACAAATTCGACTGCGTGATCGCGACGGATTGCGCAAGCTTTCAGCGGCTCGGCAAGGCCGGCGATTGCATCGCCGACCGGAAGGTGTTCATCAACATCGACCATCACGAAAGCAACACGCGCTACGCCGATGTGAACTGGGTCTCCGCCCGCGAACCGTCGTCAGGCGAATTGATTTTCCGCCTGCTCAAAGTCGCCCGCTGGCCGATCACGAAACTCATTGCCGACAATCTGTTCACCGCCGTCTCGACCGACACCGGCTCCTTCCAGTATCCGACCACGCGGCCCGGCACGTTCCACACCGGCGCAGAACTCGTCACGCGCGGCGCGAACCTTGCAAAGATCGGCGACGAAGTTTACCAGAGTTATCCGCTCTCCCGCGCCAAGCTGCTCAAGCATGTTTACAGCAAATTCCGGCTCGCCGACCATGACCGGATCGCTTATCTGTGGCTGAAGAAAGCGGACTTCACCCGCACCGGCTGCGAGAGCAACGATTCCGAGGGACTGATTGACCATATCCGCGCCATCGAACCGGTTGTGATCGCGTGCGTCTTCGAAGAAATCGAGCCCGAGATGACGCGCATCAGCCTGCGTTCCAAGAACGAAAAAATCAACGTGAACGAAATCGCGCAGCAGTTCGGCGGCGGCGGACATTCGGCGGCCGCGGGCGCGCGAATCCCCGGCAAACCCCTTTCCGTGCAACGCAAGGTCATCGCCGCGTTGAAGCGGGCGTTAAAGAACGCGAAATAATTTCCCATGCAAGATTTCTCCTCGCTCGACGGCGCCATTCTCATCGATAAACCCGCCGGCCCGACGTCGCATGATGTCGTGGACGCCATCCGCCGCCGGTTTCAAATCAAGAAAGTCGGCCACTGCGGCACGCTCGACCCGAACGCGACGGGCCTGCTCATCATCGTGCTCGGTCGCGGCACGAAGCTCTCCGAAAAGCTCATGGGCGACGACAAGGTTTATGAGGGCACCATCAAGTTCGGCGAGACCACGGCGAGCTACGACGCCGACGGCGAACTGACCGCTTCCCTGCCCGTCCCGCCGATGACATTGGAGGAGTTGAATGAAGAGGCCGCCAAGTTCATCGGCGATCAGCTCCAGGTTCCGCCGATGGTTTCGGCCATCAAGAAAAACGGCGTGCCGCTTTACAAACTGGCGCGCAAGGGCATCGAGGTGGAACGCGAGCCGCGCCTCATTCACATCTATAATTTCCGGTTCACGAAATACGAAGAGCCGCTCGGCGAATTCCGCGTGGCGTGCACGAAGGGCACCTACGTCCGCAGCATCGCGCATGATCTCGGCCAGAAGCTCGGCTGCGGCGCGCATCTGGCGACGCTGCGCCGGAGCGTTTCCGGAAAATTCGACGTGGCGGACGCGATCAAGCTCGATGATGTGTTGAATTTGACGGTGGCGGAATTGCAGAAGCGAGTGCTGCCGTTTTTGAAACTCGCCGCCGGCTAAATACCGTGCTTCCGGCATCTTGCCGGAAGTTCTGAAACTGAATCTGCCAGCAGGATGCTGGCAGCACTTTTGACCAATGAAAATCATCCACGCAGCAAGTGAACTGGGCGCGGGCGGACGCAAGGTCTGCCTGGCCATTGGCGTGTTTGACGGCGTGCATCTCGGTCATCAGCAAATCATCCGGCAAACCATCGTTGACGCCCGCCAGCATGACGCCGTGGCCCTCGTTCTCACGTTTGACCGGCATCCCAGCGCCATCGTCGCGCCGGACCGTGTGCCGCCGCTGATTTACTCGCCGGCGCAGAAACTCCGAGCCATCGCATCGCTCGGCACGGACGCGCTGCTGATCATTCACTTCGACCAAGCCTTCAGCCAGCTGACGGGCGAGGAATTCATCCGCCACCTGAGCCGCGACCTCGGAAAAATCCAGAGCATCTGCGTCGGCGCGGATTTTGTTTTCGGCCAGAAACGCAGCGGGAATGTCGCCCTTTTGAACCGACTCGGTGGCGAACAGGGTTTCACGGTTCACGGACTGGCGGCGGTGGCGCTGGACAATGAAACCGTCAGCAGCACGCGCATTCGCGAAGCCATCCGGGCCGGCAATCTGGATAGCGCGAGCCAGATGCTCGGCCGGCCATACGCGATCTCCGGCTGCGTGGTCAAAGGCGACCGGCTCGGAAGCCAGTTCGGATTTCCGACCGCAAATCTGGATGCCTCCGGCTTGGTTTTGCCGCCGAAAGGCGTTTATTCCGGGTGCGCACAACTGGCGGGACAGTTGTATCACGTTGCGCTCAATATCGGTTTGCGCCCGACCATCGCGTCCGCCACCCCGCAATTGCGCGTGGAAGCGCACCTGCTTGATTTTGACGGCGACCTATACGGCACGGAGTTGGAGGTCGAATTTGACAAGAAGCTGCGCGACGAGCGAAAATTTGCCTCGCCCGCGGAATTGCGCGAACAAATCGCCCGCGACGTCGCCAATGTGCGGGAACAGGTCTGATTTCAAGGTTTCCGAGGTTTTAGCCTCAATTTATACGGTTAATGGACGAATTGAGGAGCATTTGCCTTGAGCGAGTGAATTTGCGATTATCCTTGAATTTACTGCAAAAGCAGCTAGCATCGCTGGGCGTCGGTCTTCTGGTGTAGGCAATCTCCCGAAGTTCAGTGGGCGAAGGCACATTTTTCGGGAGCGGCGGCGTTCGCAGGGCACAATCGCCCACATTTCTCTGAACTGAAGCGGATCATTTGGGTCTTATAATTTATGTTGAAACGAAAAGCATCGGCGTCCAGCAAGGCGTCGAATAGTCGTCCGAGCGGTGCCACCAAAAAAACTGAAGCCAAACCGGCTGCAGCCCGGCGGCGTTTTGTTGTTTCTTCCAAAGCGAAACGCGAATCGTCCAAACCGGCGGAAACGAGTTCCAAAGCCAAGTCCGCCGCCAGTGGCACAACGTCACAAAAAACGCCCGCCAACGGTCAGCCGACCGCGCCGGTTGCGACCACGCCCAATTCCACCGTCGATTTGACCGAAACGATCAAGACGCTCGTTCATCTCGGCCAGGAACACGGCTACGTCACCTACGACGACATCAACGATGTGCTGCCGGACAATTTAAGCCCGGATGATCTCGATGCGTTGCTAAGCAAGCTGCGCAGCCTCGACGTGGAAATCGTCATGGATCAGGCCGAGGCCGAACGCGCCGACCGCACCAAGCAGCCCCAACAGGCCGAAGAGGCCGAGGACGATTCCCGCCTCGAGATTCTCGATGACCCGGTCCGGATGTATATGAACCAGATGGGCAAGGTTCCCTTGCTCACGCGCGAACAGGAAGTCGAGATCTGCAAGAAGATCGAGGAAGCCGAAGTCGCGATGAAAGGCATCATTTACGGGCTGGGCTTCACGGCGAAGGAACACATCGCCATCGCGGAAAAACTGTTGTCCGAGCCGCCGAAGGAGCGTTTTGACCGCGTCATTGTTGACAAGAAAGTCGCCAACCGCGAAGGCCACCTGAAGGATCTGCGCAAGTTCATCAAGAAGCTGCGCGCGTTCGACCAGAAGGTGGACGAAAAATATTTCGCCTGGCAGAAAGCCCAGCAGAAGAGCCGCAAGGAAGAACTGCATCGCGAGCTTAAGAAACTGAGCACGAAACTGCAGGAGATGTTCATCAAGTTTTATTACAAACAAAAAGTCGTCGAGGAGATGATCGTCGTCGCCGGCAACGTTTACGAAAAATTCCAAGCCAGCACGCGCCACATCACGGAACTCGAAGCCCAGCGGACGACCGCCGAACGCCGCACCGCGATCGAGGCCGAACACGCCAAGATCTCCACGCTCGAACAGTTCGTGCGCATGCCGCGCGAAGAGTTTGTCGCCGCGTTCACGGCGTTGAAAGCCGCTGCTGATCGCGGGCTCAAGGCCAAGACCCACATGGCCGAGGCGAATTTGCGTCTCGTCGTTTCCGTCGCCAAGAAATACACCAACCGTGGCCAGTCGTTCCTCGATCTGATCCAGGAAGGCAACATCGGCTTGATGAAGGGTGTCGAGAAGTTCGAGTATCGCCGCGGTTACAAGTTTTCGACCTACGCCATCTGGTGGATCCGGCAGGCCATCACGCGCTCCATCGCGGATCAAGCCCGCACGATCCGCATCCCGGTCCACATGATCGAGATCATGAACAAGCTCTGGCGCGCGCAGAAGCAGCTCACGCAGGAGCTGGGCCGCGAGCCCACGCCGGAAGAACTGGCCGACGAAATGCACATGCCCGTCTCGCGCATCCACGCGCTGCTCAAGATGGCGCAGCAACCCGTTTCCCTGCACGCGCCCGTCGGCGACGACGGCGACGTGAGCGTCGGCGATTTCATCGAGGACAAGTCGGCGGAAAATCCGTCCGAAGTGACGAGCTACAGCTTGCTCCGCGAAAAGTTGAGCGACGTGCTGACGACCCTGACCGAACGCGAGCGGAAGATTCTCGAGATGCGTTTCGGTTTGCTGGACGGCTACGAGCGCACGCTAGAAGAAATTGGCAAGATGTATAACGTCACCCGCGAACGCATCCGTCAGATTGAGGCGAAAGCGCTGCGCAAG
>Ga0114951_10005832_pt1 | contig 11169 bp, 8 predicted proteins | sample AM7aDNAmetaG_FD_88677 | JGI IMG/M metagenome (GOLD analysis project Ga0114951, IMG submission 88677) | Freshwater microbial communities from Finland to study Microbial Dark Matter (Phase II) - AM7a DNA metaG | ecosystem: Environmental > Aquatic > Freshwater > Lake | place: Finland: Lake Alinen... | reverse complement strand
GGTTCCTAATCTGAAAAAGTTCCATGGCGACATATTTTTTGTGCCTGGAAAAGTAAAACCGAATATGTTCACTCACAATACGCTCAAGGCCGAAGGCTTACGGACATTCAACATTTCAGAAATTGACAATTCCCAAGGAACCATCGTTTTTTTTAAGATTTCAATGCAATTTTCCATAACTTTCAAAATTTGTTAATTAAAAGGCGTTCATGATATTGCGTATCTACAATTGTATAACCTTAACGATTCTCAATTTTTTATTTTCGTATTCCTTAGGTTTCGCACAGAATGGGAAAATCGGTGTTCAGGATCTTTATGAAAAGACCAATGAGGTATGGAAAATCTTAGAAGAAGGCAATACCGTTACTTCGCTAAGAATTTGTGACGAAACCATTGACAAATACCAAGACAAGCCTTATTCCGGCAAATATTTGGGTTACTTACGAAACTATCAAGGCGAATCCTTTTTCAGGTTAGGAGATTTAGGGTTAGCCCGCAATTGTTATTTATTGGGGATTAATAACGCTCATGCCGAACTTGATCGGAATCTTGAGTCAACGCTCAGAATAAACCTGGCCGCTACCTATCATGAAGCTCGCGACTTTAAGTCATGTCTACGTCTTTCTAAATTGATTTATCAGGATTCCACTCTTCGTTTGTCAGAGGATCAAAAGGGAATGCTCTTAAATAATATGTCCATATCTTCAACAGAATTGAACGACTTGGGAGAAGCTGATTCTTTGTTTTCCATTCTTTTCCTGCATATGAAATCAAGGACCATAGATAGAGAATTCGATTCTTTACTTACGTATCGAAATTATGGAAGGTATTTGCTTAAAAAAGGGTTGAAAAGTGCTGCTAAAACTTATTTTATTGAGGCACTTATCGGTTATCAAAGGAAAGTCGGTGACCAACATTATCAGACTGCCAATTCCTGGAAATATTTGGGCAATTGTTATGAAGCTCAAAAGCAACTGGATTCAGCGCTAATTTGCTATACTAACGCTGCCAGAATTCTTGCCCCTGATTTGAAACAACTCAATCTGCAATTACAAAATTATCGCCAGACCAACTATGAGACCATTTATTTAGACGCCCTTCTAAGAAAGGCATCGCTTCTTCAAAAGAAATCCGATACTGCCATTAGCAAAGATAAGATTGCCTATTTGATGCAAGCATATCGGACTTTCCAGGAAGCCATTGCCAGAATCGATTATCTGATGCGCAGCTATCTATTCACTGAGTCCGGTTTTATTCTTGCTGACAAAGTACGGGAAATATTTAACGGGGCCATCGGAACTGCCGTCCAACTGGCAGAAGTAACCAAGGAAAAGGGATATTCCGATAAGGCATTTATCTGGACGATAGAGTCAAAAAGCATCTCTTTGTACATTTCAGCACTTTTGCAGATTGAACCTTCAAAGGATATCGCTCTAACTCATCTCCAGGCTAAATATTACATTTTAAGAGCCTCGCTGGAACAGGTAAGACGTGCATTACTAAAGAAACCGGAGGCAAGACTTACGGATTCCCTTCGCTATTGGACGCAAAAAATTGTTGAATTGAAAAACTCAATTCAGTCTGCCTTAATAAATCCCGTCTACCCTTCTGAATTGCAACTGCTTGATTTATTCAGACCGGCAAATTTCAGGACCAGAAGTTATTTGGCTTTCCATGAATATGATACCTGTTTCCTGGTTTTCGGCGTCAATAGGCATCATCGGTTCTATAAGGTTATTCCAAAAGATGAAGAATTGCAGGACTCAATTAATAATTTTAAACGAATTCTATCCCAACCTCTTACGGGATACTATTCTGAAGAACAGTTTTATAATTTCACTATTCTAAGCAATTATTTGTACAATCATTTGATACAACCTTTAAATGCCGAAATCAGAACATCCAAGCTATTGATTCATCCCGATGGTATTTTGTTGGGATTCCCTTTTGAAATTCTCTTGACTGAAATCCCGACGTTTTCATCTGGAACTATGCCTTTGACCTTTCGAAACTTGCCATATTTAACAAACAAATTTACGATCAGTTATATTTCGCTTCCCATACAAAAACCAACTGGAAACAGCAAGATTGTTGAGAAAGATTCACTCGCACTCATAGTCGATGGGTCAGATCCACAACTTCATGCAGTGCAAAACGAATCAAGGATAATATGTAAAGATTTCATTGCAGTCAGGATCATCCATGAGGATTCTATTAAACAAATTTTTAACACGTTAGAAAACGTACCGATAATTCATTTTGCCGGACACGTGGCCATGGATTCCATAAACCCTTATCAGTCAACAATAATGAAGAATTTGGATTGGGGTGTCATAATTAATAGCAGGTTAAATAATAAGCTTGTGTTCATAAATGGTTGTGAATCAGGTCTCGGACCATTCAACCATGGCGAAGGTTTGATGAGTCCGGGTTATGCGTTCGCATTGGCAGGTTCTCCATCGGTTATTGAAAACCTTTGGATTGCATCAGACAAGGCTGCATCTTCAATAGCATCTAATTTTTATGACCATGTTTTCGAAAACGAGGTGCCAGAGGCACTACAGTTGGCTAAAGCGGAGTATCTCAAAAAATGCCCAACTGGCATGTCGCATCCCCATTATTGGGCTGGTATGATTTGTTACGAGTATTTGCCCAATGAATCTCGAAATCCGTTGATTTTAATCATCTTCTTTGGATTAGCAATTATTATAGTAGAAATAATTCTGTGTAAAAAAATGGCTAAATAATATTGTTAAATCGAATTCAAGTATTTTCCAATACCCTTCGTAATCGTTAAAATTTCAGCTTTTCACCTTTGATCATTTCTTGAACAGGGCTGCCAACAAATCGAGTTTTCGTTTGTTTCAAGTAGCCTTGCGGATGAAAAACGGATTAGTCTTAACACTCACTAGTTATGATGGTGAAGGTTATTCAGTTTCAATGCCTGGTATCGGGATCTTTAACGATTTTAACAAAACAGGGATTCGCAAATCGAACCTCTTACCGTTAGCGGCATTGCCATCAATTAAAAAGAGTCTTACCGTATTCGTGTGAGTTTTAATAGGAGACTTTAACTTTCCCCTGTCCTTTTTAATCCTTAGCCCCACCCATATCTTGGCCGCAAATCAAATTGCATGGCCAGTAAGATACGTCGTAACCTAATGCTGAAGGCTCTCGATATCAAGGAGAGTCCGGAAGGTTCAGTGATCACATTCAGTATCGTATTCATCAAAAAGGATGGGGAACGGGTATTCGTTCCCCGTGGAGTTTCTGTGGGCTTACCGTATTCGCTGTCAGCGAACCGCATGCGGGGTATCTTACCCATTGATGCCAATGGTGAGAAGGTAGGGCATGTTTACCCGGTGGGCATCGACAATATCCTTGAATATAACTCACTGGAGGTAGTACTGTAATGGCTAAAATACTATTCAATAAGGCCGGAGATCCTTTGATGGCTTACGGTCAAACCTATTTCGCAACCACCGTTGGCTCACCGGAAGAAGTGAAGCCGGTGAAACCGGTAAAGCCGGTCGAGGAACTGGATTCCACCGAAATATTCAATCAGTATACCGTATCACCCTGGGGAACAGACAACAATTTTCCTGTCCGGGCATTGGATATAATCGGACGTACCGGAGTGCTGAATACCGGGTTAAAATATATCAGGAACTTTACCCTTGGACAAGGCATATTCCCTGTTAAAGTCACAGGCTATAATGACAAAGGGGATGAAGTCCTCGAAGTGATAAACAACCGGGATATTACCTCATTCCTGGAAGGGAGAGTAGTACGGCGGTACATGGCAAACTCACTGCGGGATTACTTCAAACTCGGAATATCTTATGCGGAACTCATCCCGAACGCCGACGGATCAAAAATGGTGGGCATCAATACCATTAACGCCCAACACTGCCGGCTGACAGAAGCCGAGAACGGAACCATAAAAAACTGTATCATCCATGGCAACTGGCCGGATTTTCCGGCAAATGCTTTCAAAGTACTGCCGATATTGGATAATTATGATCCCGGTGCCGATCTCACGAACCTTAGGATTGCCGGGAAAACCGGAGGAAAATCATTCGTTTACCTGATCCGTGATGAATGGGGAAACGAGGATTATTATCCGCTTCCGGCATGGTACTCCGCTTACCGGGCCGGATGGGTGGATATCGCTAACCAGGTACCGGTGTTCCTGAAACGGGCTTATGCCAATCAAATATCCTGGCTATGGCACATCAAAATACCTTATGCCTATTGGGACAAACGGTACCCGAAATCAGCTCACAAAGACGAGGTGGCCCGGATGGCCCTGATCCAAAAAGACATGGACGAGATCGAAGGATCCCTCACGGGAACTGCTAATGCCAATAAGGCAATCTTCTCACATTATGCAGCCAATGCTTCCGGAAAGCCGGAAGAAATGTGGTACATCGAGGCCCTCGACAATAAGTACAAAGAGTCCGATAAACTGATTACTTCAGCTGCAGCAAACTCGGAGATCCTGTTTTCGTTGATGATCAACCCAAACGTTCTCGGCGCAGGGATGCCTGGGGGAACTTACGCCGGTAACCAGGGAGGATCCAACATCCGCGAAGCATTCCTGGTCAACATTGCAAACGCCTGGCTCGACCGGCAAAACATTCTGGATCCCATAGAGGCCTACCTTGCATTCAACGGAGTGAAAGACGTGCAGCTGCGGTTCCGCAATACGATATTAACCACGCTGGACACCGGGGCCGGTACCCAGAAACAAATCAACTGACATGCTATTTAAACCAACCCTGAACGTGAAAATGGAGGAAATCCGCAGGTATGTTCCGGTCAGCGCAGCAACTTCATTCGGAAACATCTCCGCATTCATCCAAAGCTCGGAAGTTAATTACATCATTCCTCTGATCGGATATGATCTCTACACTCAGGTTCTAGCCTATTATACCACGCCAGCCACCCTACCCGATGGAGTAACCGAACTGAACAAATCGAAATTCGATACGCTGATCGAGTACGCACAGCGGGCCTTGATCAACCTGACCTATTATTCCGGTTTCGATTTCATCAATACCATCATGAACGATGCCGGATTTCACAGGCAAGAATCAGACTCCGAGAAAGGATTGTATAAATACCAGGAAGATGCCGTGAAATCTGGCTTCCGGAACAATGGATTCAATGCCCTGGACACCATGCTGGGCTACATCGAGTCGAACATTAGCACGTTCCCACATTTCAAAACCAGTGCGAATTACACGCTCCGCAGGCAATCAATCATACCCAACACCCAGGCATTCGACGCGATCTTTGATATCAATAATTCCCGGCTGGTTTACCTGAAAGTCAGCCGGTTTATCAGTCAGGTTGAGGATTTTGATATTTCAGCTCTTCTTGGCGGTCCACTTTTTGCCCTGGTCAAAACGGAAATCGTGAAGGATGAACCCGATGCGAAAATCAAGGCACTCATCCCTTACCTCCAGCGCCCACTCGCATACCTGGCAGTCAGCCGCGCCTCGTTCCAGCTGGGTATGAACGTCACAGACAAAGGCTTGTTCTTTGAATCGCAGGCTTCAACCCTACTGAATTCCGCAGTTTCGTCCCCATTAACCGACCAACAGTATTACAATCTGGCTGTGAAAACGGAGAAAACCGGCAACGAATACCTTGAACTGCTGAGAGGTTTCCTGATCGCGAACAAAGCTGATTACCCATTATATGTTTCCCCGGGAGGATCACCCCTTATCCGGGACAACAAAACCAAAAACACTACCTGGGTATGACCCCGATTACGCTGGAACATTGCCCCATCCGGTGGCTCCGGTATTCGCGTAAGCTGAAATGCCAGCATCCGGATGCATGGTCCGAGTTAACCCCTAAGCAACTACTGGCCGCGGTCCGGGTGATGCAAGAGACCATTTCAGATAATGAACTGATAGCGACGATGCTCTCAATCAAACCCAATTTGGCCAGGCGGCTATCCCCGTACCAAAAATTCTGCATCGTTGACCTTTTGGGGTTTTTGGAAACCCATAACCCTTACTACGAATTCATCCTGCCGGGGATCGGGCCGTATGTCCGGCCACAGGCCAGGCTTAAGGATGAAACATTCGGGACATTCATATTTGCCGAAACCTTTTTTGCCAAATATGCCGACTCCAAAGACAAGCTGTACCTCTCGAAATTCATCGCTTGTTATTACCGCTCCGGAGCATTCAAGGAGGTGGACATTAATCCGCATGCCGAGATCATTGCCAGGCAACCTGCCGAGGAGCAGGAAGCCGTTTTCGTGAATTATTTCCTTATACGGCAATGGTTCGTTGAGCAGTACCCGAACGTTTTTCAACCGGCCGAGGATCAAACAAAAAAGGAGCAATCCTCCTGGATCGACGTGTACGACGCCATTGTCGGCGACAACATCGTCCAGCAGGCTGAATACGCCGACTTACCCATATCCACTGTACTCCGGTACCTCGATAAACGCATCAAAACCAACCGACATGAAGGCAAAGTTTCTTGACCTGGTTAGCTACATCGAAAGCCTGGCCACCATGCACAAAGGGATCCTGCACACCGAGAGCGAAAAGCACTTCTTCCGGTTCGAACTTGAAGAAATGTTGACCGGTATGAAATCAAACCTCAATTACCCGGCGCTGATCCTCGAGGGTTACGACTTTTCTTTCGTGGATGAAGATTCTGACAACCTCCAAAAGCGCGTCAGCTGCGCGTTCATGCTGATCGGCAAGGTCAGCGATAAAGGCGATTATGACGCGATCCACCTATTATGGGATACGTTGGAAGAGATCGGGGATGAACTGGTTGTAAAGATCCTCTCCGACAAAAGAGATCGAAAAACTGAATGCCTGGCCTATTTCCATGCACGGTCCATCACCGGAACACCCATCACGGACATGAACCTGATCCATTACGGATTCCGGTACGCTTTTGAATTATCCTGGCCGGTGCAGAACGACATAAATCCGGAGGTATGGAATGTCCCAGATGTCGACGAGTGAAACCGCTGCTTATAACGCTCTAATTGATAAGTGGGGATTCAGGACCCGGAACCTCCTAAAAAGTAGTGTTGCCAGACTTTCCATGAAAGGCAAAAAAGAACTGGTTACCAGGATCCAATTCAAAACGAAAAAGGATTTCGGGGAAACCGAGGCAGCTATCTTCAATTTCCCGCAGCACGGCGTGTTTTTCCATAAAGGAGTTGGCCGGGGATACATTATGGTAGCCGGAACCGTAGTCAGGGGAAAACGTAATGACAAATCCCATTCGTCAAATTCTCCAAATAATGCAGTGATCCATCCAGCTTCGGGTCCACTGAAACGTCACCCGAAAGATTGGTTCAACCCGGTTTTTATTAAAGCCATACCCCTTCTGGCCGACATCATCGCCAAGACCAAGGCCGATCATATTTTCGATATCAAGAACCTGAAACTCAATACCTGATGGCAAGAGAATACACCCGGGAGATCTATCTGTATATCAATGGTAAACAGATAAACAACGATATCAAGAGCATCCGGGCCGAAATGCAGCTCCTGATCAACGAGCAGGCTAAAATGCTTGTCGGATCAAAAGAGTATGTCGCTCATGGGGAAAGAATCCGCTCACTTAAAGGAATTCTGAACGAGCACACCAATCAATTAAAGAACGTCAACCGCTCCTGGGGGCAGGCGATGAATGCGATGGGGGATTGGTTCAACCGCTTCCAGGCTGTGGGTGTGGCTGCGATCGCTACAATAATTGGTGTTGTGATGGCATTTCGGAAAACAACCGAGGCATCGATGTTGATGGAGGAAAGATTATCCAACCTATCTGCTTTAACAGGACTTACAGGCAGATCCCTGAACTGGCTCGGCGAAAAGGCAAAGGAATCCTCGGTATCCATCACCGAAACCGGTGTCCGGATCAAACAATCCGCTACCGATATCGTGGATGCCTATACCAAGATAGGATCCCAACGTCCGGAGCTTTTAAAAAACAAGGAATCCCTGGCCGTGGTGACCGAAGCAGCAATCGTACTATCGGAAGCCGCGAAATCAAAACTGGAACCGGCAACCCTGGCCCTCACCACGACCATGAACCAATTCAATTTGGGAGCCAGCCAGGCAAACCGTATTATCAACACACTGGCAGCCGGTTCCCTCGTTGGTGCCGGTGAGATTCCATACTTAACAGAAGTCATGGAGAAATCCGGTACCACGGCAAACCTGATGGGTATCAGCATTGAGCAAATGACCGGAATCATTGAAGGGGTGGCCCCAAAATTTCAATTGGCTGAGGTGGCCGGGACCTCACTTGATCGGGTACTGCTGGAAATGCGAAAATGAGGGATCGGATATAAAGACGGGGTATTCGATATCAACCGTGCCATCGATGAACTTGCAGCCAGGTACAAGAAAGGGGAAACTTCAGTCAAAATATTCGGAGTCCATCAGGCAAAAATGGGCGAGATATTGGTCATGAACCGTGATCAGATCAATGAATTTACCAAGGGAGTTACGGGTACCCATGTGGCATTCGAGCAGGCTGGCAAGAATACCGATAACATGGCCGCTAAACTGGCCCAGGCGAAAAACAAAGTCACCCTCATGTATATCGAGGTAGGAGAAAAGTTGGCGCCGGCTTTGATATTCTCCACCAACACCCTCAATATTTTTCTTCGGACCATGATGGCTCTGCCTAAAATAATCAGTGATAACCGTGTTCTCCTGGTTTCATTGGTTGGGGCTTTACTTGCATATAACGGGGAACTTATTAAGAATTCAGCCGTATCGCTATGGAACACGGCCGTTGCTCTCAAAACATCCATTGCACTAAAATTAGCCACTGCAGCAAGAGGATTGGATGCTGCCATGACCGCAGCTCAAACCACTCAGGTAACGGTCCTCACGCTTGCCCAGCGTACTGCAATCACTCTGCAATACGCTTGGAATGCCGCCATGTTAGCCAATCCTGTTGGTTTGGTTATCGCAGGAATTACCGCCTTGGTTGCGGGTTTGATGGTTTATAACAAAAATAATGAGGGATATCTTGCGATGGAGTCCCGTAAAAAGGAACTCACAGATTCAGTTACCAGTGCCAATGAGGAATTGAGGACATCCTATCAAATGCTGACCGAGGACCAGGATAAACTGAGCCAGATGTCATTGGATCAGAAAATCAACCTTAAGGCACAATTGGATGAAACCATAAAACTTGCCGAAGCAAATTATGACCTCCAACGATCAAAGGTTGGAGATTTGCGCGCTGATAATACGAAACTTACGGCATGGCAATTCCTAACCACCTGGACAAATGAAGGCAAATTGGCCAAGGCAAAAGAAAACGGCGAGCAGTATGTCGAAGGAATGACCAAAAGTTTGCTCAATATGTCGGATACCATAAAAGGCATGAAACAGCAGCGAAATACTCTGGAAGATATATTTTGGGCCGAAAGGAAAGGGGATAGCCTGGGAACCGATTCAATCTCTTTTCTAGAGGAAAAAGTGACTCAATATACTCTTGCCCTGGTCAATGCTCAGATTGGAACAGCAAACTTTTTCCGGATCAAGGCGAAACTTGAAAAAGCGGATGCTTTGCTGGTTAAAGCAAGAGGCTCCAATACTGAATCGGTGGACGATGAAACGAAAAGGAAAAAGGTTATTGAAGATATTCTCCAACAGGAACTTGAAAGCCGTAAAATCGTTAAAGATCAATATGCACAGAGCTTGATCGATAAGGATACTTACCTCATGTCTTTAGATGGCCTTTCCATTGCCTATCAGAGGAAAGTAATCGATAAATTAAAAAATCATGGATTTGAGGTTTCGAAAGAAGAAGAAAAACTTTCGGATACGCTGGTTGATATCAGAGATGCCGGCATAAAGGAAACTGAAAAGTCAATGAAGGAACTTCAGGATCAATACGATAAATTCTATGAGGATTGGGATAAGGATACTCTAAGCACCATGAAGGACATGAAGCCGACCAGTGCCTTTGCCCAACAGATACTGGAGGACGATTACCTGAATAAAAAGACTATGGAAGGCCGGCGAGCCCGTGTTGAAAAGGATTATAAGGAGGATATTATTGGGGCAACCGAACGCGATGACAAGCTTCGTGAACTCGACAAGGAAACCCAGGAGAAGAAGTTTCAACAGTTGGAGGATTATGCCAGGGGAGCCAACACGGTACTTGATGCTATTGGAACCATGCAGGAGGCAGCAAAGAACAGGGAACTTGCCGTGGCAGGTCTGACCGATAAACAAAAGGCAGCCATCGAGAAAAAATATGCTCTTCGCCAGCAGAAAATTGCAATCGCACAGACCATCATCGAGGGAATCATGGAAGTGGCCAGGGTCAACTCCAACGTTGGTGTCAATGCCGATTTAACACAAACACTTCGTGCATTTCTGACCGGTGCCGCAGTGGTTCGGACGGTGGCAAACGTCGCCCTGATCCAATCCCAGCAATTTGAAAAAGGCAAGTATCCGGTCCTGGGTGCATCGGACGGCAGAACCTACCAGGCAAACCTATTGGGGAACGTGAAAACTGGCTACTACACTAAGCCAACCCTGGGTTTGTTCTCGGAACGCGAACCGGAAATCGTGATCGATGGGCCCACCACACGAAATATAAAGACTAATTTCCCCGAAATCCTTGGAGCCATACAATCAGCCAGGGTGAACCAATATGCCAGTGGGTTGTATCCCGAACTGGGGTCCAGTCAGCAGGCTTTCCCTATCGAGCTTAAGGATTTGCTAATGGCAAATTACCGGATGATGCAGGAGGTAAGTGATGCGCATAAGAGACCTGCACTGGTGAGTTTTCAGTCAATAAGGGATAAACAGCGAGAATATGATGCGATAAAATCTGGTACTTCAATCTTTATGTAAAATATTAAGTGGCCTTTCTAAGGTCAAATCGCCACCACTAATCCACGATAAGTCAAAGGATATTTGGGTTGTTCTGTTGGCGTTTAGCTAATATGTCTTTACCATCCTTTTGACTCCCGAAATTTTATGGTCAATTATTAGTGAATAAAAATAACAACCAGGCAGGAGATGTTTTAGCTCTATATATGTTAGTACCAATTAAGGAAGTTATTAACAATAATTTTGCGCCCCATCAAAGCTCTTAATCGCCAAGATAAGGTATGATCAGAACCCGTCAAGGGCAAGTAAATGC
>Ga0114951_10005830_pt1 | contig 11170 bp, 9 predicted proteins | sample AM7aDNAmetaG_FD_88677 | JGI IMG/M metagenome (GOLD analysis project Ga0114951, IMG submission 88677) | Freshwater microbial communities from Finland to study Microbial Dark Matter (Phase II) - AM7a DNA metaG | ecosystem: Environmental > Aquatic > Freshwater > Lake | place: Finland: Lake Alinen... | reverse complement strand
GTATTTATTATAAAAAGCTGACGAAATGGGTATTATGCTTTCATTGTCCTTAAATGGGTTCATTATCCGTATACCATCAGGCAACCCACCCTTAAAGTTAAGTTCTTTATTAAATTGATTTATTCTTTCTGCAAATGTGCTCATACCAACTTCCCTTCAAACGCCATTTTCAATATACTCTGCTTCAATGTCTCAGCCTGTAGCAAGCTTTGGGCTATGGTTTCTTCTATCTTATCGCAAACGGTGAGTTTGCTTTCAAGTTCGTCAATAACAAGTTGTTGTTCATTAAGTGAGCAATATGGAAAATCTAATGAATTTAGAATTGTTTGATTTAAAAATGCCCTTGATGAGCCTTTACATAATTCAAAAACCTGTTGTCTTACTTTACCACCTTGAAATAAATAAACAAAGAACTTTGGATTTATGATATCCTGATTAAGTCTTACACGAATTAGATTTGTAGAAATGATGGAATTTTCCATTTTCTTAGGTAAAAGGCATATTTCACCAACTGTACCTGAACGCGAAATTATTATATCATTCTCTTGAACTCGAAAATTTCTTAATTCAACTGCCTTTTCTGATGTAATAAAAATTTTATTTGGCATTTGAAAAGTTCCTTCTCCAATGTTTTCAATACCTAAAACTGGAATTCCATTTGCTTGATGTTCACTCTTTTTGAGCATTGTTCCAAATGGGCCTGTAGACATTCCTTTTTTTCTGTCGAATAATAACGAATCAATTTTCACCCATTTCCACCCTTTAGGCAACTCACCTTCTTTCTGTTCACTGAGCTTAGTCGAAGTTAGTTTTCCTTCAAAAGCAGCTTTCAACAAACTCTGCCGATACACTTTCAGTTGCTGTTGTGCGGTGAGTAGTTGTAGTTTGCCGTTTTCGAGGTCGCTCAGCAGTTCTTCTATTTTGGAGACTATGGCTAGTTGTTCGGAGAGTGAGGGAATTGGGATATCAAGATTTTTCAAAATTCCCTGACTTATATTGGGTTGTGCTCCGCCAATTCCTTGCTTTACCAGACTCGGTTTTTTAGAGAATAGAAAGTAATACAAATAATTGGAATTAATATTCTCATTCTTATAAATACCACAAACTGCCTGATTTGTTGCTGCATCAACACCAAGGAAAGCAAGCTTTCCAATAGTTGCACCATACAAAGCAATCAACAATGTACCTTTTGGAAAAACCTTTGCACTTGAGTTTTTTACTGCTTCTTCAGAAATCTTTTCTTCGGTATCAAGAATCAAACCTCTATCCAACTCACCAGATTTCACCCACGGAATAGTACCTTCATAATAGTTTTTATTTACTCTGCTCGGTGTTCCTCCACTTGTTGTCTGGCACACTTCCCCTAATTTCTTTTCTTGCCAGTGTTTTGGGATATCTATCTCTTCCATATACCTGCCGCTGTTTTCCCTAATGATGCTTGTCGGTGTTTGATCATTCGGATAGACCATTCTTCGCCAGTTATATCTTTACTAAGTGCATATTTACTGGATTGGTAAATTTCTTTCTTCTCTTCAAATGGCTTTTGACCGGCTTTTATATTATTCAGCTTTGGCTCAAGTAGTGTGAGGTTACCAAGCATATATACGTAATTTATATGTTCTTCGTCCGTAAAGACAGAACTCCAGTGTTCATCCATATTTTCAGGTAGTACGTGTTCTATTGTACCATCATCAACCATAAAATCAGTTTTTACACCATTTTCAAGTTGGCTCTCAATTTTATACAGCACATATCTGGCTATCTTTTTTTGCTGACTGTTTGATGTATTAAATGACTTAAGTTCAAAATAATTGCGAAAAACGTCATCCGGGATATACAAATCTTTCAAATCATCCATTGCTAAAGTTGCTGTAGTAATGGTTTCATTGAAAACTTTATTCGCCGTTTTATTATATGCTTTTTCCATTTCATTCGTCTGTAATTTGCCAATTACATTGTAACGGAACGATATAACCATGATTCCATGAACAAGTTTTTTGAACTCAGCAAACTCAAACTTTTCGTATGCCACCATCAATAATGGATGACAAAGGGATACTTTGAATAATATCAAACTACTTACATCCTCTTTCAATTGCTTGTCATTCAACCAAAGTTCATCCTCAGGATTAAACAAAGCATTGTAGGTGTAAGCATAATTTTCTAAATGATCGAGCAAATCTAAAACCTGTTGGTCAGTTTTTACAACTTTTTTAATGCTTTTGAACAGTTGATCTTTCGTAACCAGAGATGATCGTGCATTCAGATAATACCTAAGGAATACAGGAAAATCTTTAAGACCAATGGCATCGATAATTTTTTTCCATTGAATTTTTACGGCTTGTAAATCATTTGAACTCTTAGCCACCAATGAAAACAAATAGTTTTTAAGCAAATCCGTTGATGTTAATTCAACACCCCTCGAATTTAATGTTTCAAAAACGGTATATGCGTTTAATTCATCTACAACAGTGATTTGAATAAATTTCAATTGCTCACCGATCAATTTGGTTAGGAATGAAGCTATTTTTTCTCCGTTATTTTCTGTTTTAAATAACTCGTTAACCTGTTTTACAAAATACTGATATGCGTTCCACAGAAGTTTATCAGAATCGATTAACTTTGAGAAGTTTACAGGTGATCTGAACGTAAGTAATCGTTGCTGGTAAAATCCATCATTGTTTTCGTTCAGAAATAATTTACTGGAATATAACAAAGAAGAAGGATCCTTTTGTCCAATATACTGTTTCATAACCAAATCAGCTCTTTCCCTGTTTGCTTCAGTATCTAATCCTGAATCTGCTAATGATTTTAGCTTGTTGATAATTGCTAATGTCAATAAACTCAGGGTTGAAAACCTTTGCTGACCATCAATTATCCAAAATTGTTTATCGCTTTGTTCGCCTTTTACCTGCAAAACAATTGAACCCATATAATGAGCCTCATTAGAAGTTGAGTATATATTTAGCAAATCATTCCAAAGATCATCTAAATTATCTTGTTCCCATGAATAGTCACGTTGAAATTGAGGAACGAAATAAATTTTCCCATTCCCTAAAATTTCATTTAATGTTAATGTCTTTGTGTCTAATAAGTTAGTTGAAGCCATATCGCTTTATTTATTAAATTTATTATTTGCAAAAATACAAAAAATCACGCTGCCAACACTTCATTCAATTCATTAATAATTTCTTCCGTTTCGTCGCCAAATAATTGCCACATTTTACCTAATCCACCTTGTGCATTAAATGGATTTAAATCAAAGTCATCCTTTTCGATATGGAAACTATTGGTTACATAGTCCTTTATCATACGCAACCAGTACATTTGCTCCTCGTTGAACTTGGTAGCTCCCGCTTGCTTTTTAAATACCCATTCCTGAAAGTTTCTATCAACTGCTTTATCATAGGAAGTCAGATTGGCATCAATTCCGCAAATATGCCGGATTAAAGATACTAAAGCGGTAAGTTCGTTCAGAGGTGAGCCTTTCACTTCGGCTTCGCTCAGTGACCGGCTTTGGCCGCTGAGCGTAGTCGAAGCGCGCCATACATGCATAGGTGCTAGTGTCGGTCTATCACTTTGTAATTTTTCCAACACTTCTTTAATCATGCTGTAGGTTAATTCTCTTCTGCGGAAAGGCTGATTATAGAATATCTGTAACGCTACCAATTCATCCTTGTGAAGTAGCATCCATTCGGTAAAGTCTTTTACCAATTCTGCTGCTTTGTCTTTGTTTTCTTTATCCCATCCCACATGAATTACTTCATCGGGATTGGTAGTGTCTATTTTTTGTTCGTGCATTTTCCGAACATTTTCAATGTATTCATTCAGTTCGCCTGTAAATACCTTGGCGGTTTCGTTATGGAATTTTTCGGTAGCTGTTTTTATTGCTTTTTCAATTTCCACAGGTGCCGAACCAACATGCTCTTTCCGTACCTGCGTTTCGAGTTCTTCCAGCACATCCGGGTCAAATGCATTTAATAAGCCTCTTACCACCTGTGTAATGGTTTTGCCGTTTGCCAGCTGAGCAAATTTGGTATGTTCTTTTTCAGTAATTTGTTTGTCCAGTCGGGTCAATCGGTTAGCCAGCGAAGTAAATAATTCTTCGTCGCGCGCTCCTACAGCAACAGCTTGTAATAAGTCTTTCAACGGTACACCCGGTCTTTTTTCCAGTGGTCGGCTATCGGTTTTCAGACTACGGGTTACGCCAATGGCATCCACTATCACAAAATGATCTTTGGTGTAGGTGGCTGTAGGTGTCACCTTTCGCAGGGTATCTAAATCAATAGTACGCGTACCACGTCCTTTCATTTGCTCAAAATAGTTGATGCTTTTCACATCACGCATAAAGAGCAGAATCTCCAGCGGTTTCACATCGGTTCCGGTAGCTATCATATCCACCGTAACGGCAATGCGCGGGTAATAACTGTTTCGGAAATCGGACAGCGTATCTTTTGGGTTTTTACCTTCTTCAATCACATTATCATCTACATCCTTGCGGTCCTTTTCCGATTTGTAGGTTATCTTTTTGCAGAAATTATTCTCCTCGGCAAACTCTTCGCGTACGATTTGAATAATATCATCGGCGTGACTGTCTGTTTTGGCAAAAATCAGGGTTTTAGGAACCTCGAAAGACCCCCTCCCAACCTCCCCCACAAGGGGAGGAGCAAAACGGTCGGGGAACATATGCGGTAAATGTTCTTTGAATGTCCGGATAATTGTCCGTATTTGGTTTGGATTCACTATGTCTTTATCCAGTTGCTGTGAAGAGTAGTTTTCATCTTCGTCCTGCAATTCCATCCGTTTCTTTCGGCTCAAACGTTCGCGGTGTTCTATGTATTCACCTTTCCAAAGTGTTGCACCCTGTTGGGTTACTTTGGTATCAATTATAAATACATCATATCCCACATTCACATTATCAGCCACCGCCATTTCGTGTGAATATTCACTCACTACATTTTGATTGAAATAGCCAAAGGTACGTTTATCGGGAGTAGCGGTTAGTCCTACTTCAAAAGCATCATAATACTCCAACACCTGTTTCCACAGGTTGTAAATGCTGCGGTGACATTCGTCAATCACAATGAAATCGAAAAACTCGATGGGCATTCTTCCATCATATTCAATGGGTGGAATTGATTTTGGCTGGTATTTTTGTTCGTTTGGATTTTCTTCTTCTGCCGATTCTTCCAATTCTGTTCCTTTCAGAATTGAATACAAGCGTTGAATGGTACTAATGCAAACCTGACTATCTGTAGCTATATAACTCGATTTTAATCGCTGTACGCTGTAAAGCTCTGTGAACTTACGGTTGTCGTCATTAGGCAAATAGGACATAAATTCCTGTTCGGCCTGTTCTCCAAGGTTTTTTGTATCAACCAAAAACAAGATACGTTTTGCTTTGGCGAATTTGAGTAATCGATAAATAAACGTAATGGCAGTAAAGGTTTTACCCGAACCGGTAGCCATTTGTATCAGGGCTTTTGGTCGGTTCTCTTTAAACGAAGCATCTAACTTGGTAATGGCATTTATCTGGCAATCGCGCAAACCTTCAGTTGGCAAGACAGGTAAGTCCAATAATCTTCTTCGCAAAGAATCACCCTTTTTAATCCATTCACGTAGGGTTTCAGGACGATGAAAACAAAAAACTTCGCGCGCTCTTGGTTTTGGATCGGTAAAGTCAGTAAACCGGGTAATTTCACCGGTACTTATATAACCGTATGATAATGGCTCGTTATTTAGATGTTTAAGCTTTGCTTTAGCATATCCTTCAGTTTGATCCTCACGGATATTTAAATGAAATCCTTCTTCTTCCTTTTTTGCTTCTATAACACCACAAGGTTTGCCATCAACAAACAACAAATAATCAACAGGACCTACATCAGTTTGATATTCTCCGATTACAGCAACTCCTGTGCTGACATGCAAATTAATTTTCTTTTTATGCTGAATCACCCAACCGCAAGCAATTAATTGCTTATCGATATTGTCACGTGCAATTTGTTCCTGGTTTTGATTAAGCATATTAGATGTTTTTTCAAAGGTACAAAACTACAAAATCATTTTCACATTTTCGTCGTTTCAGTTAATTTATTTTCATTTCAAGCCGTTTTATTCAGTATGACATAACAATTTAATACATAATCCTGAGTTTGGGTATGTTTTATTACACATCTAAACATTCATATCACGGTGCGCTGCACCGACAAATGTTATGCGGCTTTGCAGCCACTCATAAATCTTTTTAGAAAATCAATGGTCAGTAACCCCAAAAAAAAGAAGCCGTACTATAAAACATGCAACATTCCAAAAATTCTGCATATTGTCACGGATTCTAGCATTTCATCCCGAAATCCCGCATATTGTCCCAAAATCCTGCAGATTATCCCAACAAGTACCACGGTGCAATGCTCCCTTTTAGGGGTTGGGGGTCAAACCACCGGTCAGGTCCCGAAAAGATATTATTGGTACGTTCTACAAGATATGCAACATATCCCGAAATCCCGCATTTTGTCACAAATATCCTGCAGATTATCCCAAAAAGTATCACGGTGCAATACTCCCTTTTAGGGGTTGGGGGTCAAACCAACGGTCAGGTCCCGAAAAGATATTATTGGTACGTTCTACAAGACATGCAACATATCCCAAAATCCTGCATTTCATCCCCAAATCCTGCAGATTATCCCGAAATCCCACTTTTTGTCCCGTAATTGAATAATTATCAACAAATAACCCGGTGTGCTGCCTACTGCCACTGCCCACTGTTTTGCTACTGCTTAATCCAACTATTTCGTTCCCAACACCATTCCCGCTCCCGCACCTTTCTGCGGAATCTGATTTCCAAAAGCGTCCTGCGTTCCAAATTCGATGGCAATGGCCAGTACCAGCGTATCGTCTTTAAACATTCTACCGAATCGTCTTTTAAAAAATGAGTATCACGTTTTGACCAGATGAAGAAAAGTTTTTTTAATCCTTATTCTTTTTCCTAAACTCCCTGATTATTCTTTCCATATAGCTATCCAAATCTTCATCTTCCCGTCTAGTATTTTCATTTAAGGTAGATGCAAATCCATTTATCAAAGCAGTATTGAATTCAAAGTTCTTAAGCAGTAATTCTTCGTCACCAGTTTCCCAAAACTCAGCTTCATCAATCATATTGAATTCAGCGAAATAGGTTTTAGCAACATACCGAAAAACACCGATAATCATTTCATGCGCTTGTGGACCGGCATATTGCGTTTTAGAGCTGCACATATATAAGTACCGGGCATAATCATCGGCAGTCAGAGTCACTTCTTTGCTAACTATCTCTATTTCGCCCTGTTTGTCAATATTACCATTGTTTAATACAAGTTTTTTATTGCCTTTAAATTCACCCCAGGAGGCTAATTGCATAATGCTGCTCATACGGCCGTTACTCAAAAAACAAATGGAAACCGGCTCACTTCCTCTGGGAGTAAATTCAATTCCGTACAACTTGCCATCATGTGTTTGAGTGAGAGTCTCACTCGAAGTGAGCCTCTCACTAACAGGAAATTCCCGCTCATAAATTCTGTATTTCCAGCCATGAACAGTGGCTATTTCTTCCACTTCCTCCATCAGTTGAGGGAGTGTATTTTTATCGGCTATGCGGCCGGAGTAATGAATGGTTAGTCCCATTTTTTTCAATTTAGTCAGACCTAAATGTTTTCAAATTATATCAACTAATTATCGCTCAGCACTTAATCTGTTTTACTCAAACTACATTTCCAAATTGCCATTGGATGATTTTTTATTCTATCAACAATTTCAGGTTCATCAAAAAGTAGCTCCGGATGATAGATTCCCTGATTGAATTTCTCAACAAATTGCCTTTCTTTTTTCAGTAAGTATCATTAATTCAGATAAATACTCTTTCACTTCCGATTTAGCTGCTTCAAAATCAAATTTATCACTTTTCTTTAATACAGGTATTAATTTGCGCTTAATCTGATTGAAATTCAGATTATCTACAGCATCGAATCTGTATGCATTCAGGGGCGGAGTATTACCACCTACAGCCAAATAAAAAAGTACTGTTTTACGAAGTATTTGTTGTTCTGAATCAGAGAAAATACCTTGTTTGAGCATTGTATAAACATCATACAAATCCCGTGTAGCAGTACGCTCTATAAGTGCTTTTATTTTACATCCAAAAAGTTCTGCATTAGCCAATGTTCTTACCTGAAAAAGCACTGACAGAGATGGGATATTCACTTCTTTATCAATAGGTTCAAATACGTGGTCACGCATCGAATAGTTAATCTCAATTTTGATATTATCGTTGTTTCCTACGGCATTTTGATAGAAATATACCCATGAGTCAAGCGAATGTGGATTTTTTGATGACGGATTTAGCTGATAGCCTTGGGATGTCATGTATTTTACAATATCATTATTTATTTGCTCCCGCAACGCGAACATTTCTTCGCGGCTGCAATGTTTTGTAAAATCCAAATCAATATCGACCGATAGCCGTGGAAGATTAAAAACAACAAGATTGATAGCTGTACCACCTTTTAATGCCAAATGATTGTACAATAATGGATTGGCATTTATGTATTGCAGAATGTCGCATAGCCGGAGTACCTTCTCCAAATTATCGCGCACAAAAGCTGTATTTGTAGCCAGCACATCTAAATCATTTTTATTGTACTTATACATAACTTTCTCCTCCCTGTTCTAAAAACGAAAGTATATTCCCCGGAGCACAAAGTTTCCATGCTTTAAAATAGTGTGTTGACTCAGACTGGTCAGTCAAATAACGTGTGCTTTTACCCATTTTTTGCAGGCAAAGGTCGAAGAAGTCCTTACTAAGTTTCACTTCCTGCTTAAAATGTTCCAAAATAAACCCTGCTTTCTGATATAAAAATTGTTTGTCATAAACTTGCAAGTAATCGAGCAACAACTCTTCGTTTAGGTAGGTCATAAGCGAAAAGCATTGAATCAGTTCCTCCAGGCCTCCGCACCGTTCTATTTTATCGATACAATCTACCACAGTACGTTCTAAATTACTAACACGGATAAATGAACTTCTACCCGGACTAACTACCCCATTCATACTTTTCGATTCGCAATACTGATAGTTGATGCCTTCAAACCCGAACGAACTAAAGCGGTTACTGCTCGAAACCCACAAATCGTAAAACACCTGATGCGCCAGGCCATGATATTCCAGTGCCGATTGATACGATAGGTAGGAAGTTGGCGTTATTTTGCCGGCTATTTCAAATTTGTTGGCCAAACTCTGTTTACTCGCCAAATCGGTTGCCACATACAAATCGCGCCTGACCTGACAAACCAGCTTTTGCTTCTTGTAGTTTTGAAGCAAATCCTTGGCCGAATTCAAATTGCCAACCATATTTTCAACATCTTTCAGTCGAAATATCCGTAATATATGAAGCTCTTCTAAATATTGTTTCATAGTACAATTGCTTTATAATAAACACAAAAGTAGGTAAATATCCGTACTTAAACGATATTATTAAAGATTTTCTTTGGCCTGACAGGTTTCCAAAACCTTTTAGGTCTTTTTGATGATTAAATTTTATAATTTGAAGGAAATTCAACCGAATCCACATACCAGAAATCCCATTGATAAATAAACAGGAGTTTCCCTTTGCCGTTAAACCTCAACGTATCCTTTGAATTATCAACAAGAGCTGTGAAATCACATTCGAAATCAACCTGAGCCTCCGCTGAATTTATATCAAATTTAAGATCAATAATCTCAAATTTATTCAGATTAAACGAACTGAATACCCCTCTGAAGTCCCTATGCCAGTTCTGTGTTGAAGCGTTTGAACTTAATTCATGCATATAGAAATCGTCTGTTTTACTTAGGTATGATTTGATAAAATCATTGGAATATCTTTCAATATCATGGGCATGATTGGGATGAAACTCTTCGTAAGTAAAGCATGACATCATGCCCGGAATGTGCATATCATCAATTTCTTGTTGAAACAGTTCTTCGGTAATAAAGCGGTAAATTTCCTGCTCAGATACATCACAGATTGTATCCAGACTAACCTGATGTTGATTCATCAACTCATACAACCGATTCAGTTCATCACCGATTTCATTTTCGGTTAATTCTTCCGTTTTTCGAAAAGCTGGATTACCCAGAAACTCATACAACGTTATTTGTTTGGCATCTTTCCATGCATGCTCAAACGCCATGATATGATCAAGAAACTGACCTTCAATTTCAGGGTGCAAATTATTTTCTTCGGGATTGCTCCAGTGAGCTGCACCGAATTCTTCTTCTATTTTCTTTTTCTTTTCCTCATTTTCCAGATGGAGGCGTTTGTCATTAGGTGATTCTTTTTTCATTCGAATTACAAAGTGTTTTTGTGATTAGATCCCAGTTAAACTATTTTTCAACAATTTCTTCATATTCAAATTGGCTTTTCGTATGCTCAAACAAAGCTATCTCCGGGCTATCTTCCATTTCCTGCAATTCATCCCCGGTTTTCAAATAACGTAACAAAAGTTCAGTTATCGAACTTTCGCTCTTTTTTGTAGAAGCTTTTTCAAGAGCCTCTTCTATATCAATCAGACAACTACAGCCCGCTTTTTCGAAAATAGTCTTCAATTTTTCATTCTTTCCGATATCACTTTTAATAAAACTGCTCAGTTTATCAATGGCGAGGTATTTTTTGTCGAGTTTTCCAAGTCCGGTAAGTTCCGTGAGTTTTTGACCTTCGGGCGTACCATTGTTGGTGATAAACAGAAAAGTATGGATTAATACTGCATCGTCAATATATTCAGCCGACAGATAACCCACCTTTGTATTTGAAAGTCGAAAGGCAAAAAGCATTCGGTTTTTAGTTGTTTTGACAAGCTCTGGCTTTAAAAACGATGCAAATAGTGAAATATGTATTCCCTCAGGATGAAAACAATCAATCCTTTCTTCGAGTCGGCGCAAAGCATGTTTTTGAATATATACTTTCACATCTTTATCCTCAATATTGTTTTTAATTCCAATATCCGATAGACTTACTTTCATTTCAATAAACCCATGTTGTGAGGTTGCCCAGCTGACACAGTGTGCCATCCGTCGTTGACCATCTATTTCGAAATAACGCGTATCTGCTTTCCTCCGGTTAATGTCTAACACAATTAGTGATTGACTGCCCTTTCCTTTGGG
>Ga0114951_10005829_pt1 | contig 11172 bp, 7 predicted proteins | sample AM7aDNAmetaG_FD_88677 | JGI IMG/M metagenome (GOLD analysis project Ga0114951, IMG submission 88677) | Freshwater microbial communities from Finland to study Microbial Dark Matter (Phase II) - AM7a DNA metaG | ecosystem: Environmental > Aquatic > Freshwater > Lake | place: Finland: Lake Alinen... | reverse complement strand
ACTGCCAACGGGACACTCAAAGCCGGGGTGGTCAATGATCTGGGCAGGCCCTATGGATTCATCCTGAACGGAGAACTGCACGGCTTTGACATTGAATTGTCGAAACGCTTTGCAGCCTTTTGCGGAAAAAAATATGAGCCCGTAGCTCTCCCGTTCGGCAGCTTGATTGCCTCGATATCCACAAACAAGATTGATATCATCACTGCCTCCATGTTCATTACGGAGGAAAGGGAAAAGCAGATTGATTTCGGTGATCCCTACAGTGAATCCGGAGCCAGCCTGATTGTCAGGAAAGCAGATATGGCAACACCTGAATCAGGCAAGCTATCGGTATTGGACGACATTGCAGACAAAAAAATTGGTGTTTTCACCGGCACGGTTCATGATGCATTTGTTGCCAAAAAATACCCGAAAGCACAGATATTACGGTATGAGAGCACGGCCGACCTGATCCTGTCGGTGAAGTCAGGAAAAATCGATGCCGCGATGCTCGATCTGATCACTGCACGATTGCTGATGAAGCACAATCCTGAGATGGGATTGCTCAGCGACAAAGTACTGGACATGCCACTCGGGGTTGGATTCAGCAAGAAGAATCCTGAAATTCGGCAAAATTTCAACGATTATTTGAAAGAGATTAAGGGCGATGGCACCTATGATAAGATTTACAATCGCTGGTTCGTTGAAGATGCTGAAAAGGCAGTGATGCCGACATTTAAGAACCCGACATCAGGGAAAATACTGAAAGTCGGGGTATCGGTCGATGATCTTCCGTATGTTTCCTTCATGAACGGGGAATATGTCGGCTTCGACATCGAGATGATAAAAACCTTTGCCAGTCGCAGAGGCTACCAGCTCGAAATGACGACGATGGAATTCCCTTCACTGGTTGCCGCATTGGCAGCCGGAAAGGTTGAAATGGTTTCCGACGGGATTGCCATATCTGCGGAGCGAAGCAAACAAATCGATTTTTCAGATTCTTATGCCCTGTTCCGCACCGCCGTGGTAGCGGCTAAAACAAATCTGACAGCATATGCAGGTCAGGAAGTGAAAGCGGTAAAGAAGTCTTTTTTAGCCAAGGTTTCCGACAGCTTCTACAATAACATCATCCTGGAGAAAAGATATTTGCTGATCATCGATGGTTTGATTCTTACGATAATGATCTCCTTTTTCGCAGCGATTTTCGGCACGATGCTCGGTGGCCTGATCTGCTGGATGAAAATGTCGAGTAATAAAATTCTTTCGACCATTGCGATCATATATATATCATTGCTTCGGGGAACTCCGGTACTCGTGCTCCTGATGATCATCTATTACATTGTTTTCGCATCGGTAAATATCAATCCCGCGGTGGTCGCCGTGTTTGCTTTCGGATTGAATTTCGGGGCGTATGTTTCGGAGATGTTCCGAACTTCCATCGAAAGTATAGATAAAGGTCAGAATGAAGCCGGAATTGCGGGTGGCTTCACTAAAGTCCAGACTTTCATTCATATCATTGCCCCGCAGGCATTACGGCATTTGCTGCCTGTTTATAAGGGCGAATTTATTTCCCTGGTTAAGATGACCTCCATTGTAGGATACATTGCCGTACAGGATTTAACTAAAGCCAGCGATATTATCAGAAGCCGCACATTTGACGCCTTTTTCCCGCTGATCATGGCCGCGGTCCTTTACCTGATCATCTCCTGGCTCTTGACCTGGGCCCTTGGCTATGTAGAGGTTTCAGTAGATCCGAAAAGAAAACGCATTACTAGAGAATTGGAGGCACACTCATGATAACTGTAAGAAACCTTTCGAAACATTTTGGCGAACTGGTAGTTCTGAAAGATGTTAGTGTTGATATAGAAAAAGGAGAAATCATTTCGGTAATCGGCCCATCAGGCACCGGGAAAAGTACCTTTCTCCGTTGCCTGAACCTGCTCGAAACTCCGACCGGCGGCCAGATCTTTATTGATGGTGTTCCGCTACTGGATAAAACGACCAACGTTCCAAAACTTCGTCAGAAGATGGGAATGGTTTTTCAATCGTTCAACCTGTTTTCACACCTTACCGTATTGGAAAACCTTACGTTGGGACCATTGAAATTACAGGGAAAGAGCAAAGAAGAGGCAAATACGAAAGCCAAGGCCCTGCTAAAGCTCGTTGGGTTGGCAGAAAAAGCCCACAGTTTTCCCGATGAACTTTCAGGTGGTCAAAAGCAGCGTGTGGCAATAGCAAGATGCATGGCTATGGAGCCTGAAATCCTTCTGTTTGACGAGCCCACCTCGGCACTCGACCCCACCATGGTAAGTGAGGTTCTGGCGGTTATCCGGCGCCTGGCACGCGAAGGTATGACTATGATTATTGTCACCCACGAGATGGAATTTGCAAGAAACATTTCGAGCCGGGTATTTTATATGGATGAGGGTTTGATTTACGAAGAGGGCACCCCAAAACAGATTTTCGAAAATCCTCAGAAAGAAAAGACCAAAGCATTCATTAACCGGATCCGCAGCCTGCGTTACCATATCACCAATGAAAACTTCGACTTATATGCCATGCAGGCCGAAATGGAAAGTTTCTGTGAAAAGCACGGACTCACCAAACGAGTGGCCGGTTTTGTGGCACTCATCGGTGAAGAAGTTCTGGGCTTGCAGAAAAGCTATACGGATATCAACCTGAGTCTTTCCTATTCCGAAAAAGACGGGACGGTAGAAATTCTGTGTGAGAGTGCCGGAGCGCCAGAAAATCCATTTGACGAGGGGGTTTTAGACGATGATATCGGCATCAAGCTCATTAAAGGCAGATGCAAAAGCGTTGATTATGAGTACAAGAATGGGAAGAATGTTTTGCTGCTCAAGGTGAAGGGAGAGTAGGCAGTTGGAAATCAGTAATAACTATGCGTGAAATTTTCGGAATCGGGGAAACGGTGCTGGACATCATTTTCAAAAATGGTCAGCCACAGGCGGCCAAGCCGGGCGGATCGATGCTTAACGGATTGGTATCACTTGGCCGAATGAAATTCCCAGCCAGGTTTATCAGCGAGTACGCTCTGGATGACGTTGGTACACTGGTCGATGATTTTCTGCGCAGCAATGGTGTTGATACTTCTCTGGTGCATAGGTTCCGGAATGGGAAAACTGTATTGGCCATGGCTTTTTTGGATGAAAAGAATGATGCCCACTATACTTTTTATCGTGATTTTCCGAAAGAAAGGCTCAACATCCGTCTACCTGAAATCAAGCCTGATGATATCGTTTTGTGCGGATCATTTTTTTCCATTACCTCAGAAATCCGTGAGAAATTCATTGAATTCATGGAATGGGCAAAGAAAAATAAAGCCCTGATTATCTATGACCCGAACTTCAGGAAATCCCATCTGGAAGAACTCGAAAAACTCAGGCCATATATTCTTGAAAACATGGAATTGGCTGATCTGGTAAGGGGTTCTGATGAGGATTTTCATACCATTTTCGGAGCTGCCAATGTTGAAGAAGCTTACGAGGCAGTCCGTAAATATTGCAGCTGTCTGGTCTATACAGCCAATGCGAATGGGGTTTTTGTAAAAACTCCCACCTTTTCAAAGCAATATCCGGTACCCCGGATTACACCAATAAGTACTATCGGGGCAGGCGACAACTTCAATGCCGGGATGACGGCTTCCATTTATAAGGGAAATATCAAAAGAGATCAGTTGGAAACCCTTTCAGAAAGCAGCTGGGCTATGATTATTGAAACCGCGATCGGTTTTTCAACCGAGGTATGCCTGAGCTATGAGAATTACATCTCCCCGGAATTCGCTGAGAAGCATAGGAGGTGAGAAGCGGAGAAGCAGAAACGCTTAGGAGCAGAGGCAATTTTGATCGGTAAACGGTTATCCAAAAAAAGCCCTACTGAACAATCTTATCGGCCCGGGCAACTACTGACTGCGGAATAACCAGTCCCTGGGCAGCTGCCGCCTTTTGATTGATGGCAATCTGGTACTTTTTCATTGCGGCGATTGGCGTTTCCGATGGCTTTTTCCCCCGGAGAATCTCGACAGCCTTAAGTCCGCTCTGGTATCCCCAATCGCTGTAGTCGGCCCCGATTCCAACTGCCGCTCCTTTGTCAACCTGCATCGGATCGGTCACGAAAACCGGGATTTTATGTTCAGCAGCAATTTTTGTCAAGGCATTCAGTCCCAGGTAAACGGTATTATCAGCAGCTGCCACGAGGGCATCAATCTGTTTACCAATCAGATATTGTGTGCTTTGCAGGATATCATTGGTACTGTTGACCGTGGCATGAATGACTTCAATACCCCTGGCAGCAAATTCCTTATCCAGCATTTTTGCAGAATATTCGGCGTTGGGCTCAGCATTATTATAAGGAAAGCCGATCCGCTTAATGCCGGGTTTGCATTCGAGCATCAGGTCGACAATTTCCTTAACCCTCAGCTCATCAAAAATCCCGGTGAGGGTGGCCGGAGGATTTTTCAAGCCAATCTGTTCCGGGCTGAAAGCGACGGTAAAAACCACCGGAATTCCCTTGATAGTCTGAGCGGCGGCATTCATGCACGGCGTACCGTTAGTAATGACCATATCAACATTCTGGGACTGGAAAGATTGCAGGATCATAGTGATCATGGACAAATCGCTTTGTGCATTTTTTTCAAGGATCTTTATTTTCTGTCCATCGATAAAGCCACTATCCCTGAGCGCTTTAAACACCCCATCCCTGGCAGCATCCAGTACCGGATCGGGAGAAATCTGGACATATCCAATAGTGATTTTTTTCTCGCCTTGCTGGCAGGAGGACATCAGAATAATCAGGGCAATGCTGAAAACAGATAATATTCGGTTCATGGTGGTAAGTTTGCCTAAAGATACAAAGAACCCTTTAAACGATATCACAGGAAACGCCCCGTGAGATAAAGAAATCTCTAAAAGAATCAAGGTTGCCTGATTCATAATGGCCCAAATTATGCAACAAATAATCCAGTCCGTGCTCCTGATATTTATCAGCGCCGAGCGAATGGTAAGGCTCCAGGTTAATCCGCGACAGGCCATTTTTTTTCATAATGCCAAGAATGTCATTCAGGTTTTCCCAGGTATCGGTTATGCCCGGAACAAGAGGGAAACGAACGATCACCTCCGGATGTTCCGAAGCCAGTAGCGACAGGTTTTCCAAAATAGGCTCCACCGGTTTTCCTGTATGGCGCAAATGATTATCAGGGTTGATGATTTTCAGGTCGAACAGAAAGAGGCTGGTAAGTGGAATGGCCTGGCGAAGATCTGTTTGTGAGGCCCAGCCGCATGTTTCTACGGCAGTATGAATGCCTGCTGCCTGGCACCGTTTCAGCATTTCGATAAGAAATTCGGGTTGATGGAATGGCTCACCGCCTGAGAATGTTACCCCGCCACCGGAGTTTCTGTAAAAGGGGATATCACGGGTGATAGTATCGATCAGTTCATCCGCGCTTATCTCGCGGCCCGTAATACTGCGGGCGTCGTAGGGACAGGCGCCGGTGCAGGGTTTAGCGGAACACTCACTGCAAATACCGAAATCGTGTACAAGAGTACCATCCTTCACGGTAATTGCCTGTGACGGGCATGCAGCAAAACATCTGTTACACAAACGGCATTTGAAGGCAATATATCTCAATTGCTGCCCGGAGGTGTGGGATTCTGGATTACAGCACCAGTCGCAGCGAAGCGGGCATCCTTTCAGGAATACCAAGGTCCGAATGCCCGGCCCGTCGTGCACGGCGTAATGCTGAATTGCAAAAATTTTTCCTTTCACCCGGTCAGATACTATGTTCGGTTCGCCAGATCACCTGGTCCTGGAGGGCTTTACTCATCTCCACCCAGTAGGCTGAAAAACCTGCTACCCTCACCACCAGATCGCGGTAGTTCTCCGGATGCTCCTGGGCATCTTTCAACATGCGGGAATCAACCACATTAAACTGGACATGGAATCCTGGTTTTTCGAAATACGTTTTGATGAGCGCCAAGAGGTTAGCCGAGCCGGTTTCACCTTTGAGTGCAGAGGGATGGAACTTCAGATTCAGCAACCCCCCCCTGATTTGTGTATGATCAACTTTAGAGGAAGAGCGGATAACGGCAGTCGGTCCGCACAGGTCGGTGCCCGGAAACGGCGAAGTGACACCATCGGCCAACGGCTCCCCGCTCAGGCGGCCATCGGGAAAAGCGCCGCAAACCTTGCCAAAAGGAACGGGTGTGGAGATGGCCAGCATGGAAGGATCGTACGGCTTGCCCAGGTAATTATCCTGTCCCCGAACCCAATCGCAGTATTCTTTAAATAAATCAAGAAAAATATCATCGGCATAATCATCATCATTTCCCCAGTGAGGAACCTCGAGCGCCTTTTTCCGGAGCAGCTCAAAGCCATTCCAGTTTTCCTGAACCGCATAAAAGAGCTCACTTAAAGAACAGGTTTTATCCTCAAAACAAAGCTTTTTAATCACCGCCAGCGAATTCGAGACATTCACCAGACCGGATGATAAGGTGGTTATCGAGCTATTCAGCACTGCGCCCCCGTCGTCCATGCATTTTCCTGAAGCGATACAGTCGTTGACAAAAACCGAGCAAAAAACCAGAGGCACAGTCTGCCGGTGCGCAATCATCACCATGTTCCAGTATTGTTGCCAGTTACGAATAGCGGCGTGCATTATATCAAGGTAATACTGCCTAACCTCCTGATAGGTTTTCAGTTCTCTCGCCGGGTGCATTCTGATACCCGTGTCCGGATCGACTCCTTTATTGATAACCAGATCTATCATTTTACCATGGTTAACGAAACCCGCCTGCACTATTCCATAAGACATTCCCTGGAGCGTTGGTTCGGTGCAGCCGCCGATGGCACTGTTGCGGCGTATGGTTTCAATAGGCAAGCCGCTGGTATTCAGTTCATGGGTGATGTACGTTTTCTGATTAAAAAAGGCCGGATAGCCGACACCGGTTTTTACGCACTCGGCGGCTTTCATCTGAAACGAAGTACTCAGGTTGTCGTTCCACCAAACCGACAGCGTTGGCTGAGTCATCTGCATATTGATCTGAGCCTGCAGAATGGCCATTGACAGGTCGTTATCGGCGGGGTTGCCATTTTCATCCACTCCTCCCAATATCAGGTTCTGATAAAGGTTACCGTGTCCAAGCCCTTGCCAGCTCAGGCTGGCGATATATTCGATCTGGGTCATTTTAACGAACAATTCCTCCAACAGCGGTACTGCCTTGCCGATAGAGATGGCGGGATCGTTTTTGAAATACGGGATCAGTACCTGGTCAAGACGGCCCGGTGAATATCCGAGGTGTGAGCCTTCGATATGCCCAAGCAAATAGGTGAACCAAAAGGATTGAACAGACTCCTGGAAATTTCGCGGTGCCTCCATGGGTACCCGGCTGCATATTTCAGCCATCTGTTCAAGCTCGGCTCTGCGTATCGGATCACTCTCGATAGCTGCCATTCGGCTCGCTTCGGCAGCATAATTCTGAGCAAAGGCGATCGCGCCCCGGAGTGCAATCACTGATGATTTCCAGAATTCCAACCTTGATACATGACCCTCTGAATCAGGGCTATCTGAATTTATCTTGGCTTCTATTTCCTTAATTATTGCATGGTACCCACGTCCAACTGCTGTTTCATAATCAAGAATCAGCCGCCCCTCAGGGCATGGTTCGTGTGGAGCCGTGTAAAGTCCTATTTTCCAGCCATTATCAATGAATTCAGCCTCCTTGAAATTCTTTCGCCATAACCGGTTTCCCTGCTCCATAAAGCTTTTATCTTCCCAGTATTCACAGATTTCCCTGAAAGACTCGTAATCCTCGCTGCTGATCAGGAATTTTCCCGATATCAGTCGCAGTCCGCTGGCTGCCGCTTCTTCCATGGCTTTTCCGATACCTCCGCCAATGCCCTGGGCAGTATGTTTCGACTGGTCATCCTGCTCCTCTTTCCTCATCTCTTTGAGAAACGGCTCTGCGGCATAGTTGGCATACGGAATTGCCCCCCGGATAAATCGTGTTTTATTTCCAGCAAGCATATCCTTCTGATTGATGACCGGGGTGAGATGACTCAGGGCCCAGGCATGGTCAGTTGCCCTCCGCAGGAGGACATCCAGGTTACCGGTTTTTCGATGCGAATCTGTCAGGTGACTGATATATTCGATATCCACCATCAGCGGGGCATTGAGGTATCTCGACTTAAAAAACGCCGAACGCTCGCAGGATGGTTTTCCGGTAATTTCGCGATTTGCTATGTGTTCCATAATATATGTTTACTTATCCTTGACAATCCGCAGACTAAAGTCTGGGGCTATTTATATTCTATTCTTTAATTATGCCCATTTGTTTCATCAGGAAGGTAGCATTAAGGTTTTTACTTATTCCCGGGTATAAAAGATAATCAAATTTCAGATGATCGCCTGCAGTGATGACCTCAAAACAGCGATTTACCAAGCGGCCGGGGTATTCTTTTTCCAGTTCACCCAACTCAACGTCGTGAGTAGCTACCAGTCCGGAGGCACCCAAATCGGTAAACCGGCAGATCAGGGCTGCCGATCCGGTGTGTTTATCACGAGAGTTAGTTCCTTTAAGCATCTCATCTACAATGACAAAGAGTTTTTCTCCCTTTCCTAACCGGTTTATTATCAGGCTTAACTTTTTGAGTTCAGAATAAAAGTACGACTCATCATCGCCCAATGAATCATTCGTACGAACGCTGGTATGCAGAGCAATAGGAACCATTGAAAACCTTTTTGCACATACGGGGCCCCCGGCCATAGCGAGAACCATGTTAACGCCGACCATCCTGAGCAAGGTTGATTTTCCGGCCATATTCGCTCCCGTTATCAAATATATATTACCATTTTGGTGGAAAGTCAGGGAATTATCGATCCGTTTAGAGGGATTAATCAGGGGATGGCCTCCATCGATGATTTCCATACTGAACTTCCCATCCAGAATTTCGGGCCAGGTAAAATCCTGGCGGTTATATGACAGATTTGCCAGTGAATTGAGTGTTTCCATCTCGGCAATCGTATCGATCCACACAGAAAATGAACTTCCATTATCGTGCCGCCAGCGCTCGAGCCGGATCATCAGGAGAATATCCCATAAAAAGAAAGAATTGAGTAGAAAACTCACAATCATGTTTCCCCTGATTTCGAGACCCCAGAGAATACCTGTCAGTTTATTCATGATGCGGCTTGCGGGGATATCTCCCTTTTTCAGGCTCTCCTTCAGCTCATTTAACTGCCGGGATTCGAAATCTTCCTTCTCGATCAGTTGCAGCAACCCCGCATATTTACGGAACAGGTCGAGCAGTCGTTCGAGTTTTTGCTGCTCTCTGTTAATCGTCCGGGTTCGGCTGATTATCAGGCCAATCGGAACGAGAAAATAGAGATAAATGACAGACGGAAGACGAAAGACGGTTAGAAGGATAGGAGGGAGGATGGTTAGGAGCAAAATAGACAGAGATATAATTGAGTTTATCCAAATGGCTGTTGAGTAGAAGCGGGTCGTGCTGAAATGGTCAGGGGCCTCGAGCCAGGAACGGATCTGACGGTTGGGGTTCCGCTCCCAGTCGGATTCACGGGCGGTGGCTTGGAAGTCCTGTCGCCATTCAACCTTGGATACCAGTTCTTTAACACCTTCCTGCCGCTTCCTGATCTGAGTAGCATCTGCACCGGGATACAACAGCCGGTGAGCCAGCTTTTCTTTTCCCAATGGAGTGGCTGCGCGGTTAACCTGCCGGTAGATGCTGTGCTCACCAAAAATATCGAGGTCGTAGCTGTATTCATGATGATAATCGATAAATCCGGTACCCGGATCGAAGGCTGAATAATCGCCTTCGAGAGCCATGATTTCCTCTTGATTTATCGTGATCAGGATCTGATGAAAATTGATTTTGCGTTTAAGGGTTACAGCCAGCTTCACCAAATAGAGAAACCCGGCCAGCAGGAGTAGTGGAATTACAAGCAGGGCGCTGATTTTTATTTTTATCGAGATATAAACCATAACAGCCATGAGCAGAAAGACCAGTAATCGGGCGGCGCCAACCCTGTTGGATTGGGTTTCCAGGTTCTGTTTCACCGACTGAAACTGGAGGATGCGTGCTTCGTAATATTGTAAAGCTGTCAGCTTTATAGACCTGTCTCCTTTCATTTCTTCGATTTGTTTCTTTTAATCAACTGAAAGCTCTCTCAAGAGCCTTTTAATTTTGCGTGAGCTCCAGTTAAATGCGCCTTTGCGCTGAACGGCAATTTTTCCTGACCGGTCGATAATCACTGTTGAGGGAATCGAGTGGGAAACCAGTTCGGGACCATTAACGGAGCCATAGTAAATCGGGAAAGTATAACCTTCCTTTTCAATGAATTTTTTTACAGCCGATGGATCTTCCGAGGTGAGGATTATAAATTTCACTTTGCTTCCATATTCCTTGTAAAGCCTTTCAATTGCAGGCATTTCGGCTCTGCACGGAGGGCACCAGGTAGCCCATTGATTGAGGAAAATCACTTCACTCTTAAGCGATCCAAGGGTGATTTCCATGCCCTGACTGTTGATGAATTTACTATCAAGGCTCAGCGGTCCCAAAGCTACTCTTTTACTTTCCGGAATCTCGGGGTTTGTTATCCAGGTTCTTGCAACTGCCACTCCCGATAAAATTGTACTGCGCGTTGTAGGGATTAAAAGCATCACCAGCAGTCCGAAAAAAAGAACGTCGGAAACGATGCTCCAGGGTTTGCGGCCTGCAATAACCTTATGGTACAGAAATTGCTTCAGATTCACGGTGTCTAATATCAGAGCTTTCAGCTTTATAAAGCTGAAAGCTTCAAGAAAACTGGCAGCCGTAAAGGTAAATATTCAGGAGCAGTTATCTGTATAAGTATATTTTTATATATTGGCGGTAATTTGTCATTTACAACAAACTATTAACTTAATCAGGAGGTATCTATGATGACCAGATTTTTTTCGATGGTACTCGTTTGTGGCCTGCTAGTAGCAGCAGTTCCTGCTCAGGCACAGACAAAAGAGTACATTGGGGCAGCAAAATGCAAAATGTGCCACAACAAGCAACCAACTGGCGAACAGTACAATAAGTGGGCTGCCAGTCCGCATGCTAAAGCCATGGCTTCACTGAAAGGTGATGAAGCAAAAAATCCAAAATGCTTGAAATGTCACTCAACCGCATTCGGTT
>Ga0114951_10005828_pt1 | contig 11174 bp, 10 predicted proteins | sample AM7aDNAmetaG_FD_88677 | JGI IMG/M metagenome (GOLD analysis project Ga0114951, IMG submission 88677) | Freshwater microbial communities from Finland to study Microbial Dark Matter (Phase II) - AM7a DNA metaG | ecosystem: Environmental > Aquatic > Freshwater > Lake | place: Finland: Lake Alinen... | reverse complement strand
CGAGTGCGACGACGCCATCGAACTTTTTGAATACACGCTCATGAAGATGGTTGCGCGCCAGCTACGGACTCACTTCAGCGGGCCGGAACCTGGCGGATTTCAATATGGCCGAGTGCAGGACGTGCTGCCGGAATGTGCGTTGCTGCTTTCCGCGCTGGCGCATATCGGCACAGATGATGAGGGAATGGAAGCGCGGATGGCTTTCATCAAAGGCGCTGCATTTCTCGACGCACCCGCCGCAAAGGTCCAATTTCTCACGCGCAGTCAATGGGACTTGTCCAAAGTCGACGTCGCTTTGACACGTCTGGCGCGCAGCCCGGACGCGGTGAAAAGAAATATCCTGATGGCTTGTGGCAAGACGGTCGCCGCCAATGGCCGCGCCACCGAACGGGAAGCCGAGTTGCTCCGGGCCATCGCCGACTCGCTGGATTGTCCCATGCCGGCGTTCGTCGAGGCCATCCGCATGGAAGAACTGTCAAAGGAAACCTGAGCCGCTCACTTCGCCGTCACCGAGACGTAATTTTTTTTGCCCTTGCGCAACAAGACGTGGCCGTGGATCAAATCCTTCGCCGTGATCATCCGGTCCAAATCCCGCTCGCGATTGTTGTTCACGTAGATGCCCCCGGCTTCAATGTCTTTCCGCGCCTGGCCTTTGGACGGACACAGGCTGGTGAGCACGACGAGTTCGATGAGGGCTAGCCCGGCTCCATCGAGCTTTGCCCTCTCGATTTCCTTGGTCGGCACTTCGCCGTCGATGTCCTCGAAGAAATTCACCTTGGAATCCAGGATGTCGCCGCCCGCGCCGAAGAGGACCGCCGTGGCGATCTGGGCCTTGTGCAACGCATCCTCGCCGTGTATCAGGTAAGTCATTTCCGAAGCCAGGGCGCGATGCGCCTCCCGCGCCTCGGGACTTTTCTGGTGCTTCTCCGCCAGCGCCTCAATGTCCGTTTGGGACCGCTTGAGCGTGAAAAATTTCAGGTAGCGGATCACGTCACGATCGTCGGTGTTGATCCAAAACTGATAGAACTTATAGACGCTCGTTTTTTTCGGGTCGAGCCAGATGGCCCCCGCGACCGACTTACCAAACTTGGAACCATCTGCGTTCGTGATCAACGGCAGCGTCAGGCCGAAAACCTGATTGCCAAGTTTCTTGCGCGTGAGTTCGATGCCCGCCGTGATATTGCCCCACTGGTCGCTGCCGCCGATCTGCAGTTCGCAGTTGTGCTCGCGGTTCAACACCATGAAATCAAACGCCTGCAGCAGCATGTAACTGAACTCGGTGTAGCTGATGCCGACCTCGCGGTCTTCCATGCGGGCGCGGACGGATTCCTTGGCGACCATCTGGTTGACGGAAAAGTGCTTTCCGATGTCGCGCAGAAAATCGAGGAACGAAATCCCCCTCGTCCACGCGGCGTTGTCCACGAGCCGCGCGGGATTTTCCTTCGTCTCGAAGTCGAGCAGCTTCGCGAGCTGCACCTTCACGCTGGCGATGTTGTGGTCGAGGATTTCGGGCGTGAGCAACTGGCGCTCGGCGGCCTTGCCGCTCGGGTCGCCGATGCTGCCGGTCGCGCCGCCCGCGACGGCGATGGGATGATGCCCGAGCAATTGAAACCGGCGCAGCGCCAGCAGCGGCACGAGGTTGCCGACGTGCAGGCTGTCCGCCGTCGGGTCGAAGCCGCAATACAGCGTGACGGGCGCGGAAATTTTTTTGGTCAGTTCCGCCGTGTCGGTGCAGTCAGCAACGAGGCCGCGCCATTGTAATTCTTCGAGAATGCTCACGCCGCCAGATTATGTCGCCTTTGGCCAAATGCCAATTTCCAATTGCCGTTGAACTTTGGTCTTTGGACTTGGCTCTTTGCTCTTTAACCTGCGCGCGGTGTCAAAAATGTTGAAAGCCTCCGGTGCGATGGCCGCCGCCACCTTGCTGAGCCGATTGCTCGGCATGGTGCGCGAGATGGTTTATGCCGGCTTCATGGGCGACTCGCCGGTGGCGGGCGCGTTCAAGCTCGCCTTCACCATCCCGAACCTGTTCCGCCGGCTGCTCGGCGAAGGCGCCCTGACGGCGGCGTTCATCCCGATTTTCAAGGAGAAAGAAAAAACGCACGGCGAAATCGAGATGTGGCGCGCGGCCAACGCCGTGATCTCCGGCCTCATCGTCGCGGCGAGCGTCATCATCGGCCTCGCCATGATCGGGATTTCCATCGCGCTGGCCGTGCATCAGTTTGCCGCGAACACGGAGCTCATGCTGCAGCTGCTGCGCGTGATGTTCCCCTACATGCTGCTCGTTTGCGTGGCGGCGGCGTTCATGGGCATGCTCAACGCGCGCGGCCATTTTTTCATTCCGGCCATGGGCGCGACGATGCTCAACGTTGTGATGATCGCTTCGGTGGTGTTTTTCGCGCAGCGCATAGCCTTGGATCTGCCAAAGGAATTGCGGCTGCCGAAGCAGATCTTCGCGCTGGCGTTCGGCGTGCTGGCGGCGGGCGTGGCGCAGGCCGCCTTTCAACTGCCGACGCTCCGGGCCGAAGGCTTCCGCTACCGCTGGGTTTCCCCCTGGAAAAATGAAACCGTGCGCCTGGTCGTGACGCGGATGATCCCGGCCACCATCGGCGTCGCCGCCTTTCAACTCAACGTCCTGCTCGTCCAGGGCCTCGCCTTTGGCATCAACCCGCAGATCAATGCGTCGTTCGATTACGCCGTGCGGCTGATGGAACTGCCGCAGGGGATGTTTGGCATCTCGCTGGCGACGTTTTTGCTGCCGACGCTGTCGGCGCTGGCGCTGGATAAAAAATATCCGGAGTTCCGCACGACGCTCCGGCAGGGCATCAGCACGCTGCTGTTCGCCAACCTCATCGCAGCCATTCTGCTCGTCGTGCTGGCCGGACCAATCGTGCGCCTGCTGTTTGAGCGCGGCGCGTTCACGGCGGCGTCAACCGAGCGCGCTTCACTGGCGCTCATCTGTCTCGCGCCGGGGCTTGTGGCGTTCTCCACGGTCAACATTCTGGCGCGCGCCTTTTTCGCGCTGGGCGACACCAAGACCCCGATGAAAATCAGCCTCGTGTGCCTCGCGTTGAATTTCGCCATGGCCGCGCTGCTCGTCGTGCCGCTGAAGCAGGGCGGCCTCGGCATCGCCAACACCATCACCTCCGTCTGTAACGCGGGCCTGCTGTTTTTTGCGCTGCGGAAAAAACTCGGAAGGCTGGAAATGGCCCCGCTCCGCGCGATGTTTGTGCCGCTGGGCATTGCCGGCGTGGCTGCCGCATTGATCGCGTGGCAAGGCTGGCGGCTTTGGGAATCCACGCTCGGCCACGCGACGCTCCCGTTAAAAATCGGCGCGGTATTTGTGCCCGCCGGAGTCGCCGGCCTGGTCTATGGAATCCTCGCACTGACGTTCAAAGTTCCGGCGGCGAAGGAGATGGCGGCGCTGGCGTTCGCGCGATTCAAAAAGTAAGGGGAATCGTTCAGGCGTTTGAGGCTGCGCGGCAGCGCAGCCCTACCAAGCTCAAACCGCCACGACCGCCGTCCAGGAATTCGGGCCGAACTGTGACTTGAACTTTTCTACCAGCGCTTCGCCGGCCGGCACATTTTCGACGATGGCAAACGTCGTCGAACCGCTGCCGGACATGAGCGCGGCCAGCGCGCCGTGCTCACGCAAAAATTCCTGGTAAAGCGACAGCACGGGGAATTTGTCCAGCGCCGGGGCTTCGAGCGAATTGTAAAAGCCGGCCGCTGCCGTTTTTAAATCCGCAGTCTGCAAGAGCGAAGTGAGCTTTTGCGCGCGGCCTTTTTCGCCATTCAGCGCGGCGGGAAAGCGCGCGAGGTTTTGATACGCCCACGGCGTGGCAATACCGAAGCCGGGGTGGATCAGGAAGAACGCCTTGCCCGTCAGCGCCGGAAAAATCTCGAGCGTCTCGACCTTTTCGCCGCGGCCGGTGGCCAAGGCCGGTTTGCCGTAGAGAAAAAACGGGATGTCCGAACCCAGCGCGGCGGCGATTTCGTCCAGCTGTGCCAGCGCCAGCGGCTGGCCGAACAGTTCATTGAGCGCGAGCAGCGTGGTCGCTGCGTTGCCGCTGCCGCCGCCAAGGCCGGCGGCCAGCGGGATTTTTTTCTCCAGATGGATTTTGACGCCGTCGGAAATCCTCGCCGCCGCCAGGAAGTTGGCGGCCGCGCGATAAACCAGATTGCGGGAATCCGTCGGCAATGAAACATCGTTGCACGAGAGTTGCACCCCGCCGCCGCCGCTCGCGAAGGTCAGGTCGTCGCAAAAATTCACCGGCTGCATGACGGTTTCGAGTTCGTGAAAGCCGTCGGCGCGTTTGCCGAGAATGTTCAGCAGGAGGTTGACCTTGCAGGGCGATTTTTTTTGCATGGGTGGGAAAGCAAAACGCGCCAACGTTAAATCATTGGCGCGTTGCGGTGATTGATTCCGGCCAATTTCAATTCGGGAAAACCGCGAACCGGCTGCCGGGCACGAACGGAAACACATCGCCGCCGCTGAACCCATAATAGGTGTCGGTCTGGAAGGTCGCGCCGTCGATCAATCCCGGCTTGTAGCTGTCGGGGTATCCGGGCGTGGCCGGGACGTATTTGGTCATGACCGGGTGATAGGGCGGGAACGGGAAAGTGACAATCTCGTAGACGCCCAGGCCGGTGCGGGCCAGGGTCTGGTTGAGCCCGTGAAAGAAGCCGGGGGCGTAGCCGGGTCCGGGGGTCCCCAAAACGGCGGACTGCTCCACGCCGCGATTGATTTCACTCAAGGTGACGACAGACGTGACATTGGAGACGCCACGACCCATTTTTTGTTCCGGCCCGGCGCAACCGGCGGTGAATAGAGCGGCGAGCGCGGCCACAGCGAGAAGATGTTTTACGTTACGCATACGTTTTTTGTTGTTGGTTTGAGACTACGCCGAATCGCCGGTTTGTAAAGTTCGTTTTATATTTCAGTCGCGCCGCGCTTTTTCTCCTGCCGGTCCCAATACCAGGCGATCCAGACGGTGACTTCGTAAAGGAATTGCAGCGGCACGAACATCACGAGCTGCGTGATCGGCTCGGGCGTGGTTAGCACCCCGCCGAGAATCAGATTGATGACAATCATGTAGCGCCGGGCCTTCGAGAGCGTGGAATAGTTCAGCACGCCGATTTTCACCAGCGTCAGCAGCACGACCGGCAGTTCAAAGCCCAGCCCCATGCCGACCATGAACTTGCAGACGAAGCTGATGTAATCCTCCGCGCGCCACTGGAGCGCCCCGATGCCGAGCCAGTTGGAATAACCCTGTGCCGCCGCCAGCGCCACCGGCATGAGGACGAAATAGCAGAACGCCACGCCGAACAGGAACAGCCCGACCCCGAAAAACAGCCCTTGATGAACGTATTTTTGCTCCCGCATCTTGAGCGCCGGAAACACGAACGACATGATGAAATAAAAGATGAACGGCGACGCCAGCACGATGCCGCCGTAAAGCGCGACCTGAAACGCCACGACAAATCCGCCCGCCGGACTCAGGTTGACCAGCTCGATATTGATCTGTTTGGCGGCGGCGATGACGGCGGGATTGTCATCAATATGCCAGCCCAGCACCCGGTTGGTGCCGAGCGTGAGCGGCTCGACGGTGACCGCGACATACCGGTTGGTGCCGAGATTGAACGATTGCCGCTCGTCCGGCGTGAGGGTGAAATTGCCGACGTGGTTGGTGCCAAAGCTGACGACGACGACCTGATTGGTTCCGCTGTCGCTGAAATCAAGGTTTTTCAACGGCAGTGCCCAGCCCATCAAACAATTCCACACCGTGACGGGATAGTTCATGCTGGCGTGCTTGAGCGGCCACTTGACGATGCCGATCACGTAATTCGCCCCGATGAGGCAGAGCAGCATGGCCAGAAAAAGCGCGACAACGCTCTTGACCATCACCCAGCGAAAATCTTCGAGGTGTTCGAGGAAAGATTTGACCGGACCGCCTTCCTGCGCGTCAGGCCGTTCCGAATCGTGGTCGTCGGCCATGCGAGATTATTGACCCGACTTCAGGCTTGGGGCGGTGTGGAATTTTTGGGAACCGTCGAAGCGGGCTGCGACTGGGCGACCACCGTCGGCTTGACCGGCGTTGGTTCGGTCGGCGCGTTCTGTATTTCGTCCGTCACTTCCTTCGTCGCCTTCTTGAATTCCCGGATGCCGGTGCCCAGACCTTTGGCCAGTTCGGGGATTTTCTTGGCGCCGAAGAGCAACAGCACGGCCAGCAAAACGATAATCCACTCCCAACCACCGAGAAATGCTGCAAACATTGTATTCATAAACAGATTTTTTGAACCTGCCCAAACCCTACGCCCGCCGCGCCTGATAGTAAAGCCGCAAAATAAGGCCTCTCTCCCAAGCCGCGCTGGCTTCTTTGCAGTGCGCGCGGAGTTCCTGGTGGCAAAGACATTGATTTTGCAACGGCTCAAAACGAGTCGGGCAGGAACAGCATCGGCGCGGGTGACGGTGCCGCGTCGCTGATCAATCGTGAACGCTACGGCGAGTTCGTTCAGTCGAACGAACCCCGCTCATGCAAGGCATCACCACGATGCGCGACCGTCAAGTCTTGCCCGGCAATGTTCACACCGTTAATCTGGGGAAGAACCAAACAGTGAACGACCCGCTCCGAGAGTTGGCGAAGTGCGCGCCATTCACCGCCGGAAACCGTGCGCGGCTTTGCGGAAATGGATTGGATTGGATCGGACAAGCGCGCCGCCGCAGTGGAAACCTTGTTGCATGAGTGATTTTTTACCCGCCATTGAAGCTGCGGCCTGCCCGCCGAGCGTAGCGCCGTTGGCCTGCCCGGTGTTTGAATCAGGATGTGGGCGGCCGAAATTTAATATCAACCTGTTTTCACCATGAACAAAAAAGATCGTTTTTTTGCGACCATTGAGCGCCGGCCGGTGGACCGCCCCGCGGCCTGGCTTGGGATTCCCGCCACGAGCGCGCTACCCCGGCTTTTTTCCCACTTTCAGGCCACAGATATCGCGGGATTGAAGCAGGCCGTTGGTGATGATATCTGGCCCGTGGAACTGCCTTATCATTCTCCTTTCTCAGATGCCATCTACATGGCGTTCGACTTCGCGAAGCAAGGGCACATCGTCAACGAAGAGCGCACGTTGAATTCGCCCGGCTGGTTCGAGGACATCACTGATCCCGTGCGTGTGGCTGATTTCGCTTGGCCGGATCCGGGCGCACACATTTCAGTGGAAGAATGTCGGGCTGTGGTGAACGCGGTGCCGTCCGATTATGCCGTGCTGGGCGTGGTGTGGTCCGCCCATTTTCAAGATGCCTGCGCGGCGTTCGGAATGGAAACAGCGCTGATGAACATGATAGCCGAACCGGAAATGTTCCGCGCGGTGATTGACCGGATCACGGATTTCTATCTCAAGGCGAACGGCATTTTTTACGAAGCCACTCGCGGCAAACTCGATGCGGTGCTGATCGGCAACGATTTCGGGAGCCAGAGCGGGCTGATTCTTTCGCGCGAGTTGATCCGCGAATTTGTCTTTCCCGGCACGCGCGCCCTGGTCAAGCAAGCCAAGGATTACGGGTTAAAAGTCATCCACCATTCCTGCGGTGCGATTCACGATTTGATTCCAGACCTCGCGGCAATGGGCGTGGATGCGATCCACCCGATCCAGGCGCTGGCGGTGGGCATGGATGCGGAAGGACTGGCGCGCGATTTTCGGGGCATGGTTTCGTTCTGCGGCGGCGTGGATGCCCAGAATCTGCTCGTTCAAGGCACGCCGGACTCGGTCCGCCGGCGGATTTTGGAACTGAAAAAATTATTTTCCACCGGGCTGATCATTTCGCCCAGTCACGAGGCCATTCTGCCGGACATCGCGCCGGGAAATATCAGCGCCCTCTTTGCCGCAGTGCGCGAGGAGGCCAAATCGTGACGGCGATGAAAAACTCCGTTCAACGCTATGGCTCGGTGGTGGGCGTGAAGGACAACAGGGCCGCCCGCTACAAAGAACTCCACGCAGCAGCATGGCCGGAGGTGCTGGCGATCCTCAAGCGCAGCCACATCGGCAACTATTCAATCTATCTCCGCCAGCTCGCCGACGGCCGGCACTACCTGTTCAGCTATTTCGAATACACCGGCGATGACTTCGCGGCGGACACGGCGCGCATTGCCGCCGATCCCGTGACCCAGCGCTGGTGGGCCGAATGCGTGCCGTGCCTCGAACTGCTGCCGGACCGCGCGCCCGGTGAAATCTGGTCAGCCATGGAGGAAGTTTTTCACCTCGATTGACGTTTCATGAAGAAGGCCCGATTCAATTTCTGCAAGGCACTTGGTGAAGCTCCACAGCCATGAGGCAGATGTAAAAATTTTTGATTTCATGATACCTCCCAACCCACTTTTAGGAACGGCGCTGCATGCCGTCGGCGCGTTCTTCGCCGCGATCTGTTACACGCCGCAAAAGCGCGTGAACGGCTGGTCATGGCAAAGCTACTGGCTCGTGCAGGCGGCGTTCTGCTGGTTTCTGCTGCCGCTGCTCGGCGCGTGGCTGACCATCCCCGAGCTGGGCGTGGTGCTGCGCGAAGCCCCGCGCAGTGCGATGCTCGCATCGTTTCTGCTGGGCGCGGCTTACGGCATCGGCGGCACGGCGTTTGGTATTTCGATTCGTTACATCGGCTTTTCGCTGACCTATGCCATCGCCGTCGGACTTTCAACCGTGCTGGGCACGCTCATTCCGCCGCTCGTCAAAGGCACGCTGGTAGCCACGTTGGGCAAGCCGGGGGCGACGTGGATCATCAGCGGCATCGTCATCGGTATGATCGGCATCGCATTCACCGGAGCCGCAGGGCGGATGAAGGAACGCGACTTGAGCGCGTCGGCCAGCCTTGCCGGATTCTCGCTGGTGAAAGGTTTGCTCCTCTCGCTGCTCGCCGGCGTGCTGTCCGCCGTGTATGGCTTTGCCCTCGAAGCTGGTGATCCGATTGCCGATGTCGCCTCGGCGCATGGCGCGGGCGTGTTTCGCGGCAACGTGGTTTACATCTTCGCCAACACCGGCGCGTTTATCACCACCGGGATCTATTGCCTGTGGCTGCACCGCAAAAACAAGACGCTCGGCGAAATCGTGGAACTGCCCGCCGGCACGGAGCGAGCGAGTCTGCCGTTGAACTGGGCCATGGCCGTGCTCACCGGTTGTCTCTGGTATGGCCAGTTCTTTTTCTACAACCTCGGACATGTGCGGATGGGCAATTACAAGTTTACGAGCTGGGCCATCCACATGATCATGCTCATCCTCTTCAGCGTCGTCGTCGGCGTGGTGTTGCACGAGTGGCGTGGCTCGCGGAACCGGACCAAGCTGGCCGTGGGTTTCGCCTTCGTGGTGCTCGTCAGCGCGGTGCTGGCGCTGACTTACGGAAATCATCTGGGCGAACTCGCGAAATGATAAGGCCATGTATAATAATGTTTCTCCATTAAGCATCGGCAAGAGCCCGCCAAAAGTGGCCTTGCTGGCCTGCGCGGTGTTCGAGGGGGAGATCGCCTTGCATGCCCGTGGGGCAACCCATATCGCCGAAACACGTTTTTTCGAGATCGGTCTGCATGACCGGCCAGACCAGCTCCGTGCCGTGTTGCAGGAAAATCTCAACGCCGTGGATGCGCGGACGGACATCGAAGCCGTCGTGCTCGCCTATGGCCTCTGCGGTCGCGGCACGGCGGGGCTGCGGCCCTTGCGTCACAAGCTCGTCATCCCGCGCGCCCACGACTGCATCACCGTCTTCATGGGCAGCAAGGAAGCCTACGCCGAACATCAGCGGCGGTGTCCGACCTGTTATTACTACACGCCCGGCTGGAATCGCGCCCGCCGCGTGCCCGGGCCGGAAAAGCTCGCCGCCATGCGCGCCGAACTCGCGGCCAAGTTCGAGCCGGACGATGTCGAGTTTCTCCTCGAGACCGAGCGCGAGCAAATGGCGATGCATGACACGGCCACGTATCTTGATCTCGGCACGAGCGACGCGCAGACCGAAGCTGATTACGCGCGAAAGTGCGCCGACTGGCTGGGCTGGAAGTTCGAGCATCTGCGTGGCGATCCGACGTTGCTGCGTGATTTGCTTTGGGGCAACTGGGATGCCAAGCATTTTCAAATCATCGAACCGGGAATGCAACTGGGCCAAGCGCCGGACGAAACCATCATGCGCGCCGAACCAATAAAATCTTCCGGCGCATGAATCACGCGGCGAACATCCAAATCGAGTTGGAATCCGGCGAGCGCCGCGAGATTCCCGTCATCCACGACAACCGCTCGCTGGCTGATGTGCTCGCGGCGCACGGGTTGCCGCTGAACACGCGTTGCGGTCAGCGCGGCCTTTGCCGTGGCTGCGAAGTGGAGTTGCGCGAAGGCTCGCTGCTAACGGACAACGGTGCGGTCAGCGCGCCTGCCATCGTCCAGGCCTGCCATGCGCGACTGACCGGTAAGGCGCTCATTCACCTCCCCGCGCGTTCGCGTATCGAGCATCGTCCGCAAGTCGGCGAGACTTTTGAGATCGCGATTCCCTACGCACATCAGCCGCTGTTTCCGTTTGTGTCCGGCGGACGCGACACCGCTTTCGCCGTGGACGTGGGCACCACCACGGTGGTCGTGTTGCTTGTGGATCTCGTCACCGGCGAAGTGTTGTCGCGCGCCGGCGCGTTCAACGAGCAAATCCGTTTCGGCGACAACGTCGTCACGCGCATCGAGGCCGCGCACAAGCCGGAGAACCTCGCCGCCATGCAACACGCCATCGTGATGGAAACGATTCAACCGCTGCTCTTGCGCGCGTGCGAACGGGCAGGGCGGTCAGTGGAACGAATCGCTGGTGGCGCCATCGCCGGGAACACCACGATGCTGCATCTGCTCGTTGGGGAAGACCCGACGCCGCTGGGCATCGCGCCCTTCACGCCGCGCTTCATTGCCGGACGAAAAGTTTTTGCGAGTGACATGAAATTGGTCGCGGATGGACTCGCGCCGGAGACGCCGATCCAACTGCTGCCCGGCATCGCGGCTTACATCGGTGCGGACATCACCGCTGGAATTTTCGCGAGCGGCATGGTGTTCGATCCCGCACCCAGCCTGCTCGTGGACATCGGCACGAACGGTGAAATTGTTTTGCAGAGCGGCGGCAAATTGACCGCGTGCGCCACCGCCGCCGGCCCGGCGTTTGAAGGCTGCGG
>Ga0114951_10005827_pt1 | contig 11179 bp, 10 predicted proteins | sample AM7aDNAmetaG_FD_88677 | JGI IMG/M metagenome (GOLD analysis project Ga0114951, IMG submission 88677) | Freshwater microbial communities from Finland to study Microbial Dark Matter (Phase II) - AM7a DNA metaG | ecosystem: Environmental > Aquatic > Freshwater > Lake | place: Finland: Lake Alinen... | reverse complement strand
CGTGTTGAAGATGCGCTGCACGCTACCCGCGCTGCTGTGCAGGAAGGTATTGTTGTCGGTGGCGGTGTTGCCCTGATCCGCGCTATCAAGGGTCTTGACAGAGCTGTTGCAGACAATGAAGATCAGAAGACCGGTATTGAAATTATCCGCCGTGCGCTCGAAGAGCCCCTTCGCCAGATTGTTGCCAATACAGGCACCACCGATGGCGCTGTTGTGCTTGAGAAGGTGAAGGCCGGAACGGGTGATTTTGGTTTCAATGCCAGAACTGAAACTTATGAAAACCTGGTCGAGGCCGGTGTTGTCGATCCTACCAAGGTAACCAGAAGCGCTCTTGAGAACGCAGCATCAGTTGCCAGTATTCTTTTGACAACCGAAGCTGCCATTTCTGACATCAAGGAAGATAAATCCGACATGCCGGCAATGCCTCCGGGCGGAATGGGTGGTATGGGCGGCATGTATTAATTCGGCGCTCTTCATCTCTATTCTTTAAAAAAGCCAGCCTTCGGGTTGGCTTTTTTATTTACCTTGCAGAGAATTTTTATCACAATATCCCAATCAAATAAACATGAAAGCCGTAGTTCTTGTCAGCGGAGGAATGGACAGCCTTGTGACTACAGCGATGGCCAATAACCAGGGGTTTACATTGGCCGCGATGCATGTCAATTACGGGCAGCGTACCTGGCAGAAGGAGCTGGAATCGTTTCGTGCTATCTGCGATTACTACCATATTGAGCAGCGTCTTGAGGTCAATGCGGATTTTCTCGCCCAGATTGGCGGTTCTTCTTTGACCGATTACTCCATGACGGTGAGTGGAGCTGATCTTCAAGGCCTTCAGGGAGGGGGGATTCCAACCAGTTATGTTCCATTCCGCAATGCGGGTTTTCTCTCCATGGCGGTAAGTTGGGCGGAGGTTATTGGCGCTGGAAAAATTTTTATCGGAGCGGTTGAGGAGGATTCATCCGGTTATCCCGACTGCAGAAAAGTTTTTTATGATGCGTTCAATACCGTTATAGCGCTTGGCACGAAGCCCGAAACGGCAATTGAAATTCTCACCCCTCTGATTGAGATGCAGAAGTCTGAAATTGTTCGGAAAGGCATAGAACTAAAGGTGCCGTTCGAATTGAGCTGGTCATGCTATAAAAGCGAGGGGAAAGCTTGTGGAATTTGTGACAGTTGCGCCCGTCGGCTTCGGGCGTTTGAGCTTGTCGGTGTGTGTGATCCGATTGACTATGAAGAACGTCCTCAGTATATTACAAAACATTAGTTAATTTAATTGCTCAGTCATGAAATCTGTCAAAGCACACTCTTTTGAATTCGATTCCTCTACAGCAAGGTTCAATCTTTCATTTGGTCTCATGGCTGCCATCTGGTTGGTTGGTCTTGCCGGGCACTTCACACCGCTTCATGAGTGGCCCGCTCTCTTTCTCTATGTTGTTGGTTCTATCGGTCTGGTGCTCTACCGGGGTAAAAAGAAGGGAGAGTGGACGGAGATGTATCTTGCCGGTGGAGAGCTTCGAAAGTCACTGACGTGGGGGGGGATCGGTGGTACCCTTCTCTTACTGTTGGCAATGATGAATACGGTGACCATGATGAAAAATCAAAATGGCGCGGCAATGATGTCCGGGATGCAGTATCTGCTGGTCAATCGTTCGCTCCTTTATCTCTATCCGATTCTGGTTATTGCCGAAGAGTTTTTCTGGAGAGGCATCATGTTTTCAGCTATGATTCAGAGGGGGTTCAATAAACATTTGACGGTGTTTTTAACAACACTGTTTTTTCTCCTCAACCATTTTGCCGTTGCTCCTGTCAATATGATGGAGAGGGCGATGATGGCAATGATGGCATTGCCATTGGGCATTCTTGGGGGTTATATTGTTGCCAATACCAGGAATGTGTGGGGGAGTGTTCTCGTCCATATGATTGTCATGACGTCCATGATAGCTGCTATTCAGATTATTATGTAAAACTGGTTATTGCCAAAAATAGACATGTTGCTTATGCCTGAAAACCGCATTACCCGGTTGGTGAGGAAAGATAAAAAACTGCTGATTGCTTATTACATGCCCGAGTTTCCTGTAGTCGGAGCAACCCTTCCGGTGCTGGAGGCGCTTGAAAAGAGCGGGGCTGATATCATTGAGCTTGGCATGCCCTACTCCGATCCGATCGGGGATGGGCCGGTTATTCAGGAGGCGGCTCACATCGCTATCCGCAACGGTGTGACGATCAAACATCTTCTTGAGCTGGTGCGGCGCGCCAGGAAGGGTGAAGGGTGCAGAAAGATTACCGCACCAATTCTTTTGATGGGTTACTGCAATCCAGTGATTGCTTACGGGCCAGCTTGTTTTCTCCGGGATGCTGTTGAGGCTGGAGTTGACGGTTTGCTCATTCCCGACTTTCCTCCAGAAGAGGCAGAGGACTTTCTCGCTCAGGCCAAAGGATATGGGCTGACGGTGGTCTTCCTTGTCTCACCCGTAACTCCTCCCGAAAGGATCGAGCTTATTGACAGCCTTTCAACCGATTTTTCTTACTGCCTTGCCGTTAATGGTACAACCGGCACGTCCAAGCTTTCTGAGGGGTCAACAGAGGCGGCGGTTGAGGAATACCTGAAAAGGGTACGCCGGCATGCACGTAAAAAATTTGTTGTCGGCTTTGGTATCAGGGACAAGTCCCGAGTGGAGTCTATGTGGAATCTGGCCGACGGGGCCGTTGTGGGTACGGCACTTCTGCAGCATATCGCAGCTTCTTCAACTCCTGAAGAGTGTGCCCGTCTTGCCAGCGAGTTCTGGAAAACACTGCGGTAGCCGATACTTTTTATGGACCCCTCCGTCGAGATCATTATTCCTCATTTCAAGAGGCGGGACATGCTGGAGCGATGCCTTGACTCGCTTGAAAAAACCATTTATCCGTCAATGAGCATTCTGGTGGTCGATAATGGCGGATCGCAGGCAGGGCTTGTTTTTCTCGTCAAACGCTACAGGAACGCCCGTCTTCTTCGGCTTCCCGAAAACAGAGGGTATGCAGGTGGCTGCAATGAAGGGCTTAAACACTCATCAGCCGATTATGTCGTTTTTATGAACGATGATACAGAGCACGACCCATTGTGGCTTGATTCTCTTGTCAAAGCGGCTCTTGAAGACAGGGAGATTGGAGCCCTGCAGCCCAAAATCCTTTCGCTGAAAGATTATAGGAAAGGAAAAAAGGTTTTTGAGTATGCAGGTGCGGCTGGCGGTATGATTAACCGGCTATGCTATCCATGGTGTCTTGGTCGAACATTCTCAACGATTGAACCCGACAGGGGTCAGTATGATGTTGAGCAGGAGATTTTCTGGGCATCAGGAGTTGCCATGTTTGTAAAAAGAACCGTGGTTGAAGAGCTGGGGGGGTTTGACGAGGATTTTTTCATGCAGATGGAAGAGATTGATCTCTCCTGGCGTATGAAACTTGCTGGCTACCATGTCCGTTCGGTTCCCTCATCAGTGGTGCTGCACGAAGGTGGAGCATCGCTTCAGGGTGGCACGGCGGAAAAAATTTATTTCAACCACCGCAATAACCTCGCCATGATCCTGAAGAACCGGAGCATGGCAGGTCTCTTGTGGGTAATTCCATCAAGACTTCTTCTTGAGGTTGCCGCTGCACTTTTTTTCCTGACACAGTTTCCCGGGGCGCTGAAAAAATCAGGCGCAGTCTTTCGTGCGCTGGCTTATAATATCCGGAAACTTGACTGTACCATGAAGAAACGTCAAAAGGTACAGGCGATGAGAATCGTTGGAGACCATACCATTTTCAGCCACTCTCCGATATCACTGATTGCTCAACGGTAATGCTGTCCCGTTGTCTGCTTCAGCCTTTTTTTTCATTGCCGACAACATGATAGGGCAATCGCGGCTCTGAACATTTCTGACGGCAAACTGTGGAGCATAAAAATCCGGTTTTACTTCAGCTTTATAGGTAAGAAATGTTCCTGCTCTCTGGGGGTAATCAACCAGAAGCCACTCTCCCTGATAGACTTTGAAATCGCCGGTGATTTGCTGAAAAGAAAGGCGCGTCAAGTTATCTCCCCAAACTTTCATTTTTATATAGACCTCCTTCTGAAAAATAAACATCCTGGTCTTTCCTTTTTCAAACATCACTTTTTCTGAGCCGTTATCAGAGAGTATTCCGCTATCGATAATGTTCGGTACAAAAAATTTGTGATTATTATAATCGGTGAGAACTTCCCAAACTTTTTTTGGAGGTGCTGCGATATATATTTGTCCCTGAACGCCGGTTACCCCTTCTTCAAGGTTTGTAAGAGCAACAATGATCTCTCCGTTTAACAGTTTTGTCTTTTCTCCGGATAAAGAATCAGGAGTTATCGTCGTTATGGGCACAGCCATTACGGAATGAGAAAGAAACGAAAAGAGAACTGCCATAAAAAGCAGTATGAAGCGCTTAATGTGTCGAGTAAATAGAAGCATGTTTATTGTTCCAGGTTGCTGGTTACTGTGTTGACGGGGAAAGATGCCCCCATTTTACCATGTCTTTCACGGTTTCTATGATGCTTCCCCTGACAGGCATGAAGGATAAGCCAAGTTCTCGCCTGATTTTTGCATTGTCAAAGCGCAGGGTTCTGCCGATGTTTGTGCGGATATACATCCCGGTATTTTTTGGTTGGGTAAAAGAGAGCGCTTTCATGAGCAGAGAGCCAATTGTTCCTGACAGATCAACCTTTGGCAGTGAGTAGGTATCAAAACCGGACAATTTCATCAGTTCGACCAGTTCTCTCATGTGCATTGCTTCAGTCGCGCAAAGGTAGCGTCCGCTTGCCGTGTCGGTTTCCATGGCAAGAATGTGCGCTTTTGCCACATCACGCACATCAACAAACCCCCAGTTCAGATCCATAATGCCAGGATAGACCCCACTCATGATATCACGAATCATCCCGTTGGAGGTATTGAGTGAAGGGGAGAGCGAAGGCCCGATAACCAGAACAGGATTGATAACAACCAGATCAAATGTTGATCGTTTTCTCATGATGAAATCCCATGCTTCGCGTTCTGCAAGTGTTTTAGAATAGTGATAGGGGTTTCGATCAAGGGAAGACATGATATTCCAGTCTTTTTCGGTTAAGACGTGTGAGCTTTCAGGTTCATCAGTAAGAGCAGCAATCGAGGAGGTAAAGATCAATCGTTTGACGCTGCCCGATTTCAGGCAGCTTTCAAGAACGTTTTCAGTGCCTGTAACCGCCGGATCAACAAGGTCAATTTGCGGATTTTTTACATTGATTTTATAGGGGCTTGCGGTGTGCATAACATACTCGCACCCTTCAATGACGCGGTCATACGCTCCTGCAGCAAGCAGGTCAGCTTTAACCAGTTCAAGCCGTTCCTTCGCACCAGGCAGATCCAGAAGAAAAGGATAATTGTCGGGGCTTTTGCGTACCGTTCCCCTGACGCTATATCCACGTTCAAGCAGTTCTCTGATGATATGGGCAGCAATAAATCCGGAAGCTCCGGTAACGCACACTGGTTTTTTGGTCTTCATTATTTGTTATGTGTGAATGATTGCAGGTTGCACAGCCACCTTGAAGCAGCCTCCTGCGTTTCGACGTGAAATTCGTAGAGACGTTTGAAATAGCAATATACATTACACAAAGAAACTCTCCAACGAGTCTCTTTGCTGTATTCTGATGCGGTTATTAGCCGGAAAGATGTTTTTCTTGTTATACCAAAAGTGGCTCAGCGTGAATGATGACCCTGCCTGCATCGCTCAAGTCATGGTAGATAGCACCTTCAAGCTGGCTTGTGAGTGAGTGAACCTCTTCAAGAAGTGCGTCATTATTAAATGAGCAGTGCAGCGTAATGAAAAGCTTCTGTTGTTCGGTTTTTCGGATCTGTATGTCGTGAACGTTCTGGATTTTTTCGATGCTTTTTGATGCATTGACAATCATGCTGCTTACGCGCTCTTCTTCTTCTGACGAGAGCGAGTTTGTGGTGCGTTCGTCATAGCGGAGCGGATCAAGATGAATGCAGATATCAAGCTCTCCGTCAAACTCACTGCGCAGTTCATCTTCAAGTTTAGTAACAGTATTGTGGGCCTCTTTTATCGTCAGGCGCTGATCAATTTCGACATCAAAGGTTATTTGTTTTTTTTGTCCAGAGAGGCTTGTTGAAATGTTGTGGGCGTGAAGGTTATGGTTCAGGCCGATGACGTGCACCCGTTCAGCAATGGTTTCGTTGTTGAGTGCAATGGGTCTGGTGTTGATGGTGATATCGCCAACAGGAAACTCTTCGCGAACTTTCTGTTCGATATTGGCACAGATCGCCTGGACTTTTTCCACAGAGAGAGTTCTGTTTACACAGACAGCCATTTCAATGAAGACCTGCGGCCCCGTCGGTTTTACCCTGATCTTGTCGATGGCGATCACGCCCCCGATGGTCATGGTTATCTCCTCAATCCGTTCAGCAAGACCTTCCGGTGCGGCGTCAATAAGAACATCGATGGTTTTTTTCCCAAGACTGAATGCGGCCCAACCGACCAGCACAGCTACAGCAATACCTGCAACAGCATCAGCCCAGGCAATGCCCAATGAGACGAAAATAAGTCCGACAAGAACGACTGCCGAACTGAGAATATCGGAGCTGAAATGGAGTGCATCAGCTTCAAGCGCCTGGCTGTTGGTCTCCTTTGCAACTTTTTTCAGCGCCCTTGACCGAGAAAAATCAACAACAATGGAAATAACCATAATGGCAATAGCATACCATTTGACCTCAATTTCTGTTGTTCCAGCAATCAGTCGTTCTGAAGCAGCATAGATGATCCATAAACTTGTTATTACAAGAAGGCCAGTTTCAATGAGCGCCGAGACGCTTTCAACCTTGGCGTGTCCGTAGTGGTGTTTGCTGTCGGCAGGTTTATCGCTTACTTTGACGGCGAACAAGGTCAGGGATGCAGCACCGAAGTCGAGGGCAGAGTGAGCTGCTTCAGAAATAATGCCGATACTGCCGGTCATAAAGCCGACAACAAGCTTCATAACTGTAAGAAAGAGGCTTGCCGTCACCGAGGAAAGTGCAATATTTTGTTTTTTTTGACTCTGTTCCATTCAGTATTGTAGGATGTTGACAAGTGTGTTTCGAGAACTCATGCGTTTGGCCATGTATGGCAACGGCATGCAACTACATGTAGTAATCGGTTTAGTTCTGCATTATAAGTATAAATTACGTTCGACCTGTAATGTACACAAGAGAAATGAGACAATCCTGAATTTTTTGCTGTGTTGTAACATTCTTGTAATCCAGCCAATCCTCAATTCTGTACAAATCCAAAACCCTTGGTTATATTTAAATTCAAGCCCCGGAGGGGCGGCATGCAGGAACAATAGCCGCCCCTTTTAATTTTTGTGGTAACGGATGCGGAAGTGGCTTTTCAAACGAGTTTCTGAACAATGCGAATAATGAAAATCGGAATATCCTGTCATCACACTTATGGTGGAAGCGGAGCAATTGCCACTGAGTTGGGAAAGGCGCTTGCCATGAAGGGCCATACCGTCCATTTTTTCAGCAAGGAGGCTCCGTTCAGGCTGGGTGCTTATTCCCGCAACATTTTCTACCACGAGGTTGAAGTGATGCATTATCCGCTGTTTGACGCTCCTTTTTATTCCCTTGCGCTTGCTTCTAAAATTGCAGAGGTCGCTTATTATGAAAAGCTTGATGTGGTACACGCCCATTATGCGATTCCTCATGCTTTGAGCGCCATGCTTGCCCTGCAGATACTGGAAAACAAGTGTGCGGAGTCGAAGTGTTTCAAACTGGCAACCACGCTTCATGGCACTGATATTACCGTTGTTGGCGCTGACAGGGGGATGCAGGACGTTGTCAGGCTGGCCATCAACAAATCTGATGGTGTGACGGCTGTTTCTCGCTACCTGAAAGACGAAACAGTCAGAATGTTCGATCCAAAAAAAGAGATCACGGTTATTCCAAATTTTGTTGATACATCGATTTTTTTTCGTTCTCCGAAACAGGATATCTGCGAACAGCTTAACATCAGGGATGAAAAGATTATCATTCATATCTCCAATTTCAGGCCAGTAAAATGTATTGGCGATATTGTCCGGATTTTTTATGGTGTAAGCCAGTGTACCAATGCCATGTTATTGCTTGTGGGTGATGGTCCGGAACGGAGTGAAGCCGAGATTCTTGTGCGTCAGTTTGGTATTGGTGAACGGGTAAGGTTTCTCGGCAAGCTGCTTGATATTGTTCCGTTGCTCTCAATAGCTGATCTTATGCTGATGCCAAGCAATGCAGAATCCTTTGGTCTTGCAGCGCTTGAGGCCATGGCATGTGGCGTGCCGGTTGTGGCTACTATGGCGGGTGGATTTCCGGAATTTATTGTTTCCGGTGAACACGGGTATCTGCTTGCTCCAGGAGATGTAGAGGGGATGACAGAAAAAGCACTTCTTCTGCTTTCAGATCACGCACACTGGCTTGAGTGTTCCGAAGCCTGTGTCCAGCAGGCAAAGCGATACGAGACCGCTTTGCTTGTTGAACAATATGAAACGTACTATACGCGGCTGCTTGACGAGCAGTAACGCCCTCAGAATTTTTCTTTTCAGTACTGCTTGGTTGTAAGGAGTACCGTCCGGTATTTTTCAAGGTTTTCGAGCACCTCTCCAGTCCCCCTTGCAACAGCCGTCAGGGGATCTTCGCTGATATGCACGGCAAGTTTTGTCTCTTCGTTGATCCTTTTGTCGAGTCCTTTGATCAGTGAGCCACCACCGGCAAGAAAGAGGCCGCGATCAAGAATGTCGGCGGAGAGTTCCGGTTTGGTTACTTCAAGGCTTTTTTTGATCGAAGTGATGATCTGGCTGATAGGTGTGGCAATAGCTTCCCTGATGGTAGCTGAGTTTACCTCCCGCTCTTCGGGAAGGGCGGTCACAAGATTTCTGCCTCTGACCATCATGGTCAATTCTTTATCGAGCTTGTAGGCGGAGGCAATCTTTATTTTCACGTCTTCAGCCGTCCGTTCACCGATGGCCAGATTGTAGGCTTTGCGGAAGTGACGGACAATGGCGTTGGTGATATCGGTTCCGGCAACCCGAAGAGATTCACCGGATGCAATGCCTCCGAGTGATATAACCGCAATTTCAGTTGTTCCGCCCCCGATATCGACAATCATATTGCCCATAGGCTCTTTGACGTCAAGACCGATGCCGATTGCCGCCGCCATAGGTTCAGTGACCAGATAAACTTCTCTGGCTCCAACATGCTCTGCGGAGTCGCGCACCGCTCTTTTCTCAACTTCGGTAATGCCCGAAGGGATGCCGATAACCATACGGCGAATGCCAAATGAAAACTGGGTTTTGGTTTTATTGATCAATCCCTTGATCAGCTCTTCAGTTGCTTCATAGTCAGCAATAACGCCATTGGCAAGAGGTCGGATGGTGACAATGCCTGGATGGGTTTTTTCATGCATGAGAAGGGCTTCGTGACCAATAGCGACAATTTTACCTGTATTGCGTTCGCGGGCAACAATGGATGGTTCATTTAAAACGACACCTTTGCCCCGGATAAAAATCAATGTATTTGCTGTTCCGAGATCAATGGCGATATCTCTGAACAGATTACTGAAAAAGTTCATGTTAACATGGTTCTATATGCTGTAGTCATAGTGGCTTGGAATGGAGCTGATTCAGGCTATATTCCAAGGTTTCAACTGAACTCGTAAGGTAGTTAATGGAACTTTTTTTTCAAATGAAAAGAGTGTTTCATTTGCTATTTTTTTTAAGGATTATTTTTCAGTTTACAGCATGCAAGGCCGAATTTCGATACAGAGGGCTATTGAAGAATGCATTATCCTTATAGGTTAATATTTTAAGTCAGATAACCAAAAATCAGTAGAAGTGTTACAAATCTATAGTTTTGCTGAAGAGCGTTCAGCCTTGAAAAAGCAATTGAGTCGGAGCGTTACTTTTGATTCATCTGCTCAGTCGACTGTTGATGAGATTCTGCAACAGGTCCACCAGAATGGAGATCGTGCCGTGCTTGACTATACGGAGCGCTTTCAGGGCATCCGGTTGTCGGCCATGATGGTCTCACCCGACGCCATAAAGGAGGCCTACAGGAATGCCGATCCGGCTTTTCTTGCGGTGCTTGAAGAGGCGTATGCCAATATTGTTCTCTTTCACCAGCATGAGGTGGAGAAAAGTTTTTTTTACGAAGCAGAGGGAGGTGTAGTGCTTGGCCAACGGGTAACTCCCATGGAAAAGGCTTTGCTCTATGTGCCAGGCGGAAAGGCATCCTATCCCTCCTCTTTGCTGATGAATGCAGCACCAGCCAAAGTTGCTGGGGTAAAAGATATTTTTATGACGACCCCCTGTGATGCGTCGGGAGAGGTGAACCCAAATATTCTGGCGGCAGCTGCGGTGGCGGGAATCAGTTCTGTCTACAAGCTTGGCGGAGCCCAGGCCATAGCCGCGTTTGCTTATGGTACAGAAACCATTCCCAAGGTCGACATCATTACCGGGCCGGGAAACAAATATGTTGCGCTGGCAAAAAAACAGGTGTTTGGGCATGTCGCTATCGACAGTATAGCGGGTCCCTCTGAAGTGGTTATTATTGCGGACGAATCAGCGAATCCCGACTTTATTGTGCTTGACATGTTTGCCCAGGCAGAGCATGATCCCGACGCATCAGCCGTGCTGATCACTCCATCAGAATCGCTGGCTTTGGCGGTTCAGGAGTGTGCCAAAGCACGTCTTCCAGCGATGCTTCGCAAGGAGATTATAGCTTCCTCGCTTCAGCAAAACGGTGCGATTGTGCTTGTCGGTTCGCTCGAAGAGGCATGCACAGTCTCCGATATGATAGCGCCGGAGCATCTTGAGCTTCATGTTGAGCATCCCTGGGATATTCTTCCGTTCATTCATCATGCCGGTGCTCTTTTTATGGGAAGGTACTCCTGCGAAACTGTCGGTGATTATTTTGCCGGCCCTAACCATACGCTGCCGACAAATGGTACCGCACGTTTTTTTTCACCGCTTTCGGTTCGTGACTTTGTCAAGCATACCTCGATAATTTCCTATTCAAAACAACAGTTGCTCCGGTCTGGAGAAAAAATTGCCTCTTTTGCTGATTATGAAGGTCTTCAGGCTCATGCTGAGGCCGTCCGTGCAAGATTAAGAACGTTATGAGAGTCAGCGACT
>Ga0114951_10005826_pt1 | contig 11182 bp, 7 predicted proteins | sample AM7aDNAmetaG_FD_88677 | JGI IMG/M metagenome (GOLD analysis project Ga0114951, IMG submission 88677) | Freshwater microbial communities from Finland to study Microbial Dark Matter (Phase II) - AM7a DNA metaG | ecosystem: Environmental > Aquatic > Freshwater > Lake | place: Finland: Lake Alinen... | reverse complement strand
GATGATGCTGCTGGTGCTTTGGATGCCATTGACGAACACGGTGGTCATTGCATAGCCGGGCGGAAAATTCCAGACTGGCAGCGTCGTGAATGAATTAGTGCCCCAATTGGTGGAAGACATGAATACCGTCTGCCCACTCTCCAAACTGCGCAATTGCACCAGCGGATAATCGGTGGAGGAATCCTGTGTGTTACCGCCAGAACCTTCCGCGATGCCGCGAAATTGTGCGCCAGTGACGATCAGACTGTCGCCGAGATTCAGTTGTGTGGTGAGCGAAGTAATTTGCGGTTGCGCGGTGTTGGTGTAGCCGAGACCAGCATCATACAACTCCGTGCTGGAAAGGGGATAAATGATGTTATTGGTCTCAAGGCTGCCAGCTGCAATCAGCACTTGGCCATTTGGCAGCAGTGTCGCCGTGTGGTAATAACGCGCATAGTTCAACGAGCCGATTACTGTCCATTTTCCTATCGTTGGATCATATAATTCCAGGCTGGAGACAGTATTATTCGCGCCATTTAAACCTCCCGCGACCAACACTTTGCCATTGGATAAAAGCGTTGCTGTATGGTAGTAACGTGCAAAGTTTAGTGGCCCAGTTGACATCCACCTTCCATTCGACGGATTATAAAGTTCCGCGCCGTAAAGACCACCTGAGACATTAAGGCCTCCAGCAACCAATACCTGACCGTTAGGCAGCAATGTCATGCTAAACCCATAACGCGGGCTGAACATTGATCCAGTAGGAGACCATGTTCCAGTAATTGGGTCATACAATTCTGCGCTAGAGGCAATTCCACTGCTTCCACGATTGCCGCCTGCAATTAATACTTTCCCGTTTTGAAGCAGGGTTGACTGCTGCAAATCACGCGCATAGTTTAGCGATCCGGTATATTTCCAGATACCGCTGGCCGGATCGTAAATTTCGGCTGAAGCTAGAAGCATATATGGACTAAGATCGTTCCCACCAGCGACCAATACTTTTCCGTTCGACAACAAGGTTGCCGAAGGAGAGATTCTCGTAATTTTCATTGTGCCTGCTGAAACCCAAGAGCCATTGGTCGCAACGTATTCCATCGCAGCAGTGGAATTATTCCCTGAGATTAATACATTTCCGTTTGATAGCAGCGTTGCCCGGTGATTTGACGGATTAAACGCACCGGTAATTGACCAGGTGCCGCTATTGTAGTCGTATAATTCCGCATTATTGCCTCCACCACCAACAATTAAAACTTGCCCGTTGGGCAGCATTGTCGCCGTTTGTCCATACCGTGCTTGGTTCAGCATACCCGTCAAAGTGTTTGTCCCGTTGGTATAATCATAAACTTCCGTGCTGTTGGTAACACTGTTAATGCCAGTGCCCCCCGCCACAAGCACTCGACCACTGGCCAGCAATATGGCTGTGTGTGATGAGCGTGCGACTTTAAGCATGGCGTTCGTCGTCCACTTGCCCCCAACTGGATCGTATGTTTCGGTGCTTGAAAGCGAACTGCTTCGGTAGCCGCCCGCGACGATCACCTGTCCATTAGGTAATAACGTCGCCGTATGGTTTCCACGCATGGTGTTCAATGAACCCGTTACCGTCCATGTGCCGGCAAGGGGATCGTAGAGTTCTGCACTCGCCAACACATTTCCATTATAGCCACCAACGACCAATACTTGGCCATTAGGCAAAAGTGTCGCCGTGTGAAAATTGCGGGAAGTGTTCAAGTTACCGGTGTTCGTCCATGTTCCTGTGTTCGGGTCGTATAACTCCGCGCCCGCCAGCGTCGTCCCACCCGCTTTGCCGCCAATGACCAGCACTTTACCGTTTGGTAGCATAGTGGACGTGTGATAATAACGGTTGGTTGTCATGCTGCCTGTAACAGTCCAGGTTCCGGTTGCCGGATCGAATAACTCCGCGCTTGCCAGTGAAGCGCTGCCATTCCAACCACCTGCTACCAATACTTTTCCATTCAGCAGTAATGTTGCAGTTTGGCTCTGACGGGCGGAGGCCATCGGTCCATTGGTAGTCCACGAAGCGGCCTGCGTCCTTGAAATAAATAAGAAGATGAGCGCCATCTTAAGAAAACACTGTGTCAGTGGGCGAATATCGCTGATTATGTGTTTCATCTCTAATATAAGAATATATTAATACAGCCAATGTCTGTATTAAACATTTATTTTGTTCTTTAGCGTCTTCGACATTTCAATTCAAACACCATAATTGATAACGCTTTCTGAATCGCGGCCAAGACACCCACCAACTGATGACGCTCGATCGCGCGAAATTTGTCCTGGTGGTGTCGGATTTGAAACTAGATCCGCGAAGGGGCGCATGGGCGCGGTGCTGGTTTCAAATTTGACACGACCAGTCTCGCATGGGGTGAGCCTTCTCCTGATTGGCAACCGACTTGGCCTTCAAATCAGCAAGCTGGATGACAAACAGGTGAACGCGAACAGGGGATTTTTCTGCCGGAGAAATTCAATTTGATACTGCATCAAGCTGGCTCAAATCTGATACTGCCATTTGATACTGTTTAGTTTTTTTAAGTCGTTTTCTGAGAATCTGTGAGGAGGCTAAAATCAAAATCGCCAATGTTGACAAGGCTTTAGGATGTGTGAGGAAACGTGAAAAAGTAATTTCTCATTTTCGAGTCAGATGCCTTTAACCACTCAGCCACCCTTCCAACAACATATTAACGAGCACTTACCGATGTTTTCAAATTCACGAAGATATTCCGACATTACAACTCTTTCTTTCAAGAAAAAGACTTTTGCATAATCAAATTATTTTGAACAAAGATGTGTTACGCAAATTTTGTTCGTTATATATGTGCCATCGGGCATTTAATTCTCATGAATATGTGTTAGGCGCAAGCTGATTCGTTGCGCACTCAAGCTCGACAAGCTGCGAATGGATTGGGCATAGAAAAATCAATGATATAGTTAATTGCATAGAGCCTTTAGCATTATTCTTTCACACAACCCCACTTGCTTGGTTTGAAGAAGTTGCGCGCTTCAAAAACACGAGCAAAAGGCTCACATCTGCGGGAGAAACTCCTGAGATTCGCGTCGCTTGGCCTATAGTCGTCGGGCGAATCCGGCTTAATTTTAGACGTGCTTCCATCCTAAGACTCGGAAGCAAATCATAGTTAAAAAATTCAGGAATAATCTTGTCCTCGAAATTCTTTAACTTGGCCACCTCCATTTCCTGTCGATTAATATATCCGGCGTATTTCACTGCAGTTTCAACTTGCATAACAATTTCATCGGACAATGTTTTGATTTGGTTAGGTAAATCGTGGTATCTTATCTCTGATCTGGAAAGAATTTTCGCCATAGATGTATTTTCGTAATATGTTTTTGTTAAACGTATTATCTCATTTTCTATTGCTGTTTTTTTCACCTGTAATTTAGCGAAGTTACGCTTCGGTAGCAATCCTATTTCCCAGCCAACCTGGCTTAACCGCAAGTCGGCATTGTCTTGACGAAGTAACAACCGATATTCAGCACGCGAAGTGAACATCCGATAAGGCTCTGAAGTCCCTTTAGTAATTAAATCATCAATTAGGACCCCAATGTAAGCTTGATCGCGACGGAGAACGATTGGCGCTAAATTCTTGGTTTTTAGGGCAGCATTGATTCCTGCGATGATGCCTTGTGCTGCAGCTTCTTCGTAACCGGACGTCCCATTAATTTGTCCAGCTAAAAAAAGGTTCGAGCAAATTTTTGTCTCAAGGGTTGGGAAGAGTTGTGTTGGAAAGGCAAAATCGTATTCGACCGCATAGGCCGGCCGGAGGATTTCTGCGTTTTCACAACCTTTGATAGTTCGCACCAATTCAACCTGCACTTCGAAAGGCAGGCTGGTCGAAAAGCCGTTGACGTAAATCTCATCTGTGCCAATTCCATCAGGTTCCAAAAAAACTTGATGTCTTTCTTTGGAGGCAAATTTGACAATTTTATCCTCAATCGAAGGACAATAACGCGGTCCAATACCTTCAATTTGGCCTGAATACATCGGAGATTTGTGCAAATTTTTCTCAATTATTTCAGCTGTCTTGCCGGATGTATATGTAATATAACAGGGTAACTGACCATTAATCCGATCCAAAACTGAACCTGGCGGATATTTACCTCCAGAAAGGCTTGGCACCGGTGCTGGGATGTGCGTTTGTTCCATGTGGAACAAGTCTTCTTTCCAATATGTGAAGAAGGAAACTGTTTCATCTCCATGTTGAGCTTCTGTTTTAGAAAAATCAATAGACTTGCGCAACAATCTTGGTGGGGTGCCAGTTTTCAGTCGTCCCAGCTCCAGACCCAATTTCTTTAGTGAGGTGGAAAGGTCTATCGCCGCCGCATCTCCAGCCCGACCGCCAGATTGCTGATTATTACCGATGTGCATTAGCCCGCGTAAAAATGTTCCAGTAGTTATTACGATGGATTGGCCCAAATACTGAACTTCCAAAGTTGTCTCCACGCCAATTGCAATTCCATCTTTGTGCAGAATCTTCGATGACTGCCCTTGTTTTACATCCAGATTTGGCTCGGATTCACAAACCCACTTTAGCCGGGACTGATAAGCTTTCTTGTCGCATTGAGCTCTAGGTGCCCAAACTGCCGGGCCTTTCTTGGTATTAAGCATCCGAAATTGGAGACCGCTCATGTCTGTGGTTTTACCCATTTCACCTCCGAGCGCATCAATTTCTCGAACAAGATGTCCTTTGGCCAAGCCGCCGATAGCCGGATTACACGACATTTGGCCGATGGAATCAGCATTGATTGTCAGCAAGAGCGTTTGACAACCCATCCTAGCTGAAGCCAAAGCCGCTTCAACACCAGCATGGCCGGCACCCACGACAATCACGTCATATCGCTTTGGATAAACAAACATCGCGGAGGCTAAATCATTTTGTAGCGAGATTCAAATACGTTTATAGAAGATTTTTTTCTAACTTTATGCGCTGGATTAGCGGCAAGGTGTTCGCAGACCTTGAAAATTATTTCGATATCATCTTCTCGTCCGATAGAGCATGCGATTTGAGACACGGCAAATTTGTGATTTAAATTTGATTTCAAAAACTCAATTATTTGCCGTTGAATGATCAGAATATTTTCCGCCGCATTCTTGCCAGCTTCGACACCAGGTTGGTGATAAGCATTAATATTGACTAAGCTGGCATAAAAACCAACAGACCGCTCAAACAGGGCAATCAGCAAACCAATAATCTTCGCGTTCACATCATTTACAGAAACAGTTACTGATTCACGTTTGTTATCTGACAAAGCCGACCTAGTTCCAAGGAGAAAGCCTTGCAAGAAATCTCCTGATGTAGTGTCAGGTTCAGTGAAAACTGGTTCGCCAATTTGATCTTTTTTTACTTCAATAAAAGTTGCAAAAAAATCGTTTAATCCATCACGAAGTTGTTGAATATAAGAATGTTGATCTGTTGAACCCTTATTTCCAAATACACATAAACCTTGATTGACAATTTTCCCGTCGATATCTTTTTCCTTGCCCAAAGATTCCATCACCAACTGCTGAAGATATTTTGAAAACAGTTCCAAACGGTCTTTGTAAGGCAAAACAACCATGCTTTTAGTTCCTTTACCGTTACCTGAAGCAAACCAAGCCAGCGCAAGCTGTGCAGCTGGATTAGTTTTAACAGTTTTGGTTCGCGTTGCCACATCTGCAATTCTTCCGCCCTCAAGCAATTCTATAATATCAATTCCCTGCAAAGCCGCTGGTAGAAGTCCCACAGCTGATAGTTCGCTGGTGCGGCCACCAACCCAATCCCACATCGGAAACCGCTCAATCCATTGGTTGGAAATTGTGTATTTATCCAATTGACTTCCGGACATCGTTACGGCAACAGCGTGTCGGCCGAAATTCAGACCAGCTTTTTCGTAGGCAGCCTGAGCCACCAACATTCCGTTGCGCGTTTCCTTGGTGCCGCCTGACTTGGAGATGACGATGCACAACGTCCGGTTCAATTTTTTGCCGAGCACAGCCAACGTCCGGTTCATGCCGTCGGGATCGGTATTGTCAAAAAAGAACGGCTTCAGCTTGTCTTTGCGCGGATTGCCGAGTGCGTGAGCGACGAATTGTGGACCAAGCGCGGAACCGCCAATACCAATGAGCAGAAAGTTTTTGAAGCTCCCGCCAGCACCGGCAATTTCCCCAGCGTGAATTTTAGCCGTGAAAACCATGATTTTCGTTAAGGTTTCCTCAATTTCGCGGCGGATTTCCGGTGTCGGTGCTAATGCGGTGTTACGCAGCCAGTAATGGCCGACCATCCGATTCTCATCAGGATTGGCGATGGCACCGGCTTCCAATGCGTCCATGTCGGCGAACGCTTTTTGGATTTTTGGCTCCATCGTTTCGAAAAATGCGTCATCCACGTTCATTCGGCTCAAGTCTATAGCAAGGCCAAGCTCGGGAAACTCTGTATAATATTTTTGAAAACGCTCCCACCACTGCAATTTAGTGTAATTCATAAAAACAGCAGCGATTGAATGATTTTGCGTCCTGCTATGGCAAGAAAATTCGCAAGCAATTCTGCGTGAGAAGAAACATAATTGGCGAACTATTTCACCGGCAGCGTGATGCGCAGAGTCGTTCCGCGCCCCACGCGCGAGCGGATGCTGATTTCGCCGTGATGCGTCTCCACAATCCGCCCCACAATCGCCAGACCTAAGCCGGTGCCCTTGGCCTTCGTCGTGGCCAGCACGGTCTTGAACGCCTGCTGCTGCTGCGCCGCCGTCATGCCGCCGCCGGTGTCCTTAAATTCCACCGCGACGTGCATTGGTTTATCCACGCCTCGCAAGACGCGCGAACGGATGGTCAGCGTGCCCCCCTCGGCCATCACCTCGGCAGCGTTCAGAATCAGATTCAGAAACGCTTGCTCCAGTTGCGGGGCATCGCCCGAGACCAGCGGCAAGTCGGATTGTAAATCGTGAACCAGCTTGATGTCCTGATTTGCAAGTTTGTGCCGCACGAGCAAACTTAATTCGTCCACCAGGTCGTTCAGGTTGACCGGCGCAAAGTTCGGCTCCGTCGTCCTCGCAAAATCCAAAATCTGCTCCACAATCTTGTTCAGGTGCTCGATTTTGGCCTCGATGATCTGCGCGTCTTTGCTGCGCGGATCCTTCGCGTCGAATTTCAGGTCGAGCGAGTGGTAGAGCAGCTTCATCACCGTGAGCGGATTGCGGATCTCGTGCGCCACCTCCGCCGCGAGGAGGCCGAGCGCGGAGAGCTTTTCGTTCTGGCGCAACTGTTCTTCCACGTCCACCACGCGCTCGTAAAGCCGCGCCTTTTCAATCGCGATGGCGGACAGCTCCGCGAGCGCGGACAGGATTTTTATTTCCTCATTGGAAAAACTATACGGACGCGCCGTATAAACGCTCAATGCGCCAATGCACTGTCCGGTGAAAACCAGCGGCACGCTCAACAGCGAAACCAGGCTTTCGCGCCGCGCCAGCTCCACGTTCTGATAGCGCGTGTCGGTCTGGACATTGGCCACCTGCAACGGTTTTTTGCGCCGCACGACCACGCCGATGAGGCTTTCATCCGCGCTCAAACGCGGCTTGTTGATGTAGGCGTCGCCGGCACCATAGCTGGCGCGCAAATCGAGCCATTCGCGTGATTCGTCGAGCAGCATGAGCGAACACATCCGCGCCCGCATCAGTTCGCACGCCTCTTTCGTGATGGCGCGCAAGGCTTCATCGAGATTCAAAGTGGAATTGATCGTGCGGCTCACGCTGGCGAGCGACTCGAACAACATCACCTTCAGGCGCAATTGTTCGTAAAGCCAGGTGTTGTGGATCACTTTCGCGGCTTGGATCGCCAGTTCCTGCAACAGTTCCTGATCCTCCTCCGAAAACGCATCTGCGCGGTCGGAATCCACGTTGATGACGCCGCGCACTTCGCCCTGAACTTCAAGCGGCACGGCGAGCTCCGAGCGCACGTCGCGGCGGACGCTGACGTAGCGTCTATCCTGGGTCACGTCGCCGACGCGCGCGGACTCGCCGGTCTGCGCGACCCAGCCGGTGATCCCTTCGCCGACGCGGAGTTTTAATTTGCGTGCGCCGGCGGAAAGATTTTGCGCCGCGTGGATTTCGAGAAAACTGGTCGTTGGATTGATTAGCACCAGCGAGCCGCTCGACGCGCGCATCACGCGCACGGCCTCGCTGACGATGAGTTGGAGCGCCTCCTGCGAATCAAGCGTGGAATGGATGACGTTGCTGACCTGATACAGTAGGCGCAAACGTTCGTGGCTCGATTTAAGTTTTTCCAGTGGCTTGTTCACCTTTGAAAATCTCCGTCATCAGCGCGTGCGGTAGATCAAAACTGCCCCCGCCAGCGCGAAAATCAAATTGGGCAGCCACGCTGCCAGCCAGCCGGGCAACGTCCCGCCGGCTCCGAGCGCCAGGCCGATTTGCTGTAAAACAAAAAAGGCAAAGCCTATGAAAATACTGCCCGCCACGCCGAAAAACAAATTGCGCCGCCCGGACGCCGCGCCGAACGGAATGGCAATGAGCACCACCACCAGACATGTCCACGGGAGCGCCAGGCGGCCGTGAAATTTGGTCAGCAGCCGGTCCGCGTCTTCGCCGGAGAGGCCGGGGTTGTTGCGCAAATATTCCCAGAGTTCCGCCAGCGGGATGTCCGCATTGCGCGAGCCGCGCAGCATTTGCGTGTCGCTGAATTTGAGCTGGATCAACACCTGTCTCGGCGTCTCGGTGAATTCCGGCAGGGCGAGCTGGTTCGTGACGGCCTGCGGCACCAAGCGGCCCTTGGTGCCGGCTTGCGTGAAGAGCTGCACATTGAAAAATGTCCAGGCACCGTTGGTGCGCAGGCCGCGCTCGGCCCACAACTGTCGTTGCTCGCCGCTGGGCAAGGTCCAGATGACATGCGGATTCATCATCTCGGTGGTGGCAGCATTGTATTCGCCGAACTGCCAGACCCGCTGCGCCCGTTGATTGGAAAAACCGGTGCTTTTGAAAATGGTCTTCGCTTTCAGATCGGCTTTATTTTGTCCATGCCGGGCGAGAATTTCCCGGGACCATTCCTCGCAGCGCGGCACGACGAGTTCGTTCAGCACCAGATAAATTCCGCTGGCGGCGAGGCCGACGCAAAAATACGGCACGCACAATCTCCAGATGCTGACGCCTGCCGCGCGCAGTGCGGTGAGCTCGTGATGGCGGGTGTGTTGTGTCAACGCAATGAGCAACGCGAGCAGGAGCGTGATGGGCAGCGCGAGGACAAAAAAGGCTGGCAGCTCGGCGGCGGCGAATTCCAGCGTGTCGAAAAAATGCAAATTGGCCTCGCGCATTTCGTCGAGCCGGGTGAAGAAAAAAAACGAAATCCAGAAAACCATGAACCCGCCCAGGCAGCCGGCCAGAGGCGTGAGCAATTCGCGGAAAAGGTATCGGTCGTGCAACCGCATGGCGCAGGTTAAGGGGCGGCGGCATTTCTGCCAACCGAATTGAGGCGGGAAATTTCTTGCTTTAAGAAGCGGCTTAATTATCTTGCCAGACCCTCGTGGGTTGGTAGCTCAGTTGGTAGAGCAGTGCCCTTTTAATTCAAAAACGCCAGTTTTAGCTATTTTTAGCAGGTTTTTATTTCCCTTTGCAACCATTGCAGAACCATTGATTCCATTGGTTAATTTCAATGTTTAGGTGCTATCTCATATCATCTCACAAAATCCAAAAAATTTCATTCGGGTTACAAGTCGGGTGCAAGTTTTGACCGTTGATGAGGTGGACGTGACGCAAATCAGGATTCAAATTCTCACGCCACGACTTTGGCTTTGAGTGTTCACATACGTTTGAGAAATGGATCGTGACATTTTGATTTCAAACGACTCGGCCACAATGTTCATATCCTGATGCGGATACTTTTCTGCCAGGTGTTCCTTAACCTGTGCGTTCACATCGTCCTTCCAAACTCTCAAAACCTGCCGCTGTTCGCGCACGAATGTTTGCAACACTTCGCGCACGTCGTGGCCGCTGTTCAGAACATCCTTCAATTCCACATCCTTCAATGGCAGAGATTCGACAACGGCAAATTCCAAGCTTGCCGCCGTGCGGCGGTGGCAGATACAAGTTATTTCCGTCAAATTAACAGCATGTTGCCATTGCGCGCCGTCGTCGGTTTGGATGATGCGGCCTGACGATTGCAGCGCGACTCTGGAAGCGTCGTTTGCCGTCATTGACAAATTGCGCTCGATGTTTTGAAGCGCGTCGCAATTCGCTTTGAACTGTTTCAGATGTTCTGCGAAATGCTGCATGGCCTCGGTGTTGGCCTGTTCTTGAAGCGGTGTGGGTCGTTCGTAGTAGTTCATAATTTGCCTCATTCAGTTCCCAACAATTTCAATAATTCAGTTCGCGGCACGAGCAATTTGCCGCGCAAGGCGCGACAAACTTTTAATTTGTTGCGCTGGATTAAGCGATACACGCTGAAATAATTCACGCCGAGCATATCGGCTGCCTCTTGAATCGAATACGCCAGCCGTTCGGTCGGCTGCGTTGCGGGCGACTCCTCATTTTTTGGAATGGTTTCCATACGCTTCTGCTGTGTGTTGGGGTTTCATTGAACAAATCATCTTTTCAACCTGTTTGCGCCAGTCAATTTCGGCAAGCAAATCACCTGGGCGAAGGCCGAGCGCGGTGGCAATGTAATACAACTGGACCAGATCAATCCGCAAAGAGCCGTCCTCAATTTTAGAAACCGTGCTGCGCGTGGCGTCATGCCAGCCCGCAAACTGCAACTTGTCAGCGAATACGTCCTGCGTCCAACCGTGTTGGTTGCGCCATCTGCTGACCAGTCGCCCGATGAAATTTCGTTGCTTCATTTCCAACCGCTCAAATTTTTCAACTTTCGTAAAAGCGTAGCCTAACGAAACTGTCTCCTCAAAAAATCAACTATCGTATTTGCCTATAGTTCGTATAGGCAATTCCGATAACTGTTGGCACGGATTCCACAATTTTCCGGGATTCAAAAACCGACTTCCAAGGCATGGCACGGCCATGTTTTGAGAAGCGGGGGTCATCAAACTGACAGCAAACCGGCGTCAGTTCTCGCCAATAAGCCTCAAGAGAGGTAGAAAACAGGCAAAATTGCCTCACCCATTATGGGATGAAGGGCATTATCGCATCGGCTTTCGCCGACCTAGCCAAGTAGAAGAATCAAGACTTTCGTCCT
>Ga0114951_10005824_pt1 | contig 11187 bp, 5 predicted proteins | sample AM7aDNAmetaG_FD_88677 | JGI IMG/M metagenome (GOLD analysis project Ga0114951, IMG submission 88677) | Freshwater microbial communities from Finland to study Microbial Dark Matter (Phase II) - AM7a DNA metaG | ecosystem: Environmental > Aquatic > Freshwater > Lake | place: Finland: Lake Alinen... | reverse complement strand
TTTGTTTGGCGCGATACAACGAGAAATTTTCGTCAGGTGAAAAAGACGTGGTCTAATTTATGGTCTAATTCACTTTTTCCGTCAGGAGGGAAACTGCGGAGCACATTGATAAAGCCTTGCAGTGATTGGCTTTAAGATGGTGCACCCAAGAGGAGTTGAACCTCTAACCTGCTGATCCGTAGTCAGCCGCTCTATCCAATTGAGCTATGGGTGCGACCGTTAATTTTATTGGGTGTTCTTGGTTTTTATCAGTCGTTAACTTAACAATTTGATACTGCTTTCTGATACTACTTGCGTGAAAGCCGCAGAACCAACGTCAAAATCTGCTGATAAATGGCAGAAAACCCACTATGCGAACCTAGTTCGCTACGTGCCGTCCGGAATATATTTTGCTCGAATGAGGGTCAAAGGCAAGCTCATTCGCAAGAGCCTGAAGACTGATACGCTTTCGGTTGCCAAGCTGCGACTGGCAAACATGGAGAAACTGGAAAGGCAAAACGCGGAATCGCGTGTGGATGTTACACAGGGCAAATTAACCTTTGGTGAAGCGGTTAAAATTTATAACCAGCGAGTGTCTGGAGATGTCAGCATGAAGCCGAGAACAAAGGAATACTACGAGGAGCGTGGATCGGCGCTACTGAAGTCATGGCCAGAACTCGAAAGGATCGATATTGCACGAATCACAAAATCCGAATGTCTGAATTGGGCAGCTGCGTTCGGAAAAGAATACAGCCCTTCTGTGTTCAACAACACCGCGCTTGCAATCAAACGTGCTAGCCTGAAACCCAAAAAAATGCAGTTGCCCGAATTCAGCAAGTTCAATGAGTTTGTTACCGCCATCGAGAAATCTGGTGGACGGTTCTCAAGACCTTGCGCTGATCTTGTCCGCTTCCTTGCCTATGGTGGATTTCGTATTTCTGAAGCCGCTCAAGTTCAGTGGCAGGACTGTGATTTCAAAGATTTAAAAATGACTGTGGCTGGCGACCCTGAAACTCGAACTAAAAACGGGGAGATTCGGCAGGTTCCCATGATTCAAAACATGGTTGAATTACTAAATCGTTTAAAACAGCAAAGGCCGGAAGCAAAATCAACGGATCCGGTTATGCTGGTGCGTGAGTGCCAGAAGGCAATGGATCGTGCCGCAAATATTGTTGGCATTCCTCGCATAACCATGATCCGATATCTGGCATCCGGGTGCAGGCACAGCCGTGTTTATGCGGAATAAAAGCTCGCATCATCCAACAACGATAGACGACCATGTCGGTCATTGACTTGTGCCGAACTTATAGCCTAAAAACTCACGACTAAAATTAATGTCATACCAACGTCTTTTCATTGGATTCTTTTTAGCCTATTTGATTAGTCCGTTCTTTGACCAGAGTGCTTGGGGGACAGCAATTACCAGTGCTGGCACCGGTAATTGGGGTGTGGCCAGCACCTGGTCCCCGGCTCAAGTGCCTACCAACAGCGACGATGTCACGATTCTAAATGGCAATACGGTGACCATTGACACCAATAGTGGCAGTATTTGCTATGCCAGATCACTGACCATTAATGGATCGATTGCGAATTACTTGAATGCCGCCGACAATCTATATTTGTATGGCAGCCTTACCAACAACAATGGAAGTTCAGGTTTCGCGTCAGGGGGCACCGCGCATGCGACAACCATCCAATTCAAAAGCAACGCCATTTGGACCGGGGCTGGGGATATTTCAGGGGGCAAATTCCAAGTCACAGTAAACAGCAGCGTGACTCTGGATATATCGGGATCCACTGCCGGGATTAAGATGCCTGCTTCCGGCACGGTGGTTTTCACCGTCAACGGAACCCTGATTGCAGGCACCAGAGGGATTAACGGAAACGCCAACAAGACCGGCACATTTGTTTTGGGCCCGGCAGGAACGCTTGCAACCGCCAACGTGAATGGCATTACCAACGGCATCGGCACTTTGGGCACGATCACGAATTTTGTAAGCACCGGTTCTACAAACGGAATAACCTTGCCTACCACAGCAAACTATGTGTTCAACGGCACGAGCGCCCAAATCACCGTCGGCCTGCCTACAAACGTCAACAGTCTGACTATCAGCAATGCCAACGGCGTGACCTTAAGCGCCGCCTGCACCGCCACCAGCCTCCTGCTGTTGAGCGGGCAATTGACCACCACAGTAGCGAATCTACTTACCATTGCTGTCGGCGGTTCCATTTCCGGTGGTTCTTCCAGCACATTTGTAAATGGCCCGCTGGCCCAGATTTATTCAACCACCGGCTCCGAGACCTTCCCCATCGGTTTAAATAACAATTACCGTGCGGTGACGCTGAACATGACCACCCTCAGCGGCACCCCCACTGTCACCATTACACCGCATGAACCCAGCACTTGGAACACTGCGAATACTCCACCAAACATAACGATGTTCACGAGTCGCGACTGGACGCTGTCAAACTCGGTAAGCAGCGGCAATATTTGCACTCTGACGGTGGATGGCACCGGTTTTTCGCCTTCGGGCACTGGTGTTCTGGTGGATTACAATGGGGCCACCTCAAATTCCTATGCAACAACATTCACTTCACCGAACTACACGGCAGCGGGCATTAACCTGACGGCTTCTTCTGATTTCGCCTTGGGCGACTGCGCTCCGCCAGCATCAGCGCCGATAAACATTGTCGTCTCGGCTCCTGGTTGCAGCCCAGTGTCAGTGAAATGGAATTCCATAAGCAGTGCCGCCAGTTACAATATTTATCGGAAATTGAGCGGTGGATCGTATGGCGCAGCCATTGGAAACAGTGTCACCACCAATTTCTCTGACCCGACAGCTATCAATGGCAGCAACTATGTCTATGCCATTACTGCGGCATCCGCCTGTAGCGGAGAGAGCGCCAAGTCTGCTGATAGCAGTCCAGTGACACCTTCGAGCGGGGCTTATATCATCACCTCGCCAGTCGGTGTCACAACTGGCTATAACTATACGCCGACATTTAGTGTGACCGCCATCAATACGACTTCAAACCAATGGCTTGTTCTCACGAACGGCGGCAGTGTGTGGAAAAAGGTTACAAACGGCACGGGTGGCACGAACACGAGTTACACCACCGTATTCACCACAACAAATATGAGCGGCTATCAATACGAGTGCGTGGCTTATGGCTGTTCCGGTGCCGTCACCTCCGCTCCGGCGACATTGACTATTTTGCCCTACGACCAATACGACATTTTGCGCCTGTCCTGGCAATCCAACTTGATTAGCAGTGGTTCCAGCCTGACCAGTGTTGCCAACACCGCCAGCAATTACTGGACTGGCAACAAACCAATTAACACCAGCCCTTCAGTGAGCAGCTTCTATCTTTGGAGCGACTTGCCGCTTGGTTCCGTTTCAGCAAACATTTCCTCAACTTATAAACGCTTGCAGGCCATGGCACTGGCTTGGGCGACGCCCGGCTGTTCGCTGCAAACAAATTCCGGCCTTGCTGCCGCCGTGGCCAGTGGTCTCGACTGGATGAATACAAATGTTTATAGCACCAATGTTACGGCTTCCGGGGATTATGACAACTGGTTTGATTGGGAAGTAACCACGCCACAGGCTCTCGATAACACGGTGGTGCTGCTTTATTCTTTTTTGACCTCCACACAAATCTCCAACTACTGCGCCACGTTAGATCATTTCGCTCCCGATGGCTCAGTGTTTGGAAACACCGGCTATAATTGGCAATTCTTAACCGGTGCCAATACCGCGTCAGCGGTGACGGTGGTTGTCCTTCGTGGAATCATAGGCAAGAGCAACCCCAGGCTGACAGTAGGCCAAACCAACTTGAGCAGCGTGTTTCCTTATGACCCCGGCCCGGCCACGGATTCGGATGGCTTTTGGGCCGACGGCTCCTTTACCTTTCATTTTGGCGTAGCATACAACGGGCATTATGGCTATGTGCTGCTGGGAAATGTGGCGACGGTTGTGAACCTTTTACAGGGTTCGACCTGGGCCATCACCGACCCAAATCTTTCCAACGTTTATAGCTGGATCATTAATAGCTTCGAACCTCTGATGTATAATGGGGCCATGATGGACATGGTTCGGGGGCGTTTTATTGGCCAATCTTCGGACGAGTTTAGCGATGGGGCCACCGTCCTTTCCGACATTCAGCAGGTCGCGCAGTTTGCGCCTGCGGCCACAGCGACGGCGCTTAATGCATTCGTAAGCTCTCCGCTCCTGCCACCGGGGCAATTCCATTTTTACAACATGGATCGCGTGGTGGCGCTCCGCACCGGTTTTGGCTTTGGTTTAAGCATGTCATCCTCTCGGATTGATAACTACGAAAACGAAACCGTCATTTACAGCGCGGAATCTAACCTGAAAGGCTGGTTCACCGGCGACGGCATGACATATCTTTATCTGGGCACTGCGGATACGCAGTTTACCGGGGATTGCTGGGCAACCATAGATTGGTATCACTTGCCCGGCACCACGTCGGAAACAAATGCCACCCCACAGGCCGGCACAACCGATCAGAACTGGGTTGGCGGCGCACAGGTCGGGAACACCTATGGTGTCGCTGGCCTATCCCAGCACGCAAACAACACCACGCTGTATTCGAAAAAATCCTATTTCATGCTGGATAATGAAATTGTGTGTGTTGGTGCCGGAATCACTTGCAGCGACGCCAATCGGATTGAGACCACAGTGGAAAACCGCCGACTGGGAACTTCACCAACGAATAGCTTTTGGGTAAATGGCGTGCAAATACCTCCCATCATCGGCTGGAGTTCTAACCTCACCAGTGTGTCTTGGTGCGCACTGGACGGCGTGGGAGGATATTATTTCCCCGGCGGCACCACTAACTTGCTGGCGGCCTTCGTGACCAACTCCGGCACCTGGACAACCATCCACCCGACCGACTCTGATTCCACTGTCCATACAGATGGTTATTTAGAGCTTTATTTCAAGCATGGCGTGAAACCAACAAACGCAACTTACGCTTACGTTCTCCTGCCGAGCATGAGCGCTAGCAGTGTCAGCAACTATGCGTTGTCTCCAGATATAATTTTCCTTACAAATACGCCGACCATGCAGGCGGTGAGCAAGCCCTCGCTGGGAGTGGTAGCGGCTAATTTCTGGACCAATGGAAACAACACGGTTGATATCATTTCTTCGAGCAATCAAGCCTCGGTTATTACCTGGCAAAGCAACAACGTCCTTTCGGTTGGAATTTCCGACCCCACGCAAACCAATAAAGGCTCCATTAGGGTTACACTTAATCGAGCCGCTGCCAGTATTTTATACACCAACTCAGGCGTGTCGGTATTGCAGACCAACCCAACAATCATCATGTCCGTCAATGTCAATAGTTCGCAGGGAGCGACTTATCAGGCTTCGTTTTCTTTGAGTGGTTCATCTAGTTTGCCCAACATCACGAACCAGCCAGCGAGTCTGACAGTCAACTTAGGCAGCAACGCGACATTCACGGTGGGGGCGTCGGGCACCGAACCTCTCATTTATCAGTGGTTCTTTAATGTTACCAATGCCATAGGACTGAATACTAATATCCTAACGCTGACCAATGCACAAGGGACAAATGCGGGTGCTTACATGGTCATAGTCACTAATGTCTCGGGCAGTGTGACGAGCGCGCCGGCGGTGCTCACGGTCAATTTCCTGCCCTCGCTGACCGCGCAATTCTTGGCGGGCTATTTGCAACTGAATCTAAAAGGCATGTTGAGCAGTAATTTTACAATCCAATACAGCACCAATCTCGCCACCACAAACTGGATCACCTTGCTAACCTTGTCCAATTTGCTGAACACTCCCTATTCTTTCGCTGATACTAATGGGATGATTTTTCCCACACGCTTTTACCGAGCGCAGATGCAGTAGGCTGGTTAAAGCCAAATAACCCGAACAACTGAATCTTCAATTCTGAAAAATGAAAAGTCTACTCCATCAAAAGATTGGCCTTTACTTTTATCCTACAAATCACTTTTTCGCATTCTTTATCTTCGCCCACCTCAATTTAGCCGCAGCACTGATCTTGGCTTTAGCAGCGGCACTCATCACGAACTTCTTCTTGGCCAGTTTTTGAGCAGGTTTAGCAGCGACGGGTTTAAAAGCAGTTTTAGGAGCAGTCTTTGGAGAAACGGATTTGGCAGCTTTAATCTTTGCCCATCTCGCTTTTTGAGCTGCAACTATACGAGCCCTACCCGCAGCACTCATCCCACCTTTCTTCACAGCCTTAACAGGAGCGGCTTTGGTTTGATTGCCTAAAACAGCAGCTAGTTCAGTTTGAAGCTTCGCGATCTGGTCTTAGAGATCGGCAACTTTACGGAGTTGTGATGATGTAAGGGTAATCATAGTGCGTATTATTGAAACAAATAGTGAAGATTATGGGAAGCAATTTTTGCAGAGGTGTCAAAACGACTAGAATTTCATTTCCAATTCCAGCCCAGCGCAAAATACCAAAGGGTATGAGCTTCACCGGCAAGGCTGCGGCCGGCACTGCCCAGCAAACTAAAATGGTTGGTCAGTTTGTATGAACCGCCAATATTTAGTGCAACAAATGCACCGTCGTCATTCCCTTCCCGGCCTTGAGCATACAATTCACCGCCAAGAGAAAGACTTTCCCCAAATTACGTTGCAACAACCAACCACCAAAAGGGAAGTTGCGTTGGCCGGGCACTGAATTAAATGCTGGGCCACCGCCGGCATAAGTTGTCCACGGTCCCCAGCTTTTTTGCAGCCATAAAGGCAACTGGAACCAAGCCCGTCCATTTCCAAGAGCCCGAGAGGCATCGCCTGTAGGCAGAGTGATTGCCGGGTAGAATGCCATTTGCGGCCAGCCGTTCGTTTCCTGCACAAAACGGTATTTGAGTCCCAACTGGATGTCGCCCAACCCGGAGGCGCTCGGGGCATTGCCGCCAACTGAAGTCATTGGAATCGTCACAGAAAGTTGAGTGTCTGGCAAGGGACCATAATTTATTTCCACTGCTGGGCCGTTGATGTTGTAACCACCACCCTCGTGAACACCTGCGGCAAAAAGATAGTTTTCCCAATGCAGATAGCCGGGGCGATAATTGGTAGTTTGGTTGGGTGTGTGGTGGGGAGGAGTTTTGGGGAGAAGATGATGGCTAGCCAGAATTAGAAACCTAGTCCAAATGATCTGGAGCGGATTCCATTTAAATTGCATTCCAAAGATGTTATGCGTAAAAATGGATATATGAGATTCCATGTCGCCATTCTCATGAAGCATCCTGCATTCCTGTTTATTCATGAAACTGGGTATTAATAAGCTTTTCTACCTGCCTTCGCTAATAGTTGGTCTGGGTTTGGTAATGGCTGGTCAAGTAGCGGCGCAGTCAACTTTTTTGCGAACCAACGTAGGCACGATCTTTATGATCGGCTTTGAGAACCACAACTTCACCCAACCCAGCCCGTTCAGCTCTAGCCCGGAGCAAATCTCCAATAATCCGGCTTGCCCCTTCCTGAATAGCCTCATCACACCGGGCAATTCTAATGCAACGCATGTATCTTTTTGCACAAGGTATTTCAACGCCGGCGTGGGCGTGCATCCATCCGAACCAAACTACATCTGGGAAGAGGCTGGGGCGAATCTGGGAATTCTTGCGGACAAAGATCCTACCACAGGCAACGGCAACATATTCACCGTTGAGCATTTCACAAAGCAACTCGATACAGCTGGCATCTCATGGAAGAATTATGAGGAGGATGTGGAATATACCACCTCAACCGTGAGCAAATCCGGAACGCGTCCGAACGGCACCAATACATACAACGGCTCGACGCAGTATGATTACGCCTGCAAACACAACCCGATGTGTTTCTTTTCCGATTCGCAGACGAAAAACGTCTATAGTCTGACTAATTTTCTCCCAGATCTGAACAGCGGCGTGGTCGCACGATACAACTGGATCATGCCGAATATTCAAAATTGCATGCACTCCGCGACGACCGCAAATTTCACCTATCATGGCACCGTTTACACTGGCGGCAGTGACCAGTGCGCCATCGCCGAAGGCGACAATTTCCTTTCTATCATTATCCCAAAAATCATGGCTTCCACTGCTTTCACCAACAACGGAGTCATTATCATCCGGTTTGATGAGACTGAAGGTGGCGATACGACGAACTACACGATTCCTGAAATCATCATTTCGCCGCTCGCCAAGGGCAACGCCTACGCCAGCAGCGTGGTCATGAGCCATTCATCGAACGTTAAAACGCTGGAGGAGATTTTTGGGCTCAATTACACCAATTCAACCGGAGCGAATTACATGAGCAACTCAATCGCTTCCAGCGAGACCGCAATCACGCCTGCAGGCACCTATAACAACATCGGCGCATCCACGGTAAACGACCTGGATGATTTGTTCAAACCACTTTCGCCAGTTTTGAATATCGTCCCGAGCGGCGCGAACGACATTGGCATTTCATGGTCTTCGTCTTCAACAAACTTTATCCTGCAAAACAATTCAAATCTGGCGACCACGAACTGGGTAAATGTGACCAACTCTATTAATTTCGGTAGTGGTTCTAACCGAGTCAATTTTCCAACGGTGTCAGGGAACACCTTTTACCGACTTGTTGCCCCTTGATTTTCAGAAGCGTAATAAAGTCACAAGTGTCAGTAATTAAGGGTTCACCATCCGCCTCCCACTCCGCAGAATCTTAAAGACACTGTGATATTATAAAGGTGACGGTCCAGCTTTCAGCCCAGACCATCAAATCACCTACGTTCAGCCCGGTCTTCATTGGCCGGGCTTTTTCGTTTCTATCAACCCCTTACAAAAAGGAAATCTATGTCCCCGCAACGTAAATCAAATCGGATTAGAAGACGCCGAGGAACTGGTGAATGAAGAATCGGGATTTGGAGAGCAATTCAGCGCTTTCAGTCTTACGATTGACGTTATATTTTTGGCAGAATGATATATTTTATGTCAATGTGGTTGTTTTCTCCCCTAAATGTTGGGTCAATTTTGCCATCACCCGCCCACTTATGCAGCTCCACCTTGACGTTTTCTAATGTAATGTTTTTGTTCAGCGGGGTTGTTGAATTATAAACAGGTCGTTTCCTTGTTACCGCAGCTTTGTCAACCAAGGTCAGATTTCTAATCGTCAGATTGACGATTGATTTTCCCGGCAAGCCTATGTTTGCCGCTGGTCCTGGGAAGCGAATTCCGGGGAATATATCATTAAGAAACGACGAGTCGTAGGTTGCCTCCACGTCTGAAATGATCACATTGTTGCAATTTAAAATATCGGCAAGGCCATCTGGGCGGTCCGACCGGTAATGATCAATGAAACTGTTAACCCCGCCAAACTTGAGAGAGTTCGCATAGCCACTTGTGTGATTTGGATCGCGATCCCGCGCAACACCTACCCGCAGGCCATGATCAATCACATCAGAGATATGGATGTTTTCGTTCCTAAATACGCACGCCGCGTCGTTGTCATTCAGATAAAATAGATGGGGAGGAGCAAACCATTTGCCGACGCCTCCACTATTTCCACCATTTTCATCCTGTAAATCGCCATATCGGTAGGCGCGAATGTTATGAAATGTGGCACCATGAAACGTGCCCTGCCAGCCGAAGTAGTAACCATCCAGTTCGATGTCATCAAATCGGATGTTGCTGGGCACAGACGCATTGGCTGCATTTAAAGGTTTCTCGCGAGTAACAACCTGATTGCTGTTGAATTCAACGAGAGCAGTGAAAGCCATCGGAATGAACTGGTGCCCGCCGCTTGATTTCGGAACAAACATCCTAAAATGGTTGAAAATAACATCGCTGGAACTGCCGATCATGTAAAATATGGCGGTCAAGTTTGATGGGCCATGCCATTGAGCGGTCGCGCCCCGGCTAAATTGAAGACCTCTGTTCTTTGTGAGCCATTGCGCCACCACACCATTAAATGCAAAGGCGGGTTGAGCATAACCATCCTTTTTAATGAACACACCTTGGTCATAATATCCCAGCAAAGCCCTGTCATCGATGGGCAATCCGCCGACATACTCGATGTTCCAATTCAGCAATCGAATTGAAGAGCTGTTGGCTATCACAAATGCCGGCACCATCACGTTATCAACCAGGAAAAGCCCATGTTCGGTGAACTCCACAGATGTATCGTTGTCAATAAAGACGGGACGGGATATATCCATGCCGATGTGTATACGAACCGGGCAGTCAATAACCAAGGTGAAGGCACGGTTTCGTGCGGCTGTGAATGCCTTTGCGACGCCAGATGCATCATCTTGCACACCATCTCCAGTCACCCACTCATGGATTGAACGCCGGTTCGCGGGCATCACGTATTTGTCAGTAGCTAAGGCAGCAGGATTGGACGGATTGCTTCCCGCAGTAGCAGAATCACGAATGAACTTCTGATCGACTGCCGAGAACAAGCCTAGTAGCACGACAACCGGCTTTCCAGAGATGTCCAGAGTGACCTGATTTCCTGCCAATGCCACAAACTCAGCATCAACTGTGTGGCCGTTCAAATAGGTGAACGTGTGGGCGCAAAGCGGTGTGGCGAGCGTAATGACAAGACCCCACGAAGCAAAGACGCGAAGTGCGATGTTCATGGTCTTGAAAAAATCCACTTTGGGGTTCGCATGAAGTGTCAGTATTGGGACTGGTTTGAGTTTAGGTTTTTATCTGCTCTTTGTCCAGCCTCCACATCCAAAATCACCCATAAAAGTGGGATAATATAAGGGTGACGGCTTAGTTTTCACTCAGCCGACCACATCACCTCCGAATTCAGCCTCTTGACCAAATGCAAATTCAATATGTGGACATTGCGTGGCGTTGACGCTGATGCGTGTCTTTAATTGCCGCTGAATGTTTTCTTCAAAAAAGGAATTCAGAAAAGATTTTCAAACCTCGTTTAGCGCGTTATTATTTACCAATGACCCCTGCCCGTAAACATTTTGACTTCCAGCCTCTGACAACACTCGTAGTCGCCATGCTGGTTTTCCCTGCCGCTGCTTGGGCGAACGGTTCCACTTTTAACGTCAGGCAATATGGGGCCGTTGGGGACGGCATGAAGATGGATACAACCGCGCTACAGCAAACCATTGACGCAGCGGCAAACGCGGGCGGCGGAACAGTGGTTTTACCGCCGGGCAAATATCTTAGCGGTTCGATTTATCTCAAGAGCCACGTCACCTTGCAACTGGACG
>Ga0114951_10005822_pt1 | contig 11190 bp, 9 predicted proteins | sample AM7aDNAmetaG_FD_88677 | JGI IMG/M metagenome (GOLD analysis project Ga0114951, IMG submission 88677) | Freshwater microbial communities from Finland to study Microbial Dark Matter (Phase II) - AM7a DNA metaG | ecosystem: Environmental > Aquatic > Freshwater > Lake | place: Finland: Lake Alinen... | reverse complement strand
ATCAGTGAAATCCCTCCAATATCAATTTTTTCAATTATTTCGGGCTGAGTCGCGCCCGAAGCAACGGTTTGCTCAAAAGGATAAAGATCAACAATCACCAGGTCGATTTCCGGTATCTCCCACGTCTTCATGCTTTCGGTATCGGACTTATTATTCCGGCGAGCCAGAATTCCCCCGAAAACTTTGGGATGCAAAGTTTTCACTCTACCTCCAAGGATACTGGGATAACCCGTTAACTGCTCCACCCGCTGAACAGGCAAATTCAAGGATTCAATAAAATCTGCCGTCCCGCCGGTACTGATCAGCGAAATACCCAATTGGTGCAACCTGAAGAGAATACCATCCAGGTTATCCTTGTGGTAAACAGAGATCAGCGCGCTGCTTATTTGCTTTTCCTTATCCACCCTCATAATTTTTAATCTGGCAAATTTACTAAAAATAGGCATATTATAACCTAGCGGCTGTCGCCATTGCCTAAAAAAAGACTAATTTTGCATTTCATGAAACATGGAATAAAAGCTGTAGTAATCTGGGTAAGGATAGTCAACGAAAGCGTTGCCTTTGCCGTTCAATCCCTGGTCTCCAATAAACTTCGCACGATATTATCGCTACTTGGCATCACCATTGGCATTTTTGCCATAGTTTCGGTGTTTACAGTCGTTGATTCGCTTGGCCGTACGATCAAGAAAAATATCTCCGAACTAGGTGATAATGTGGTATATATTCAAAAATGGCCAATCATGTTCGGTCCGGGTTTCCAATGGTGGAAATACATGCAGAGGCCGGAAGCCGAACTTCGCGAAATGGATGAAATTCTAAAGCGCGCTCATACTGTTGAAACTGCCGCTTTTACTATTCAGGGTCAGAAAAATGTAAATTATAAGAATAATTCAATCCCCGAAGTGTCGATTTTGGCCACCTCGGAAGATTATGAAAAGGTCCGGACCTTTGAAGTGGATGAAGGTCGATTCATTTCTCAAAGTGAGTTCAGAAGCGGGAAAAATGTTGCAGTTATCGGTCGCAAAATCGCTGATGACCTTTTTCCAGGGGAAAGTCCGATCGGAAAAACTTTTGAGATTTCTTCTGCGAAAGCCACAGTGGTTGGAGTGTTCAAAAAAGAAGGTGAAGGAATCAATTCGGGCAGCAACGACGAGCTTACTCTGATACCGCTGAATTATGCCCGCACGCTATTGAATATACGCAGTTATAATGTGCGTCCTACGATGATGATAAAATCCAAAGCAGGGGTTCCACTGGATGAAATGCTTGATGAACTTACGGGTATCATGCGATCGATCCGGAAACTTAAACCGATGGAAGAGGATAATTTTGCTTTAAACACAATGTCCATGCTCTCTACTGCTTTCGACTCCCTGATGGTAACACTTAACCTTGCAGGATTTATTATCGGAGGATTTGCCATCCTGGTTGGCGGGTTTGGCATCGCTAACATCATGTACGTAACAGTCAGGGAACGAACCCGGATTATTGGCATCCAGAAAGCTATAGGTGCACGAAACGTTTTTATATTATTTGAATTCCTTTTTGAAGCAGTGACTCTTTCTGTGTTAGGCGGTGCTGTTGGCCTACTGCTCATTTTTATTGGCTCCCTAATTGCCAATTCCATGATGGAATTCAAAATCGTCCTTGGATTGAATAACATCGTTCTTGGACTGGCCATCTCAGCCGGGATCGGCATTATCGCCGGTTTTGCTCCGGCCTGGAGAGCATCTCGGCTCAGTCCGGTGGTGGCAATCGCAACGGTGTAGAAGACGTGACGCGTGACACGAAACGCGAAAGAAAGATCGGAAGAATCTGCAGTCTGCAGTTGGCAGTAGGCAGTAGGCAGTTGCAGAAATTGCCCTCGGAGAGTTGTCATCCCGTTGAAAAACGGGACCCCATCCCAAACAACGACATTATGCAACAGCTGACTTTTATATCGGCCAATCAGCACATCAGCACTTCACCTGATCACTTTATCTTCAATCACCCCCAGCTCTAGAAACTGCGCTACACTCAGTTGCTCAGCCCGTTGCTGACCTAATCCGGTTGCTTCATATTCGGGTGTCCAGATCGCTGACAAAGCATTTCGTAAAGTCTTCCTGCGCTGATTAAAGGCCATCTTCACAATCCGTTTAAAAGTATCGGGAGAACAGGGCAAAGAAATATCGTTCCTGCGAACAAACCTGATCACCCCTGAATTGACTTTTGGCGGCGGCAGAAAAACATCTGGAGATACACTATACAGATATTCCGAATCATAAAATGCCCCCATCAATACACTCAGAATGCCATAGTCACGGTTGCCCGGACCGGAAGTCAGCCTCTGAGCAACTTCTTTTTGAAACATGCCTGTTATCTCCATCACCTGATCACGGTATTCCAGCAAGCGAAATAAAATCTGCGAAGATATATTGTAAGGAAAATTACCTATGACTGATATCGGTCCCTCCGTGATTCTTCGCAAGTCAAACTGCAGAAAGTCTTCAGCCAGAATATGTGGAACCAATACGGGAAACTTCTCGGTGAGATAATCGACCGATTCATTATCAATCTCGATCACCCATAACCTTTCACCAAATCGATCCAGCAGCCTGCCAGTCAGCACGCCCATTCCCGGGCCCACCTCCAGCACCACACCATTATCCAATGCTCCCAACCCATCAGCTATCCGATGAGCGGTCGGAATATCAGTGAGGAAATGTTGTCCAAGGTATTTTTTTGGTCTTACGCGTTTTGACATGGGAAGAAGGGTAAGGGGTGTAGGGTGTCGGGTATCGGGTTTCAGGCAGGAGGTGTTGCTTGTTAAGTTATTCAGTTATATTTACCTGAGTTAAACTTCGTCAAAAGTAGAGATTTTGAAAATCAGTCCGAGGCAATCTGCGATAATAAAGGCATTACTGGCTATTATAGCTCTTGCTTATCTGGTTTATCGGCTGGTTACCTTCGAACACTGGGACCAGGCAGGCCAGCGATTCTCTGATGCTTTTCATGGGAACAGGCTCTTTTTTCTGGCTGCTGCTATTCTACTGATCTTCCTGAATTTTTCCTCGGAGGCAATTAAATGGCAGCGACTGGTTAACCGACTGGAACCGGTAAACTACCTGAAAGCCATGGCAGGCGTATTATCCAGCCTGACAATGGCTATCACAACGCCGAACCGTATTGGAGACATCGTTACACGCGGGCTTATTCTTAAGTCTGGTCACCGGCTGGCTGGCACAGGGCACACCTTCCTCTGCATCCTGGCGCAAATGGTGGTTACCATCACCCTCGGCTTGGTCGGTGCCGCAACCTATCTGCCGCGCAATGAGTACCTGCTCAAGGACCACCCTGATTCCTGGATGGTTACACTGGCAGTTTCTATTTTGGCCGGACTAATCCTGGTGATCCTCTTCTTCAGCATTGATCGCTTGTCAGGTTTCTTTCAGCGCTTCCGCTGGTTAAAGGTTTTTCATCCTTTCCTGGTAGCTCTTCAAGGAGTTTCTTTCAAAGACAAGGCATTTCTGCTCCTCTTCTCCACGATTAAATTTTTTACTTACATCACCCAGTTCTACCTGATCCTTCACTTCTTCGGCATACATCTGGGTCCGTTTACCGGACTGTCAGCCATTGCGCTGATTTACCTGATCTTACATTTTGTTCCGGTGCCAACGGTCGGCGACCTGGGTGTCAGAGGCTCTGTTTCAATTTTGATCCTGGGACCGTACACTTCTGATGTACCTGCAATCGTATTCACTACTTTTGTGATTTGGATTATTAATATTATGCTTCCCTCTCTGATTGGATTGGTGCTGCTGAGGAAGATCCGCCTGGAGACGGTGGTCCCGGAAAAATCAGTTTCATCCAATTAACACTGAGGGCATGTCCGCCTATTTTACGATAGTTTTTACAATTATTCTCATTTATTTCCTGCTGATCCTTTCTTTCCTGATCGGGTGGCTGAGGACAAGAACCTACCGGCCTGATGGAAAATCACCTGTTACTTCCATCAGTATTTTAATTCCATGCCGGAATGAAGAAGGGAATATCAAAGAACTTTTTCAGGACATAAACAATCAGGAATATCCGCAGCAGCTGATTCAAATAATATGGATCGACGATCATTCAAACGACCGGACCCCTGACCTTCTTGATGAGCTCATTCAGCACACGAGCAACAATTACCTCATCAGGCTTCCCGATCAGATAACTGGTAAAAAGGCGGCATTGAAAGCGGGCATGAAAATAGCTACAGGCGAGCTCATCCTTTTAACCGATGCTGACAGCCGGCACAATAAAAAATGGGCGCTTACACTGGCCAGGTACTTTGAAGACACCGAAACTGACCTGATCCTCGGACCAGTGGTCATTGATCCCGCGGATAGGGACTTCGAAAAGATACAAAAGCTTGAATATCTAAGCCTTGTTGCCTCCTCCATGGGTGCAGCCGGAATCGGACAACCCTTTATGGCCCAAGGGCCGAATATAGCAGTCAGGGCTTCTGATTATAGGCGCCAGGTTGACAACCTTGATAATCGGTTTATTTCGGGTGACGACGTATTTTTACTACAGGCCATGAAAGCTATTCCCGGGAAAAAGATCGGATATGTATTGAACGAGGATGCAATTGTTACCGCAAAACCGGCCACCTCATTAAGACATTTCCTCCAGCAGCGCCAGCGCTGGGCATCCAAAGCTTCCGGATACCGCAATCTGTTTATGATCTTTGCAACACTATTGATTTTTGCCGCCAATCTGGGAATCCTGGCAGCGCTGATAATGGCCATTATTGGGAAAGTACCCTTAACAATCTTCTTTATTCTTCTGGGAATTAAAACACTGGCCGACCTACCATTGCTTATCGCTGCAATGAAATTTTTCCGCTGCCCGATTCTTCTCTGGTGGCTTTTACCGGTCCAGCTGCTTTACCCTATATATATTGTAGTCGCCGGGATACTTTCGCAGGTGAGACCAGTAAGATGGAAGCAGACTAGGCCGACAAGACCCACGGACTGAAGTCTGGGGTTAGCCATACCACCCGATACCCGATACCAGACACCTGATACCCGATAACCTCTCTACAAGTTCCTCTTCACCAATATTCGTCTGGTGATGAAATAGAATATCGTGCAATAGCCCAAAATCAGGGCAAGGTTAAGCCACAACGGCAGAGCTGTTGTCATATCCTTGAAATCCGTATTGGCCTTGATCATTTCGGTAATGGCGATGTCTGGAAGTGGAATAAACTTGGTTATAATCCGCATTGGAAAATACAATCCAATATTGACCAGCACATATTTATTAAGAACGAGCCGGATAATAGGCTCCAGAATATACTGGTAAATAATCAGTAGAACCATGCTGAGAGTCTTGTTCCTTAACCATACCGCGAACATCATGGCGACCAGCATATGACCCACCGCCTGAATAAAGTAAATCCCCAGGTAATATATCTGGGAGAATATATCATGAAAGGCATATCCGGATGAATAGATAAAACCGAATACCATACCAAAAACAAAAACCATCAGTGTATTGGCTAATGCAATGCAGAGGATAACAAGAACCTTACCCTGAAGCAGTTCCGTTCGCGACAAACCGTTAACCACATGCTGCCGAAATGTATTATAAGAAAATTCATTGCCGACAAGGAAAATTACAATGATAGCAAGAAAGATATTTGACTTCGCAGCAAAGTAGGAAAAAGTATGCCAGATCTGCGGGAAGTAATACAAGGTTTTCAGGTTTAAAATATCCTGATTATTAGCCAATTGAGTATTAAGCTTCAATAAAGGAAATACGCTGACGGAAAGCAGGAAAGCCCCGGCATATAAGATGGCAAGGATTTGAAATACCCGGTACGACAGCACCTTAACCGATTCGATTTTAAGTAGTTTCATCATGGCTGCAGGGTATTATCTTGTTTTACCAACTCGAGGAATTGATCTTCCAATCGGTTTTTTCTCACTTCGATCCGGTTGAGGGCAATACCCTTCTCCATCAATTCCTTGCTAAGATCCCCGGTTTTGGCTTCCCCTTTCAGTATAACTTTCAGATCCTCATGATCCCGGGTAAAGGATTCAACCAGTAATGATGCAGATAAGGCTGTAGTTAGCTGATCGAGGTTATCACCCGAGAGAATAATGACCTCTTTACCTTTGATCAAGCTGTCGACTTCACCCTCGGCTAGTTTAACGCCTTTTTTTAGAATCACGACATGAGTACAAACTTTCTCCACCTCATCCAGAATATGGCTGGCCAGGATGATGGTTTTTCCGGTAGATGCAACCTGACGAATCAAAGTCCGGACTTCAGCGATGCCCTCTGGATCGAGTCCGTTGGTTACCTCATCCAGTACCAGAACATCAGGATCACCAAGCAGAAGGCTACCCAGTGCCAGCCTCTGTTTCATTCCCAGCGACAAAGTCTGGAATCTTGATCTGCTGCGTTCCTGCAGTCCAACCAATCGGATTACCCGCTGAATATCCTTTTCATCGATGCCCTTAATTCGGCAAACGATTTTCAGGTTCTGCTCCAGGCTCAGGTAGGGGTAAAAATTCGGGGTTTCGATCAAAGCCCCGATACGCCTGTTGGCTTCCGGTCCCTGCAAGCCACCGAACCACTTAAAACCGCCCCCGTTTGGGCGAACAATACCCATCAACATGGAAAGAGTGGTCGTTTTACCACTTCCATTCGGGCCCAGAATTCCATAAACCTGGCCTGCACCCACAGTCAGGCTCAGATGATTGACAGCATGAACTGGCCCATAGGATTTATCCAGGTTGTCGGTTTCTAAAATGATCATGTAAATTGATTTGCTTGTTTAGTTCCCCATTTCAGAGATAAACTTGATTCGGATCAATCGGATGTCCTCTTCGGTAAACTCGTTTTCACCAAGTTCCTCCAAAGCTTCCTCAATGGATTCGGATTTTGCCTCTTCCTTAAAATAGGTATAGATATTATCCTGATGATCCTCATCCATCATTTCATTGATGAAATAGTCAATATTCAGTTTGGTACCGCTATTGACAATGGATTCTATTTCTTTAAGCAGTTCATTCATTTCCAATCCCTTCGACTCAGCAATCACGTCGAGGGGGACCTTGCGATCGATGCTTTGGATAACTGACACTTTCAGGCTCGACTTATTCACGATTGACCTGACAACCAGATCCTGAGGTCTCAGTATTTCCTTTTCCTCAACGAATTTCCTGATCAGGTCAACGAAGTCTTTTCCATAGCGTTGAGCTTTACCAAGTCCAACACCTGTCATGTTGGCCAGTTCCTCTATCCTTATCGGATAATAAATAGCCATATCCTCGAGTGATGGATCCTGAAAAATTACAAATGGTGGCAGGTTATGCTTTTTAGCAATTGTCTTTCTTAAGTCTTTAAGCAGACTGAACAATTCCGGGTCCACTGCCCCTGATCCACCGCCACGCGGCGCCTTTTGTTCATCTGATTCATCATAGTTCTGGTCCTCTGTCAGCATAAACGATTCCGGATTTTCCAGGAACGCTCTACCTGCGTCGGTAATCCTGAGCGTTCCATAATTATCAATATCTTTTTCAAGCATTTGAGCAATCAGGGCTTGCCTCAGAACGGCCACCCAGAATCTCTCGTCCTTATCTTTTCCTTGTCCAAAAATCTCCAGATGATGATGCTTATAAGTCCGGATAGCCGAATTAACCTGGCCGGTCAGTACTTTAGCCACATGCTCAGGTTTAAATTTTTCGCGAACTTCCAGAACGGCATCCAAAGCTAAAGCAACATAATCCCTTCCTTCGATCTGAGTTTTCGGATTGAGGCAATTATCGCAATTTTCGCAATTTTCCTGATGATATTCCTCTCCAAAATAGTGAAGAAGTTGCCGGCGCCGGCAAATCGATGACTCAGCATAGGAAGATGTTTCATGAAGAAGCTGACGGCCAATTTCCTGTTCAGCGACCGGTTTGCCCTGCATGAATTTCTCCAGTTTCTGAATATCCTTATAACTGTAAAAGGTAATGCACATCCCTTCACCGCCATCACGGCCCGACCTGCCGGTTTCCTGGTAATAGCCTTCGAGGCTCTTAGGAATATCATAATGTAGAACGTACCTGACGTCGGGCTTGTCGATACCCATACCAAAGGCAATGGTAGCAACGATTACGTCCACCTCTTCCATCAGGAACTTATCCTGATTTCCAGCACGGGTAACTCCATCAAGACCAGCATGGTAAGGCAATGCCTTAATGCCGTTCACCACTAAGGTTTCAGCCAGCTCTTCAACTTGTTTCCGGCTCAGGCAATAAATAATCCCCGATTTGCCGGTATTTTCTTTTATAAACTTAATGATTTGCTTTTCCGGATCAACCTTCTGGCGGACCTCATAATAGAGGTTCGGCCGGTTGAATGATGACTTAAAAACGTCAGCCTCCAGAATACCCAGGTTTTTCTGAATGTCGTTCTGGACCTTCGGAGTAGCTGTAGCTGTTAGCGCCATGATCGGAGCACGGCCTATCTGTTCGATTATTGGACGTATACGCCGGTATTCAGGCCTGAAATCATGGCCCCATTCCGAAATGCAATGCGCTTCATCTATCGCGTAAAACGAAATAGTTTCACCAGTGAGAAACTCGGTATAATCCAGCTTATTCAGGGATTCAGGAGCCACATAGAGCAGTTTTGTCTTATGACTCTTAACATCTTCCAAAACCCTGTTTATCTGAACTTTTGTCAGCGAGGAGTTTAAAAAGTGAGCAATTCCATCCTCCATACTAAATGCGCGCATGGAATCAACCTGATTCTTCATCAGTGCAATCAATGGGGAGATCACTATCGCGGTTCCCTCCATTACCATAGCGGGTAGTTGGTAACAAAGTGACTTGCCACCGCCTGTTGGCATAAGAACAAATGAGTCCCTGCCTGAGAGGACGTTTCGCATCACTCCTTCCTGATTGTCCTTGAATGTATCAAACCCAAAATGGGTTTTTAATATTTGGTGTAACCTTTCGGTGTCTGCAGTCATCCTTCAAATAATTAGCTCAAATCTACGTTAATAGTTTCGGAAACCGGTTCCTAAAGTTCATCCCCCGGTAAACTTTCTTATTACTACTTTTGTAAATTAAATTTAGTAAATATTCATATTCAAAACTCAAACGTGAAAAAGATATCATGATTGCCCAATCAGAAATAATATCTATTGCCAAAGAAACATTATTGACTGAGGGTCAGGCCATTATCAGCATTTCGGACCATATCGGGGATTCATTTCTTCGGATGGTTGAAAAGATTTATGCATCAAAGGGCCGTCTGATCCTGACCGGCGTTGGTAAAAGCGCTCATATTGCCCAGAAAATATCATCAACACTTAACTCGGTAGGTACATCTTCGATATTTATGCATCCAACAGATGCCACTCATGGAGACCTGGGAATCATTGGGCCCGAAGATCTGGTACTTATCCTTTCAAAATCAGGGAATACCAGCGAAATTAAGACACTTGTTCCGCTGATCCGGTCTATGGGAAATTCTATTCTTGCATTGGTTTCTGATGCCGATTCCTATCTGGAGAATCAGGCTGAAATAACTGTCCGCATACCGATAATCCGGGAGGCCTGTCCGAATAACCTGGCACCTACCACCAGCACTGCGGTGCAGCTGGCCATGGGTGATGCGCTGGCTATGGTTCTCTTGAGGATCAACGAATTCTCGAGTCAGGATTTTGCCCGTCTTCATCCCGGCGGATCATTGGGCAAGCGTTTGAATATTACCGTTTCCGACCTGTTCTCCCGCAATGCCTGTCCGCGCGTTTTGACGACGGATCCGATCAGGAGTGTGATTCTTGAGATCTCCTCAGGGAGGCTGGGTACAACAGCAGTATTGGATAAATCCGGCAAAATCATCGGGATTATTACTGATGGGGATTTGCGCAGAATGATGGAAAGGTTCGATGATACCCGCCAATTGACCGCCAAGGATATTATGTCAGTAAATCCCAGAAGGATTTCACCGGATGAACTGGCTGCAACAGCTCTCGAAACCATGCGTTCCAATAGTATTACCTCACTTCTGGTTGTCAGGAATGATGATTATCTTGGAGTAATCCATATTCATGACATTCTTAGAGAAGGCATCATTTAATCACCTATGAAATTATTTACCCAAAACCTGGTCAAGAAATACCGGCAGCGTACCGTTGTTAATGACGTATCTGTTGAAGTTGAACAGGGTGAAATTGTTGGCTTGCTCGGCCCTAATGGAGCCGGAAAGACCACGACCTTTTATATGATTGTCGGTCTGATCAGGCCTAACGGCGGAAAAATATTGCTTGACAACCAGGATATTACTCACGAACCTGTTTACAAGCGGGCACGCAGCGGTATTGGTTATCTGGCGCAGGAACCTTCCATTTTCCGTAATATGACCGTTGAGGATAACATCTTTTCGGTTCTGGAAATGACTAAAATCCCGAAGGCTGAACAAATTGAACGGGCTGAAGGTCTGTTGGCAGAATTCGGTTTGGAAAAAATTCGCAAAAATAAAGGCATCCAATTGAGTGGTGGCGAACGAAGAAGGACCGAGATCGCACGCGCTTTGGCACTAAAACCCATGTTTATCCTGCTTGATGAGCCCTTTGCTGGTGTCGACCCCATAGCTGTAGAAGATATTCAGGCAATAGTCTCGCAGCTGAAAAAGAAAAATATTGGTGTGATCATCACTGATCATAACGTACATGAAACCCTTTCCATTACCGACCGGGCATACCTGCTTTTCGAAGGCAGTATCCTTAAATCCGGAACTGCTGAAGAACTATCTCAGGATGAACAGGTAAGGAAAGTTTATCTTGGTCAGAACTTTGAACTAAGGAGATAAGATAGCTAAACAAACTGCTTTCGGCCGGTTTTCAAAAAAACACTATCTTTGCACCGCTTTTGCGGGTGTGTCGAAATTGGTAGACGAGCCAGACTTAGGATCTGGTGCCGAAAGGCGTGAGGGTTCGAGTCCCCCCATCCGTACAACCATTATTACTTATCGTATAGTTATCTTTTCATATGAATATTAGCAGAGAGAATCCCGACGAACTGAATGCCGTGATCCACATTGGATTTGAACCGGCTGATTACCAGCCGAAAGTAGATGCTGCATTGCTGGAATATCGCAAAAAAGCACGTTTTGATGGCTTCAGACCAGGTAAAGTACCGCCGTCGCTTGTTAAAAAAATGT
>Ga0114951_10005821_pt1 | contig 11190 bp, 27 predicted proteins | sample AM7aDNAmetaG_FD_88677 | JGI IMG/M metagenome (GOLD analysis project Ga0114951, IMG submission 88677) | Freshwater microbial communities from Finland to study Microbial Dark Matter (Phase II) - AM7a DNA metaG | ecosystem: Environmental > Aquatic > Freshwater > Lake | place: Finland: Lake Alinen... | reverse complement strand
TATCAAGTTATCGAAACAATTTAGCAAACGACTTAATAACTTACCATAAAAATTTAGCTGATGAACTGACAACGTATCATAATAATTTAACAGATTATCGTAGTGGTTTAGCAGATGATTTAGCAACTTATCATAAAAATTTGACAGATGAATTAGAAGAATATAGAAAAAAATTAAATATTAAAATTTCAGAATAATTATTTATTTTTCTGTTGCATGATATTATCAATAGCTTTATTAATATCTCTGTCTACTATTTTTGCACCGTCTGGAATTTCTAAAATTTGAGTGTCGCCTGTGTTGATAGTTTTTTCTTTCAATTCTTCTTTAAGATCCTTAAAAAATTCTTTCATATTTTTTTGAAGTTCATAAAGCATTTTAATACCTTCTTTCATTTCTCGTTGAAAATGTGAAACAGATTGATATAATTCGGCATCAACTATTCCATTATCAATTTGTCTCATTAGATTAATAAGGCCTCTTTTAGAGCAAGATATAGAAAATTTAAGATCGCTTAGTGCAAGTGCATCATTTGTGATAATATTGTTTATATTTTTGTTTTTCATTATTTCTTCATCTAAATACAAATTAGCTAAACACTCTAGTGTTTCTTTTGATTCTATTCTAATTAATTCTAAATCTTTTTCATAATCATGTAATTCAATTTTCAAATCTAAATTAATATTATTGTTATCTGGAAAAAAATCTTTTGGATCAAAATCTAATTCTTCTTGTGCTAATTTAATTTCTTCTGTTAATTTTTCAATATTTTCTTGATATAATTCTTTAAAATCAGATTTTTTTGCTTCCATTTTTCTTTTTTACTTTTATTGTATATATAAAAAAAAGTCGCTCACCTGGAGCGACTTTTTAACTTTTTCAGTTTTTCTTTTCGTAATATGATATTTAATATTTTTTTATTTTCTTTATCATCTAGTGGTCGCTGGGTTTTACTTCCATTATTTGCTAACAACCAAACATTATCACCATTTCGATAAAACTTCTTCCATAATTCTGAATTACCGTTTAATCCAAAATATTTATAATAATACACACTATCAACTTGATATTTTTCAATTGATCTGTATAATAATTGCTTATTATTGTACAAATAATTTGCTATACATTTTCCTTCCTGAATTGTAGAAAAATATATGGTATCAATTTCATTTAAATTAATCATACCTTATAATCAACTTTATGTTTAAAAACCACCCACCAAGATGACCAAACCGTATCATCATTTTCAATTTTAAAAAGAACTTGAACACCAGAACCATCAATTCTTTTAGGTTTACTTAAAATTTCAATTTTGGTTTCAACCGGAATTTCATAACTTCTATCACCAACATTGAAACCTCCACCTTTGTTAAATTCAAAAGCAAAAAGTCCATTATTCTTCGCACCTAATTCCACATTCCATTTTGAAATTTTACTATTAACAATAGCTAAATTTCCAGGTAAACATTCGCTTTTCTCTATCATAAAATTTAAATTTTGAATAATTTAATTGATTTTTGTTTTCTGATTTTTTTAATATTAACTATATCATTTTCAAACCACCACCATCGACCATAATCAATATCTATATGATATTTATATGATGGCACAACCTGTTTGATTATATTTCCTGTAATTTTTAATTTAACATCTTTAATTATCGCACATCTATCAAAATATTGCTGTATCTCATTAAATTCAAACTCACCATAAAAGTGTTCTTCACTTTTTATTTTAACATGATCACCTTTTTTAAATTCTGGTTTGTTCATTTTATAATTTTGTCAACCATTGAATAGTTCTTACTATGGTTTGTTCTTTATCATCAAATTGAACTTTTTCACCGTCCCAAATGCCTTGTAATGGTATTTTAACATTTATTTTTTTCTTACCTTCAAAATGGGATTTTGAATCCAAATACTGAACTAAATCTCCCGGTTTAATATCATCAATGATTTTATCTACGAGATTGCCGTATTTGTTGTATTTATTACAAATAGCTAAAATAAAATCTAATGTCATAATTTTGAATATATTGCAGAATCAACATAATAAAAAACCGATTTATATTTATCTTGACTGTGACCTTTTTCTAAAAATTTAAGTTTATATAACCGATTAGCAGTTTTAATTTCATCTGTATTTAACAATTTTCGTGAAATTCCAGTCGTTCCTATATAACTCAAAAAAGTCACATCTTCATATGAAAGATTTTTTAATTCGATCATCTTTGAATTTTTGCCTCTTTTATTTTTTTGGTGGTTAATTCGTTGATTTTCTTAACAATAGATTTTTTATTTCTTAATTTATCTATTTTAGAATCGTTTTTTAAATCATCAACTGATAATATTATATTTTTCATATGTCTCTTAATTAGTGTACAAAAATAATCAATTTATTTGAATAAAAAAATAAAATATATAGAATAATGATAACAAAGATGAAAATATTTGAAACAAGGTTTTTTATTGAAAATATAGATAAAAAATATTATATTTGGAAATATCAGGAATCAATTGGTGTTATTGAAATTGTTAAAAAAGAAAAGAATAAAATTTATTATAAACACATAAAAAGAAAACACGGCGAAGAGTTTGATATTGTAACTGGTAAATTAATTTATCAAAGATCATATAAAACATATTGGATTAATTATGAATCATGCTTAATGGTTACAATAGGATTTTGGAAAACAAATAAGACTCGCATTATTTTTAGTTCTGATGACAAAAACGCATGTTTAGATTTTTTTGATATTTATAATGATAGTAAAAAATTTGGGTTATGATAATAGATTTTAAAATATTTGAAAAATTTAAAATTCCAGAAAATTATTTCTATGTTTTTGCGTTACCTACTCATAGTGTGGGATTACAAGAAAGTAGTGTTGCTGTTATAAAAATTGTTTCTATTAATCGGCCAGAAAATAAAATTGATTTTATTTGTTATAATACTTATAAAGTGTTGAGTGGAAGAAATTTTTTTGATCAAGATATAATAAACGACAACACGATAAGTTTTAAGCAATGGAAAAACAACCAAGATAATATTTTATTTGAAACCGATAATAAAGAAGATGCGATAGATTTTTTTAATATTTACATGAAAGACAAAACTGTTAACAGAGAAAATTTTGAATTAAAACGGGATTCAAATAAATTCGCATTATAAAAATTAAATATATACATAAAAAAATAACAATAAACATGCTTTTAGATAATGAATATTTGAACTTATTTAAGCAAGTTCAAGAAGAAGACAAATCCAAAATCGAAGTTAAAAATTATGATTTTGAATTTTTAAAACAAAATGCTACAAACCTTAATGAAACATCTCAATTAATAAGAGAAGTTCCAAACTATAATAATTTCCAAAATTTTAGGCAACCAAATCAGAATATTAATGAAATAAATCGTTCAAATGAAATGGAAAATTTAAATGAATTTTTTACACAAACTACATTTAATGGTCAGAATATGAATGAGATTCGTAGAATTGAAAAAGAAGAAAGGTTAAATGAAATTTTACAACAAAAAAGGGAATTACAACGATTAAATGAAATTAAACAGCACAATGAAACTTTATCTGCTGTAAATGAAGTTGTAGATTTTAAAAATGCTGATGTTGTGTCTGTGGAAATGTTCAACAAAGCATTATTTAATTCTATGATAACAGTTTATAACGAAAGAAGTAGTTAAAATGAAAAACGATAAAACATTTCAAGATTATTTTGTAGGTCGACGTGGAATCTACCATACTAAACCAATAGTCATTTTATCCGCATATTATGATGTTATTGAATTTCAAGATTTTGGATTTGATTTTAATAATTTTAATATTGTAATTTATTTTGAAGATGGATCCAAGAAAACTGCATCTTTGATGGGAAATCAAATTAAAAAAAATATTAAATTAATCGATTTAGAAAAGAAAAATAAGCATGATTAAAAAATTTGAAAATTCAAAAAATTCGTATTATTATGAAAAATTTTAAAGAATATTTAAAAGAAAATGCTGGATTTACTGATAGTTTAAATTCAATTTTAATATTAGATACATCAGGTTCGATAATATGGTGGATAATTAAAAATATAAAAGAAATTAAAAACTATTTATATGATATTTTTGATGTAGTTTTACTGAAATATGATAATATTCCTGTTTCATTTCGTAATATTAATATTGATGAATTAAAATTGGAAATAATGAAACCTACTTATGGCGGTATGTGCGAATTACAAAAAGGTGTTCAATTTATTAAAAAATCGGAAGAAGATTTCAAAAATCAAAATATATTAATATTCACTGATGGCATGGAACCAATTGACATTTCAATTTTAAAAAACAATGTTTATGTTCTTTTAACAGATCCAGAAGGGATCGCTAACCTTGGAAAAAATACGATCAAAACTGGTGATAAAAAAAATTATAAAATTATAACATTAGATGATTTTTATAAACCTAGAGATATTGATATTCAAACGTACAATGCAAGAAAAGATGCAAAAAAGTTTGGTTTATAATTTCAAATAATTTTTTTTCTTAATTTAATTGTTTTAATTTTACCGTATGAAGGTAATTAAAATAAAATCTAAAAAACAAGATAACGGAATTTGGGGTTCACCAATCAATTTAGTTAAAATTGATGGTGTTCCGCCTTTTTTAAAATGCGGGGAGAAAGATTTACTTTTTTCGGCAATTATAATTGCTGTTGTTGAACAATTTCCAGACGAATCTTTTTCTGTCCTTCATTTTGGTGAAGTTCCTGGTCAAACCGAATTGGTTCCTGGTTTTATCATAAATTTTTTTGATAGATCAGTTTCAATTCAATCAATACAGCCAAATAGGACACAACAATATTTAATCTATTATGATATGTATTTTGTAGAAGATGATTTGCTATATCAATTTGAAAATGAAAAAGAAAGAAAAACTTTCATAAGAAAGAAAAAAATTGAGAAAATGAAAAATGAATAAAGAAAAAGAAATTCAAGATAGATATCTAACATATGATAAATCACATTGTTGGCAATATGATATTCGAAAATCAAATTTTGAAAAGGATTTAATTGATGCAAATTTAACTTTAGAAGAAACATCAACTTTAAAGGTTTCTGATTTTGAATTTAAGTTTGTTGATGATAAAAATGAAAGAAAAACTATTATAGAATTTATAAAAAGACACGAATGGCTCGGAACTTTATCACAATACACAACACATTGGTTTGCGTGTTATTATAAAAATATTTTAGCTGGTGTAGTTTTAATGAATGTGCCAAATGCGTTTTCAAAATTGCTTGGTGAAAACACTCCAAATCTTGAAAGATTAATAAGCCGTGGTGCTTGTGTTTCTTGGTCTCCTAAAAATTTGGCATCAGCACTTATAATGTGGTCAATAAATTGGATGGCAAAAAATACAACATTTAGATTATTTATTGCGTATTCAGATCCAACAGCAAAAGAATTAGGAACAGTTTATCAAGCATGTAATTTTTATTATTTGGGTAAAGGTAATGGTGGAAAAAGATATATGAGCCCATATACTGGTAAAATCATAAGTGATCGTTTTTTTAGACAAAAAACAGCATATAAAAAATTTGCAGAAGAATTAAATATAAAATGGGAAAAAAATTGGACAACAACAAATGGAATGAATTGGAATAATATGCCAGAAGGTGTTGAAAAAAAATTACGTGATTACTCTAAATTGAAACAATCACAATCAAAAATGTTGGAGTTTCCAACAAAACATAAATATGCTTATATTCTTGGTGCAACACCAAAAGAAACAAAAATATTAAGAAAAGAATTTTTAAATAAAAATAAAACATATTCTTATCCTAAAGAACGTGGCAAATAATATGGAAAAATTGAAAATAGGTGATATGCTTTATTGTACTCGTCCTGTTGTAATGAAGGTAACAAGAGAAATTAGAACAACGGTAGGAAAAACATATAAAATTTTAAATGTTATCGAAAAACAAGTAATTGAAATTTTAAATGATGCAAAAATTAAACATAGTTTCGGTTTAGATAAAGACAAAGATAATTATTATGGAAAATGGTTTGCAACTTTAAAAGATGAAAGAAAAATAAAATTGAAAAAATTAAATAAATTATGAAAGTATTATGTAAAAAAAATTATTATTCAATTTCATCAAATTTTGGTAAAGGTGCTGGCAAAGGTTGGTTGATATTTAAATCTGCGTTTGGATTTTATGAAAATATCAAGTCACAGTTTTGATTATTATGTTGATTTTTATGTTGGATATGTTGAAGTTGGAGTTTGTTACGGTTACGTCGCTCATGAATATAGCAATTTTAAAGATTACTTTTTTACAAACAAAGAAATCAGAAATATAAAATTATCAAAAATAAATTATAATGAATAACGCTGGAACATTGATCTGTAAGAAAAGATTTGTTGTTAATAAAAACAATTCATTTTTAAAAAATAAAAAATATAACTATTCTATTTTTAACGAACACAGTAAAGAGGAATATAAAATTTTTATTAATGATCTACCATACATTTTTTCAATAAATGAAACTTATTCAGTTTATGATAATCACTTAAGTCCATATCTTTGGAAATATTTTTATAGTGAATCAGAATTAAGAAAATTAAAATTAAAAAAATTAAAAAATGTTTAAAGTTGGAGATCGCTTAATTTGGAATTATAACAAACCACACGAAAATGGTTACACTTTTATTTTTGGTAAAATTTATAAAATATTAGAAATTGATGCGAGCGACAAATGTTGGATTTTAGATGAAGATAGAAGACCTGGCAGTTTTACTAATTATTCTACGGCAGAAGAAGCAATTAGTCGTTTAGAAATATATTTGATTTAAAATATATTTCATTTTATAGAAAAGCAAAATTAGAAAAAATTAAAAAATGCAAATAGGATCAATAGTTGAATTAATAGTACCGTGCTTATCAAATCCGATAGGATCAAAAGGAATCGTTTTTGCCGAATATGCAGATTTTGATATAAAAAATAAAAAAGGGTATCAAATTATTTTTGAAAATGGCGAAACAGATGGATTTTCAGTTGCTGAACAAAAAACGCTTTTAAGAGAAATAGGATTTAATAAGAAATACTCTGACTATAAATTTAATAATATTATTAAAACCAGCATGGCTTTTGATGATGGATTTTTTGATTTCTATTGTGATTATAAATGGCTAAGAAAAGAAAAATTAAAAAAAATAAATAATGTCGGAAATTTATAAAATAGGTTCAAAATTTATTATCACAGCAAAACCAAAATTTTGGAATAGTCGTTTAAATCCCAATGAACCTTTAGATGTAGTTAAATATCCATATTATGGTACGATAAAAGGAATTGATGATAATACAGGATTGATTGCTATGACAGATGGATTTTATGGTTGGTCTTTAAGTTCATTAATTGAAGAAAACAAAATTATAATTATAGACATTAAAGAAGAACGAAAGAAAAAATTAAATAAAATTTATGAAAAAAATGAAACATAAAGTTGGTGATGTTGTTAAAGTTAAAGCAATAAATTGGTATAAAAACAACGCCAATATTTTTGGTCAAGTTGAAATTGAAAATTATGTTTTTGTTAAAGAAATGTCGAAATATTGTGGACAATTTGTAGTTATTAAATCGATTGAAAAATCAGAATATTGCAGTGCAGGCGTATGTTATAAAATAGAAAATGATCATTGGTTTTGGTATGACGAGTTTTTTGTCGATGTTAAAGAAGAAAGAAAAATGAAATTGAATAAAATTTATGATAAAAGATTTTAAAAAAGGAACTCATTTTGTTATTACAAAATCTCCAAATAGATGGAACAGTACCTATAATGATAACTGCCCAATAGGAAACAATTCAAAAATTAAATATCCATATATTGGTATAATAAAATGACTGATGGATTTTATGGTTGGTCTCTATCTTCTTTAATGGACGAAAATAAAATTAAAATCGTAACAATTAAAGAAGAAAGAAAAAAGAAAATAAATAAAATTTATGAAAATAGGTGATTCATTATTGTGTAAGAAAAATCTTAGAAATTTCCTTCCTGATGTACCAGGCGATCCTTTGTATTTATTTATTGAAAATAAAGAATATAAAGTTTTATCCAATAAAGATTCTGAAAACCTATATTATGTAGAAAGTGAAAAAATACAAAATGTAAACTTTGGATTATGGTTAAGTGATTTTGATATCCCTTTTTTCTTCTACGATATAAAAGAATTGAGAAAAAGAAAAATTAAAAAAATACAAAATAGCTGATGACAATTTGTCATGTTAATATAACTTGGAACAATTTTTGATAAATGTAAATAAAATTATAAACAAAAAATAAATTTAAAATTATGGGAAAAACTATTGGAATAGATTTGGGAAGTTACAATTCAGCAGTATCTGTTATCGAAGGTGGACAGAGCGTTATTATACCCAATTCTGAAGGATCACAAACAACACCTTCTGTTGTGTCTTTTGATGAAAAATCAAATGAAATGAAAGTTGGCGAACCTGCCAAACGTCAAGCAGCATTACATCCAAAAAACACAATCTTTAATATTAAAAGATTGATTGGACGGTCTTATGATGAAGTTAAAAATTTAAAACGTCCTTATAAAATTGTTGATAATAATGGTAAAGCTGCCGTCGAAATTAATAAAAGAGTTTATTCACCAGAAGAAATTTCTGCTATCATTTTACAAAAAATGAAAAAAACAGCAGAAGATTATCTTGGTGAGGAATGTTTAAAAGCAGTTATTACCGTGCCTGCTTATTTTAATAGCGACGAAAGAGCTTCAACCAAAACTGCTGCCGAAATAGCTGGGTTTACAGTCGAGCGAATTATATCAGAACCAACCGCAGCATCGTTAAATATTAAAGATAATAAAGATAAACTTTATATGGTTATTGACTCAGGAGGTTGCACCAGCGATATGTCAGTTATTGATGTGTCTAGTGGTTTGTACGAATGTGTGGCTTCGGATGGAGATTTAGATTTGGGAGGAAATTTGATTGATGAAGCAATTGTTAATTGGCTTGCAGATGATTTCCAAAAGGAATATGGTACCGATCTTAGAAAAGATCCTATTTCACACCAAAGATTAATTGAAGCTGCCGAAAAAGCTAAAATTGAACTTTCAAACACAGTTCAAACAGAAATCAATCTTCCTTATGTTACAGTTTTAGATAATGTACCAAAGCATTTAGTTAAAACTTTAAATCGTGCTAAATTTAATCAATTAATCCAATTTTATGTTGATAGAACATTAAAATTAACAAAAAGTTCTATTGAAAAAAGTGGAAAAAATAAATCAGAAATTGATGAAATTGTTTTAGTAGGTGGATCATCAAGAATTCCATATCTTATTGAAAAAATTGAAGAGTTTTTTGATGGAAAAAAAGCAAACAGAACATTGAATCCAGATTTGGCAATTGCGCAGGGTGCGGCAATTCAAGGAGCTATTATTAGTGGTGAAAATAAAGACATTTTACTACTCGATGTCACCCCCTTAAATTTATCAATTGAGACTCTCGGAGGCGTGGCAACTGTGATGATAGAAAATAATACTACAATACCAGTTTCTAAATCGCAGGTATTCAGTACAGCCTCGGATAACCAAACTTCAGTACAAATTGTTTGTCTTCAAGGAAATAGACCAATGGCAGCACAAAATAAAACTATTGGTACTTTCAATTTAGATGTACTTCCCGCACAACGTGGTATACCACAAATTAACGTAGAATTTTCTGTTAGTGTAGATGGAATTGTGAGTGTTAAAGCAACAGATAAAGCAACAGGAAAAGAAAATAAGATTAGAATTGAAGGTTCTACATCACTTTCCAAGGAAGAGATTGAAAAAATGAAAAATGAAGCAGAACAAAATGCCGAAAATGATAAGAAGGAGAAAGAAAAAATTGAAAAACTCAATAAGGCAGACGCTTTAATTTTTCAAACAGAAAGTCAAATTAAAGAATTTGGAGATAAGTTAAATGAAACTGACAAATCAGAATTAACTTCTAAGGTTGAAAAATTAAAAGAATCACACAAATCTCAAAATTTGGTCGATATTGAAAAATATTCTCAAGAACTTGAAAAAACTTGGCATAATATATCAACTAAATTGTATGAATCCGCACAAGCGCAAAATCAACCACAACCAGAGCCTGAAACAAAAAAAGATGCGGATAAAGATTCTGCAACAGACGTAGATTTTGAAGAGGTTAAATAAAATTAATATTAAAAATAAAAGTCATCATCATTTGATGGCTTTTATTTTTTCTAAAAATGTGGAATAATCTTTATTTATTATAAACAAAAAATAATAATTTTGTTTTAAACACGCAGTTTGTTTACATAAATTTTTTTCTAAATATAAATTATAATAATAATCTGATTTTATTTCAACTATTAAATTCAATTTTTTAATATAAAAATCTGGAAAATATATTCTATTTTTTTCATTATAAAAATATTTTATTGTTATTTTCGTTATTTCATCTAAAATATTGTGTTCTTCACAGAAAATCAAAAAATCTAATTCATATGTTCCTTGATATCGGACATCTTTATAATATTTCATTTTTAATTGTGTTTTTTGAGTCTTATTAAAAATGTCAATATTTTGTGCTGGATATTCGCAACCATATTTTTCTAAACAAGTTTTTTTAATTTTTTCTTGTATTTTATCATAATCAATATTTAACAATTTTATTTTATCTTTGCATCAATCACAATGCTGTATATTTATTTTGGATTTATTAGAAAAACAAAAGAAAAAAGATTACAAATTTTTTCAGCAAGTGCTATTTATGCTTTTAGTGCTGGTTTATTGCTAATGATTTTTAATTTTTATAAAATATCATTAGTGTCTGGTACGTTTTTAGCCATAGGAACATTTATTTATTTCTATTTTACTTTTATTCGGGAAAGTAAAAATAAAGAAGGTTTTTCTTCTCTATTTAGCTGGATTTTTAGAGTTGGTATAGGATCGCTAATATATGGAATTTTTCTTTGTTTAATTTTAATTTTAAATTAAAAAATTATGAATTTATTTTTGCCAGAAATCGGAACCAAGTTAAAATTAACAAAAGATTGGACTTTTGTTTTATATTCAGAAAGAAGAAATTTATCAATGCTTAAAGCTATTGGTCAATCTTATTCTTATAATGGAAAAAACTTTAT
>Ga0114951_10005820_pt1 | contig 11190 bp, 10 predicted proteins | sample AM7aDNAmetaG_FD_88677 | JGI IMG/M metagenome (GOLD analysis project Ga0114951, IMG submission 88677) | Freshwater microbial communities from Finland to study Microbial Dark Matter (Phase II) - AM7a DNA metaG | ecosystem: Environmental > Aquatic > Freshwater > Lake | place: Finland: Lake Alinen... | reverse complement strand
CGTTATGAACTCCTCACGCCTTTGTACTCGACTCTTTACTGCCTTTCCCATGCTTGTCAACCCTCCGTTCTCCTATTCTCCCCCAGTCGCCGAAAAGTTACCCACGAATCTGCGGTATACCCAGAGCAGGCGAGCCTGTGGAGATCCTTTATGGCGCATGATATTATTATAATGTTGGTGTCAGCGAGATCCGTAAGGCCTGGCACAAGGTGCGGTTATGCGTGGATGTACTGTTTTAGTTAATGGAGAAGGGTTGAATGAAAGGGCCAAGTAAATCTACCAATCTATCCAAGTCGCCATCTGGCAAGCAAAATCCTGATCGGGCGGCTCATGCCTCACACGCGCAAAGCGCCGCAACTTCACAGCCAATTGCAGGCCAGATGTTGCAACGCAACATACAAGACCCATCTCATCTGTCGGCCAGCGACCTATTGCAATTGCAACGCACCGCCGGAAATCGCGCGGTAAATCAACTGCTGGCCCGCCGCGCCGTGCAGGCCAGATTGACCGTTGGCGCAGCCGATGACCCTTACGAGCGCGAGGCTGACCGGGTGGCCTCGCAGGTGATGAGCGCCAGCACCGCGCCATCTGTGTCGCGGCAATCAGAATTGCGACAAGAAGATGACCAGACAGCACAGCGCATGCCGGCAACCCCATTCATTACACCGCTGGCACAACGTGCTTCGCGATCCAGTCAGGAACACTCCGTGGATGCACTCGGTGCGGGCAGCTTCGATGCAGGCGCGGATGTCGAGCGCCAGTTGTCTGCCAACAGGAGCGGCGGCAGCCCATTACCCTCCAGACTCCGGTCAGACCTGGAACCGAAGTTCGGGGCTGACTTCAGCAACGTGCGCGTGCATACGGGAGCGCAGTCGGATCAGCTGAACCACAGCATTGGCGCCCAGGCGTTTACGCACGGCAGCCATATTTACATGGGCGCGGACAAATATAACCCCGGAACAGGATCAGGAAAACACTTGCTGGCACACGAGTTGACTCATGTCGTGCAGCAGGGAGGCGCCAAACAGGGCGCCATACAAACAAAACAGCGCGCAGAGTTGGCGCGCGACAGCATCAGTAATTCGGCGCAGTCGAATCGGATTGTGCGGCGCACCCCGTCGGATATTTTCCAGGATGCAACTCGCGGCGGGGGACGGGAAGTGCCTTACCGCAGCGAGATGGAACGCAGTTTTGGCGCTAGTTTCAGCGGCGTCAAATCATACATGGGTCAAACAGTTCAAATGAGATCCTTGCGGGCACTGGCGGCCGCCCAGGGCGAAAGTATCGCGTTTGCCAGTGAGAATCCAGGCAAGGAACTGGTGGCGCACGAACTGGCGCATGTGGCGCAAAACAAACGCACCGGGAGAATCGGCCCGGTGCAGGGAAAATCCGATGTCAGTCGTCCCGGCGACGCTGCTGAACACGAAGCAACTGCCGCAGCCGAGAAAGTCATTGCGGGTGAACCCGTGCGCGTGTCTGCATCGCCGCGCGCAGGCATCCAACTTGCCGGCGAGATATATGGCGGCCTGGGCGACGTGGCGAAAGAAAAAATCGACTCGAAAGCGTTCAGCCGGTATAGGGACGCGGCCCGCACCTTCGAGACCAACCTCGGCAATGGGCTGGCCAGGGACCCCCGCTCGCTTGAAGGCGCCAACATTGTCATTAGCAGGCTGAAGTCGATCGTCGAAACTTACGCGCAGGAAGGCCATGCGAATCTGGACGCGCAACTCGTTAGTACTTTTGGCGTCGCGCCTGAACATGCGACCCAAACGGTGGGTGCGGTCAAAAATACTGCCAAGAACATCACGAAAATGCTCGATCAAGGCAATCTGCGCGTCAAAATGACCATGTATTACAACGCGTTTGTAAGCGGGCAATTTGCCGCCATGCTCGAAAAAGCCTTCACGGACATCCTCGGTGATGACCAGAAAAAACTCCTCTGGCAGAATATTGACTCCGACGCGTTAACGGGCGCGCAGGGAGATCTTGTTACCGATAGGGGCAGAGATACGCGCAATTACTTTAAGCGCAAAGGCGACATTCTGGGACAGGACCGCCGGCCCGCAAACCGGGAAGAACTCACCAGCGGCATTCGCAAGGATCGCGCGAAGAACAAACTCACACCCGAAAGCGTCGGCGAAAGTGAACAGCCGCTCAGTTACCAGGAGTTAAAAACCGCATTCCCCCAGCACACCACCAGTCTGAAGCAGGATGTCACGAGACAACACGGCGGGGGGCACTGGAAAGGGATGTCGCAGGAAGATAAACAGCGCCTGATGATGCAGAAGGTGGGCAAGCAGCAGATCAAGTGGCGGCCGGGTTACCTGAACTACGTCATTGGCGATACGTTGAAAGCGCAGGAAAAGCAATTCAATGTCCTACTGCTGGGCGGTCTCTCTGGCTCGATGGACATGTATATGCACGGCGCTGAGTACCTGAAGCTGACCAAAGCCGAGAAAGAGAAACTCCGCCTGGCTGCGCTTGGATCGATGTTGCCCTCGCGCGATCACAGCTTCTACGAAATCATGTATGCAGCCAAGCGATACGGGCTGGACGACTATGTCGAAGGGCCTGAAGGATACAAGAGAATTCTCCCGTTGAGCATCGACGAGATCAAAGTGATGGGCAGCGGCGGCGCCTATTTCCCAGGCGAGTTTCTCAGCCCGGAACACAAGGACGCCATGGCGTCACGCGAGGCGAAGACCGCCGAAGAGCGTAAAGAGATGTTGGGGGCAGGGATACCGACCGCTGGCCTGCTGACCGCAATGATGGGCGACCCGAAGACGGATGATGCCAAGAGCGTCAAGCTGAAGACCATCATCAACGAACTCGTCAACTACCAGAAGATGGTCGTCAAGGAGCGGTTGACGCCAGACCAGGTCACGGGCGAAATGAAGATTGCGCAATTCGACAAAATGGAACTGGCCTGCATGGCCTATATCAGCAAAAGCAAGTCGCGCATGTTCCACGGAACAGAGAAAAAGGAAAAGAAGGGACTCATTGAGGCGCTGCTGGAACGCATCCACACCGCGCGCGACAATGCGTTGCGAACGACGCTCGAGGAAATGGGCGCTCCATCCCTCCTGCTGGTAGGCGTGGGCAAGGCGGGACTACCGTCGTTTTACCGGTTGGTCAAGCTGGTCATGGCGGCCACATTCACCGGCAACGGCGCTACTAAACCTGACCGCGTCGCATATCAGAAGCTGAAGAGCAGCGAAGCTTATAAGGGTCTGCTGGCGGCTATGGGCAAGGGCGGGCTGGCCCCCACCATCCTCGACTGGCTGCTGAATGCGTATCATCCGGCGGTTGCCGCGAACCTGCTTGGCGCGGGTGAACAGAAGAACAAGAAAACGCTCGAGGATCTGTTGACCGGCTTGAGCGCCAATGAGCGTGGTCGCAGAATTATCGCTCCCGGCATGGATCGCCCCGATGAGGGCGGAACCCATAAAGCTATCAATATGGCGCAGCAGGGATCGGAGGAAAAGATCCAGTCGATCTTCGGATTGCTGCCGGAGGAAATCGAGGCGCTGCTCGCCTACACCGGCGCGCGATACAAAGAGTTCAACGATTCAGACAAGACGACAGGATCGATTGTCGATCTGAGAAAATTCGCCAACTCTGGACTGAAGAAGCTGCCGTCATTTACGGGGCCGTTGTATCGCGGTGACTATATGTTCCAGAACGGTCACGGGAACCTGCGGGTGGGCAAGCGCAGAAATAGTGCGTTTTACACTAGCACCGCCAAGACGCTCGAGGGATCGTTTATCCCTGCGCGGCCGACAGCGCATGTGTACATTAGTCACACTGGCGCGAAAGACATCGAGGCGATCAGCCAGAAACCATGGGAAGCGGAAGCTCTCTTCGGCCCGACCAACTTTGAGGTGGTGGGGATAGTGAATCAGACTGCGCCAGTGGGGCAGGAAGATCGACAGGCGCCCGTCGATCCAGTGTCGCAAACACTCACCGGTCCTGGCGGGACGCCCCAATTCCAGTACAAAGGCCAGAACGTGCAGGTACAGTTCAATCCTGCCTATGTCAACAGGGATAACTGGAAGAGATGGTATTCGGAAAAGTTCTCTAACAAGGCCTGGGTATTCTGGAAGCAGGTCTAGGCAACCTTGTCTCTTCGCGGGAAAGGTTAACAAGACCCTGGCGGCCAGTGAGAAACCGGGGTCTCTTTATTTGTCTGCGAGAATGAACAAATGGGTCAGATATACGACATGATGGTCGCTTTCTTCCAGAAGGCCAAATGGGCCGTGCGCACCGATGAAGCCAATGCCGTGTTGCGTATGAGCTACCAGGGTGAAAATGCGCTGTATGCCTGCTATGGCTGCGCATTTGAGGATCGCAATACGTTTGCCTTCTATACCGTCGCCCCGACTAATGTGCCTGGCGAGACACGCCAGACTGTGGCCGAATACCTGACGCTCGCTAACTACGGGCTGATGATCGGCAATTTCGAACTGGACCTGGATGATGGTGAAGTGCGGTTCAAGACGAGTATAGATGTGAAAGATGATCGCTTGAGTCTCGCTTTGCTCAAGCAGCTCATTTACACTAATGTCTACACCACCGATAAATACTGGCCCGGCATTATGTCGATCTTGCACAATGCGGCATCGGCGAAAGAGGCAATCGCCAATATCGATGAATGAGTGACGGCCTTACAGGCTGAAAGTGCTCATCCGGCAGCAGATGTTGCGTGAATCATCATTCTTGCTATGCTATACGCCATCCTTGCATGACATCTGGTGAGGTGAACATGAACACTGTCACACATGAAAACATCGTTCTGATCGGCGCAGGCAGCGCCAGTTTTACTCGCGGCCTGCTGGCTGATTTGATCAAACGCAACGCAGCCTGCGACCTCGGTCTGGTCGACACCGATCCTGCCGCCCTGGCTGTGGCCGAAGGGCTGGCAAAGAAGATGATTGACTTTCGCAGTGCGCCCATCCGGTTGCGCGCCAGCACAGATCGACGCGCCATCCTGCCCGGCGCCAGCGCAGTTATCTGCACCGTCGGGGTGGGTGGGCGGCGCGCCTGGGAGCAGGATGTATTCATCCCGCGCAAGCACGGGATTTATCAGCCCGTCGGCGATACGGTCATGCCGGGCGGAACATCGCGAGCGTTGCGCATGATTCCTGCTATGGTGGCAATCGCCAAAGATGTGCTGGATGTGTGCCCGCAAGCATTGTTCTTCAACTACGGCAACCCCATGTCGCCGGTGTGTCGCGCCATCCGCAAGGCGACCGGCGCCAACGTGACCGGTCTGTGCCACGGCGTCTTTCACGTCGCTCATTTCATTGCTGAGCAGCTTGGCTTGGACGAGTCGCGCATGAAATACAGCGCGGTGGGCATCAATCACCTGACCTGGTTTACCGAAGTGCGCGTTGATGGCGCCGATGCCATACCGCGCCTGCAGGCGTTGGCGCGCCAGAAGTTCGCTGAAGCCGGCCGCCCCGCCGGTGTGAACAATGCCTTCACCTGGCAACTGGTCGAGTTGTTCGGCGCCTTTCCAGCGGTGCTGGATCGGCACGTGTGTGAGTTCTTCCCGCACCTGTTCAGCAAACGAGGCGGTTACTTCGGGCGCACACTGGGCGTCAGCGACGGGGTGGTTGGCTCAAGCCTCGACATCTACAGCTTCGAGGACACCATTGAATCTGGCGACCGTGGCTTTGCCGAAATGCGTGAGCACGCCTTTGCCCCCGGCGCGCTGCCCGTGGACTACTTCGACCAGTTCAGCGGCGAGCATGAACAGGTGCTGGATATCATCGCCAGTATCCGCGCGGATCGCAGCGATATCTACTCCGCCAACCTGCCCAATCGCGGGCAAATACCGAACCTTCCCGCCGAGGCGATTGTGGAAAGCCCGGCGATCGCCACAGCGGCCGGCCTCAGACCGATCGTGCAGCCACCGCTGGCGCCCGGACTGGCTGGGACATTGGCGACACGCTTCCAGTGGGTGGAGACTGTCGTGGAAGCTGCGCTGGAGGGCAGTCGTGACAAGTTCGTTCAGGCGCTGTTGATTGACGGCGCGGTTGACTCGATCGATGTGGCTTATCGCCTGGCAGACGAACTGCTGGAAGCGCAAGCCGCCTACCTGCCGCAGTTCCACCTATAACAACGTCACCTCGACTAACGGGCTCTGGCTGACCCATGTCTCAAGGTTGTCGGCTCGGTCGAGTTTTGCCAAGATGCCCGCCAGTATCTCACGCCGTTCGGCTTCAGCATCGATCACGCGCGCCCGCGCCGGCAGGTCAGCCTGCGCACTCTGCTTGACGTGAAAGGTGAAGTCGGGGTGCGCCGACAGGTTGGCGAACCAACTGCGCTTGCCGGGCGTGCCGGTGATGAACAGTCGTCCATCGAGAGTATGGAACCATATCTCTATTCGCCGCGATTCACCCGTCTTGCAGCCCGTCGTCGTGATATCAATCACCTGATCAGTCTTCAACGCCTGTATTACTTTCTCGTCCATAAATAGCCTCCATCGTAAGACACACTCCAGATGTCAGACTTCTCCGAGAAGTCTGACATCTGGAGCCGTTATGTCGCGAATCATCAAGCACGCGCGCTCCTCATCTCCGTAAGTCCGCAAGAGCGTTCGATTGCTGTTCCCGCTTACAACCTTAAACCCAAACCGGGACCAGAACCCCGTCGACTCTTGCACTGCCGTCAGCATAACGCGGTGAAATCCCATGCGCTTCGCGCTCGCGAGGGCCGTGTGCGCCAGCGCCCGCCCGATCCCGCAACCGTGAAATGCGGGATCGACAGCCATGTCGTGCATGTACAGGCAATCGGGGGTTGCGGGCAGCCGTCCCAACGGGGCATTCAATCCCACGCCCAATTCCTGCAGCCACGGAAATGAAAACAAATACGCGACAGAGCGGCCGCCGATCCAACATCCGCCGGGGAACAAGCCCAGCTTCTCGGCAAAGGTAGTGCGGCTTTCGTGCAGATGCGGCTTGTATGCAAGAATCTGGATGCGCAACACCGCATCGAGGTCGTCGGGCAGCATCGGCCGGATGGCCCCGGCGGTGTTGTAATCAAAAGGCGTCATGCGCCAACCAGCCGTCCCATTGCCTCTTCGATCAACTGCTCAAGCGTGTCGAATGGCGTGAGCATCGCAAACCGATCCGCGAATGGCGTCACCGTGTTCGTGGCAGGGTTCCAGTGCACTGGGCCGTATAGCCCGGGCTGATCGGTGTGCGCCTCAATCTGGTAGAGCGAGTCGCCCTTGTTGTAGTGCCAGAACTCGCCGGGGTAATGCATGAAGCCGTGGCGCTCCATTACGGCAGTGATCGCCAGCCGGTTCGCGCGCTCTGCGACGTTGACGAAAGGCGAATCCATCGGCGTGTACTCGCTCATCTCAAGGTAAGGCTTGCCGCGCCACACCTCGCTGCCATCTTCGCGCAGGTAAACCGAGATATCCACCGCTGCGCCGCACAGGTGCGTGCCCGTGGCGGGCACATTGGCGACCAGGCACATGGCGCGCCGGAACACCAGGCCCACCGGCGGTCGGCCGCCGCACTCGCGGATGCAACTCTTAATGATGCGGTCAAACACCGCCGGCGCGCGCCCAAGCGCAGTCTGCATGGCGGCGGTGCGGTAACCGTCCTCGATCTTCAGAATCCAGCCGCGCGCGTTCATGTCGCGCCCAATCGCGATCAGGTCGGGGATCAGACTTGCGCGAATGTAGAAGAGACGCTCAAACTGCCCGCCGATCTTCGTCGTGGAGAACTGCACTTCCACATTGGCGGCCTGCATCGCCTCCGGAATACTGGCGAAGCCCTCGCCGGTTTCAGCCAGCGGGTAGCGCATGATTTCCTCAGCCAGCGCATAACTGCGATCCATGTAATCAATCCAGAAGGCAATTCGATCTGTTTCGTCGTATGACACGCTTGCGCAACCTCCACCGTCAGTTTGTGTCATTATCAGGCTGAATCACGCGTGGTCACGCTTTCATCTTGATGAATACGCAGTGTTGCTAGTTGTCGTCGATTACGCGCCGGTGTATGCTCGCAACGTTGCGGTTTTTTGATATGTTCAGGTTGTTTGTGCTCATCCTCTGTCTGCTCCTGCCTGCCGGTCTTGTCCGCGCCAGCAGTGCTGGCCCGGTCGTGATCTATTTCACCTCGTCGAATGTCCCGGCGGAAGTGCGCCCGGCAATATTGACAATGCTGCCGGCGCTTCGGTCGCTGTCCGCGCAACGCTTCGCTGTGGTGTCGTTTCAGATGGACGGCGACTGGGCGCTGGCGACGGTGGCCGCGCTTGATGCGCCGGGCGCCGACCCCGAAGCTGTGGGCATGGGAGATGGCGGCGCGTTAGTCGTGTTGCATCGCGATATTGCGGTTGGAGGCGACTGGCAGGCCGCCGCCGAGGGCACCCCCGAATTCGCGCAAGTGGCGCAGATCGCGCAAGCGTCGCCTTACCAATCGTTGGTCAGCACCGTGCTGGCAGTGACGCGACCCGCTCCAACGACGCAGAGCGTCAGCGCGACTGCCGTGCCAAGCCCGACGCTCAAGTTCCCATGGGATCGCTCGCAGGCCTGGTATTTCACCCAGGGGTGGCATTACGGCAACAACGTGGATTTTGCGCCGGCGTGGGCGGTAGCCAACAAGTGGGTTCTGGCAGCACACGGCGGCGTGGTCACACGGCTATGTCTTGGCCCACTGACGGTCAATCTGCGCATCACCCATCCCAGCGGGGTCATCACCGAATATGCCCATCTGGATAAAAACACCATCCCCGCCGCGATCCTCGACAAGACCGTTATTCAGGGACAACTACTGGGCAAGGCATACAACGCAGCATTCACCAGCGCTCAGGACCCGTGCGGGTACAGCACCGGCCCGCACCTGCACTTCAAACTGCCATCGCAATCGACAACGATAGATGGCTGGCTTTCGCATGTCGATAACACCTGGACCAACGGGACAGGCGTCGTGAAGAGCGCGAACGCCACTTTCCCTTCGACAAACGTGCTGAATCAGGGGCTATCACTACGCGTGTTCCTGCCTGGGTTACGCAAGTGACGGCCTGACGCGCGCACTTGTGCGCGCTGTCCATCAGGGTTTTCTCAGCGCACACTTTGCTTTTTCACAGGTACATCTGCGCTCCCTGCGTTACCATAATTACTATGACAAATGTCCACCGTTCCACGCCGAGCCGCATCGTCATTTTCAGCGCGATTGTTGCATTGTTCGCTGGCGCTTGCACGACTGCGACCCAGCCAATCTCTACCCCGATTCCAGCGACATCCATACCGACTTCAACTAGCACAGCCCTCCCATCTGTCACACCCACACTGGCGCCATCGGCCACCCCGTTGCCAACTGCGACCACGACCGCTACCGCGACGCCGCTGCCTACCGCGACCGCGACCCCTGTCCCAAATCCGCTGACGATCGCGGCCATGCGACAACGGTCGTATCCAGGCAGCGCGATTGTGATCGAGCAGAAGCTCGACCCCGGCGCGAACTACAGCCGCTATATCGCGTCGTACCAGTCCGAAGGGCTGAAGATTTATGGCTTGCTGACAATTCCCAACGGCGACAAACCGGCGACGGGCTGGCCGGCGATCATCTTCAACCACGGTTATATCCCGCCGACGGTATATCGCACCACCGAGCGTTATGTGGCCTATGTCGATTCGATTGCGCGGGCGGGTTATATTGTGTTCAAGGTCGATTACCGCGGTAACGGGAGTTCGGAAGGCGTAGCGCGCGGGGCGTACGGTTCGCCCGATTACGTTGTCGATGTGCTGAACGCGTTTGCCTCGATGAAGCAATATACTGCTGCTGACCCGAACCGGATTGGAATGTGGGGACACTCGATGGGCGGGTACATCACCCTGCGCGCGATGGTGATCAACAAAGATATCAAAGCGGGCGTCATCTGGGGCGGTGTGGTGGCGTCCTATCAGGACATGTTCACCAAGTGGCATCGGCCTAACAGCGACATCGCTGCGGCGACCGCGCTAGCGGCAAGGGCGCTTACTGCAACGCCAGGCGCATCGGGTGATGGGCGCGGCTACCGCAACTCACTCATCCAGGAATACGGCACATTCGACCAGAACCCGACTTTCTGGAATTCCATCTCGGCAAACTCGTACCTCGCCGACCTGTCCGGCCCGTTGCAGTTGCATCATGGCGCAGCTGACACGGAAGTGCCGCCGGTGTTTTCCGACACTCTGTACAAGGAGTTGCAGACCGCAGGAAAGACTACAGAGTTGTACACCTATCCCGGCGCGGAACACAACATCACCGAGGGCTTTGGCCTGGCGATGCAACGCACCATACAATGGTTCGACAAATACGTGAAAGGCGGCTGATCTTATTATTATGAGGGAGGTCTTCAGAAAATGTCATACGAAGTGCAAGTGATCGATGTGCAGCCCGGTGCGCTAGCCGTGGTCAAGGGACGGGCGACGAAAAGCGACCTCAGCGCTAAAATCGGCGCGCTGTTCAACCAGGTATACGCCGAACTGCCGAAGGGTCTTGTGAAGCAGGCCGGCCAGAACGTGGTGGTCTATTGGAACGACGAGGGCGTCAACCTGCTGGAGACGCCGGAGGGTTGCCCGATTGATATCGGCGTGCAGGTGGCAGCGCCGTTCGAGAATGGCGGCGGGCTGACCTGTTCAGCCACGCCGGCGGGAACCGTCGCGACGGTGGCGCACTTCGGGCCGTACAACGAAATGCACAAGGGCTACGACGCGCTGTTTAAGTGGTGCAACGAACACGGGCGCATCCTGGCCGGACCGTTCTGGGAGATTTACGGCGACTGGGAGGATGACCCGGCCAAGCTTCGCACCGACATCTATTGCCTGCTGAAATAGGCGTGGAAGCAGTTCGGCAAAGGTTACACGCTTTTTGTGATATCTCCACACCCCACTGTTACCAGTAGCGCGTGTGCGGGTGCCATGGTGGGGGCAGAACACCAAGTAACATCACCTCCTCTATAGAAGAGAAGTTGTGTCACAGCCATTTACGCGATTTCATGTCGCAAAGAGATTAGGAACCAGGGGCAGAAACCGCCACCCGAAAACCGAAGTAAACGTCACGAAGGTTCGGTCTGCCGCTGACACGGAAGGTCGCGCGCACGCTAACTGGATTGAAGTCCCACGACCCGCCGCGCAGCACGCGGTACTGGCCTGTCGTTGGCCCTTTCGGATTGCTCGCAGGCGAATTGGCG
>Ga0114951_10005819_pt1 | contig 11193 bp, 9 predicted proteins | sample AM7aDNAmetaG_FD_88677 | JGI IMG/M metagenome (GOLD analysis project Ga0114951, IMG submission 88677) | Freshwater microbial communities from Finland to study Microbial Dark Matter (Phase II) - AM7a DNA metaG | ecosystem: Environmental > Aquatic > Freshwater > Lake | place: Finland: Lake Alinen... | reverse complement strand
TGCGAAATCGGGATTGATGTTTTCCGTTGTTTTGACGCTTTGAATGATTACCGCAATCTGGAATCATGCGCAGAAAGAATTAAAGCCAATGGAAAACAGTTTCAGGGTGCTCTTTGTTATTCATTAACCGATGTTCGTCTGGGAGGAGAGGTTTATACCCTTGAATATTTTGTGAAGAAGGCCAAAGAGCTCGAGCAAATGGGCGCGGACGCCATTTGTATTAAAGACATGGCGGGCATACTTTCCCCTTATGACGCCTACAATCTGGTTTCTGCCATAAAAAAAGAAATTAAATTGCCTCTGCACCTGCATTCCCATTACACAAGCGGCATGGCTTCGATGACCTATTTAAAAGCGATAGAAGCAGGAGTTGATGTTGTGGACACGTGTCTTGCGCCATTCGCACTGAGAACGTCAATGCCCGCTATTGAACCTATAGTCGCCGCCCTTCGGGGAACAGAGCGCGAAACCGCGATGGATTTAAACAAGCTGTTGGTACTGGGCGAACATCTGGAAACTATCTCGCCGAAATATAGTGCTCACCTGTCCACCCATAAATTATCGATTATTGATAATGGAGTTCTTGCCCATCAGATTCCCGGCGGCATGATTTCCAATTTGACCGGCCAGTTAAAGGAAATGAACGCGCTGGATAAACTGGGAGAAATATATAAAGAAGTGGTTCAGACACGCAAAGAGATGGGCAATCCTCCGCTGGTGACGCCGGTATCCCAAATTGTCGGTGCCCAGGCTGTGTTGAATGTTCTCTTTGGCCGCTATGTGCGAATATCCAATCAGCTCAAGGATCTGGTTTTGGGTATGTACGGTAAGACCCCGATGCCGATTGATACGGAATTAACCAAAAAGATATTGAAAAATTACAGACGTGGACAGGAACCAATAACTGTCAGGCCGGCTGACTTGCTTCCACCGGAAATTGAGGAGGCGAGGAAAAGTATTGGCCATCTTGCGCGCAATGATGAAGATGTGCTGGCTTGGATACTATATCCCGCGACAATGGAAAAGTTTCTCCAGACCAAATACGGGATAAGTGAATCTGCCACCGCTTAAGCGGATTAACAAACTTGTTAAAAAAGAAAGGTTTCTCTATGGATTTTAACTTTAGTGAAAATCAATTAATGTATCTGGATACGGTGCGAAAGTTTGTGAAAAATGAAATCACACCGCATATTTTAGAGATGGAAAAAGCTCACGCTTTCCCCTGGCCCATCATTAATAAAGCCTGGGAAATGGGCATAGTAAATTTATGCATTCCTGAGACAGTTAAAGGATTTGAGGTAGATACGCTATCTTCTGCTTTGATCATAGAGGAAATATCTTACGGTGATACGGGCATCTCCACTTCGGCGATGTGCAATGATCTGGCCAATATTGTCGTAAGCCTGCATGGTACTGAAGAGCAAAAAGAATTATTTTTGCGTCCTTTTGTGGAAAAACCACTTTTGGCTTCCTTTTGCCTGACTGAACCAGGCGCCGGTTCCGACAATTCCATGATGACAACTTTCATCGTCAAGCAAGATGACGGGACTTATGTTTTAAACGGGTCCAAATGCTTTATTACCAATGCCTCGTATGCTTCACAGTACACAGTCCTTTGCAAAGTGGGAAAACCAACGAGCAATTTTATGGCTTGTGTAATTATTCCGGTTGAACATATCACTTCCTCGAATATTCCGGATATTGGAAATTCAACAAGAGAAATTAATGTCCCTACGGGTGGCAGAATAGTTATTGGTAAACCGGAAGATAAACTAGGGCAGAGGCTATCCAATACTGCCAGTGTTACTTTTGAGGATGTCATTATTCATCCGAATCAGATTATCGGTGACAGGCGCTTCGGCTTTAAATACATTGTTGACGTTTTGGATTTTGCCCGGCCGATGGTCGCCGCAATTGGTCTTGGCTTGGCTAAACGTGCGTTTGCCCTGACCCTGGATTACACGCGTGAGCGCAAACAATTCGGCCAGAGAATCTGCGATCTACCGGTGGCCAGGGACATGCTGATCACCATGTGGAAAAAGGTGGAACTGGCAGAAATGTCACTTTTGAGAGCCGTCTGTAAAATTCAGGAAAAAGCAAAAGATGCCGGGATATATGCTTCTTTGGCGAAAAATACGGCAGCGGAAGCGGCTGTTTTTTGCTCAGTCGAAGGCCTCCATTTGCATGGTGGCTACGGTTTTACGTCCGATTATGAAATTTCCAAACTCTCCCGCGATGCTCACATTATCGATATTTATGAGGGTGTGCGTGAAGTGCAGAATTTTATTATTGGTCGGGAGATAGTAAAATAATTATTGTGAGGTTATTATGAAAATCGCCGTTTTGAATGGTTCACCTAAAGGTCAGATTAGTGTTACGTTGCAATATGTTTCTTTTCTTCAACGTAAATATCCGGAGGTTGAATTTCAAATATTTGATGTCGCTTTGAAAATTAAAAAACTGGAAGAAGATGCCAAGTTCTTTGAAGAGACAATCGCTCAAATAGCGGCTGCAGACGCTGTTCTCTGGGCTTTCCCTCTTTATTTCTTCCTCGTTTCTTCGCAGTATAAACGATTTATTGAATTAATTTTTGAAAGAAATTCGATATCAGCTTTTAGGGGGAAACCGGTTGCCGTTTTGACAACATCAATCAAATTTTTTGACCATACCGCCCATAATTATCTGCGTGACATTTGTAGCGATCTGGAAATGAAGTTTTTCGGCTCCTATTCGGCAGAGATGTACGATCTTTTCAAATCTAAAGAAAGGCGCAGGCTCGCGCTTTTCGGACAAATGTTTATTCAGACGATTAAAGATGGTTCCGGGGCAATATCAAGTGTTAATCGCTTGGCTAATCAGTCCTTAGTCTATGAACCGGCATTGCTTCCAAAGATAGATACCGACGGAAAAAAAGTCCTGATCTTGGTGGACGATTTTGCAGGTAGTCCTAATCTCCGCCCGATGTTGGATAATTTTCAAAAAGCATTTTCGCCAACTGCTACGCTTTTGCAACTAAAGGATGTTGATATTAAAGGTGGCTGCCTTGGGTGTATGAAGTGCGGGCTCGACAACAGTTGCGTTTATGAGGGTAACGACGGGTTTATTGATTTTTTTAATAAGCAGATTAAAACTGCGGATATTTTATTTTTCGCCGGCGCCATTCATGACAGGTTTCTTTCTTCCCTGTGGAAATGTTTTTTTGACCGCAGCTTTTTTAACGGGCATATACCGGTGCTTGAAGGTAAGCAAATTGGTTTTATTATTGCAGGGTCGTTCACTCAACTTTATAATCTGCGGGAAATCCTGGAAGCCTACGCGGAGATGATGCACGCAAATCTGGTCGGATTTGTAAGTGACGATATGGGCGCTTCAGCGGAAATTAATCAGACGCTTCAAAGTATGGCCGCAAATGCCGTATCATATAGTAAAAACGGATATGTTCAGCCCCAGAAATTCTATGGAGTGGCGGGAACAAAATTATTCCGGGACGCGGTTTTTGGCAAACTGCGCATCGTCTTTCAGGCCGACCATAAATATTATGAAAAAAATGGATTTTACGATTTCCCCAACAAGAATTACAAATGGCGTATGATTAATAGTGCTATTTTGTCGCTGACAAAAATACCTTTTATACGCCGTGAATTTGTAAAACGCATGAAGACAGAGATGATCAAGCCCTTTGCCAGCGTACTAGCTAAACTGAAAACTAACTAAGGAGTGGTGATATGGATAATCAGGATGTTGTCGCGTTAGTAACCGGCGGCGCGTCGGGTTTGGGCGAGGCCACAGTCATGGAGCTTGCTAAAAATGGCGCGAAGGTAGCCATAGTTGATATGGATTCGGCCAAAGGCCAGAAACTTGCAGCTACAATTGGGGCGGAAGCAATTTTTGTGAACGCCGATATAGTAAGCGAGGCCGATATACGTCAAGCGTTAAGAAAAATTATTGATACTTTCGGCAAAATTAATGTGGCCGTCAATTGCGCTGGGATAGCCACTCCGGGGAAAATTCTGGGTAAAAAGGGCCCGCTGCCACTGGAATCTTTTAACAAAGTTCTGCAGGTTAATCTTGTAGGTACACTCAACGTGATCAGATTGGCAGTAGAGCAAATGATTAATAATACGCCTAATGGTGAAGGCGAGAAGGGCGTAATCATCAATACAGCTTCAATTGCCGCTTTCGACGGCCAGATCGGCCAGGCGGCTTACTGCGCATCCAAGGGCGGCATCGTCAGCATGACACTACCTATTGCCCGGGAATGCGCCGATTATGGAATTCGAGTAGTCACCATTGCTCCCGGTCTTTTTGAAACTCCGCTGATGGCCGGTCTGCCGCCGGCGGTAAAGGAAGAGATGGTCAGTACCATCCCGTTTCCGCGCCGTTTAGGAAAGCCTGCTGAATTTGCCGCTTTGGTTACTCACATCATCGAAAATACAATGCTCAACGGATGTTGTATCAGGCTGGATGCGGCTCTTCGAATGCCACCTAAATAATTCCACTTCTAAATTGCTCTTTTTGCCTAAATACGATAAACAAATAATTATGAAAAAAAATACTGCATCAAATCATAATATTTATCAGGGATTAGCCTTGATCGCTGATCCAATCCACCAGTATGTTTCATTTACAGTGCCGGAAAGCGATGCAGGAGATGAAAAGACAGAGAAAGACCTGATTGATTCAGCCTGGTTGCAAAGGCTGAGAAGAATATTTCAGTTGCAAAGCGCCCGCTGGGTCTATCCGGCGGCAGAGCATTCGCGTTTTCAGCATTCGCTTGGCACAATGCATGTTGCCGGAGAATTTGCCAGGCATATTTATTCCAGCCTCCATGATGTTTGTAAAGACGTTCCTTCGGCCAATTATGTAGAGGAATTGCTAAGGCTTGCCGGACTTCTGCATGATGTGGGGCATGGACCTTACGGGCATTTCTTTGATCAGCATTTTTTGAGTGATTGGAAATTAACTCATGAAATGATGGGACAGCACATTATAGTTACAAAGCTCGGCGCTGATCTTTACCGCGTTCGGCGCAGTCCTTCCGGTGATTTTGCACGCGGCGAGAAAATTGACCCGCACCAGATCGCCTATTTAATTCTCATGCCATCGGCAAACGATAAAATTGAGCAACCGCGATGGCTGCAATTGCTACGGCAGTTGTTTTCAGGAATTTACACCGTCGATAATCTCGATTATGTTCAGCGCGATGCCTACATGACTGGGTTTTCTCTGGACATGGTTGATATTCCCCGTCTGCGATATTACACATTCTTTACTCAAGAAGGTCTGACATTGCATCATTCGGGTATGTCGGCGCTTAGACGATTTCTAAACGCCCGCCTTAATTTATACAGCAACGTTTATTTCCACAGGACTACACGAGCACTGGATTTGCACTTGCAGGAGATATTTCACGAAACGATAAAGCTTATTTTCCCGGATGATCCCGCAAAAAATTTAGATGCATATCTGAATTGCGATGAGTGGTCACTATTTAATGAAGTCCAAAGCTGGCTTATCCTCAAAGATCCTAAAAAGCGCAAGCTCGCGGAGGAATGGAAAAAGCTTCATGCCCGTGAAGTGAAGTGGAAAATGTCCTTTTCCGCTGAAATATCCATCGATCAAATTCATCGCGGCACCGGATTTGTCAGCGCGAAAGATTATGAAGAGAAAATAAGAGAGAGGTTGCCAGCTAAATTGCGAGGCATTGCTTTCAAGGTGGATCTGGCAACCCAGGATCCTCGGCCGCTCAATCCAATGGCCGTACCCGGCAAGAGAATAAATATTTTCAATCCGTCAACCGGCATAACATCGCCCGAACCGCTCTTGGACATTTATCGCTTTATACCAGCCAGAGTCATGCATTTCAGGGTTTTCGCGCTCAACCATGAATATGATGAAGATCTTTCCCATGCAGCGGAAAAAGTATTGAACTCAACTGACGTCTCAATACCGACGAATGTTTGATATGGTTGACAATTCCGAAACTACAGACTTGACCCTTTTTATCCGCACATCCGGAGAAGAAATCGCTCCATGGAACCGCCAACGCATTGTAGACGCTCTGACGCGTGAAGCGGGCATTGATGATAAGCTCGCAACCCAGATTTCTAAAGAAGTGGAAAAACAGATTGTCTCTTCCGGTATCGGCCTTTTGACGACAGCGCTGGTTCGGGAACTGGTTAATGCCCGACTCATCGAACGAGGAATGGAAAAAGAAAGAAGGCTACATGGCCGGTTGGGGTTTCCCCTTTATGATGTGCGGCAACTGATCCTGCACCAGAACAAGGAAAACGCCAATACCCCACATTCCCCTGAGGGAACCAATTTGATCTTTGCTGAAGGCATCAAAAAAGAGTTCTCTTTATATGATGTTTTTTCGGCCGATGTCGGCGAGGCACATGCCGCGGGGGACATGCACATTCACGGGCTTGGTTATATTGACCGTCCCTACAGCTGTTGCCAATCTCTGGAATATCTGAAGATAAACGGAATCAATCTGCCACAGGCGATCAATTCCGCCAAACCCGCCAAACATGCCGAAGTTCTTCTGGCGCACATGGTTCGTTTCAGCGCCATTTTGCAGGGGCATTTCACCGGCACAATCAGTTGGGACGCGCTCAACATATCATTCGCGCCTTATCTTTGTTCCATGACCGATAAGGAAGTGCGGCAATTCGCGCAAATGCTCATTTATGAATTCTCGCAACTATCTGCTACACGCGGAGGACAGGCTCTCTATACCGATATTCATCTGTATTATGCAATGCCATCGCACTGGGCGGGGCTTCCGGCAATCGGTTCCGAGGGCAAACCGACAGGTAAAACTTATGGCGATTATGAGCACGACGCAAAGCGCTTTGCCTGGGCGATAATGGACGTATTTAGCAAAGGCGATGCCACCGGCAAGCCTTTTATACTGCCCCGGCCCCTTCTGCACATAGCAGAAGGATTTTGGAAGACTGAAGGCGCCGATGATTTTTTGCAACATGCCTGTGACGTGGCCGGCTCCAAAGGTAACACATGTTTTGTTTTTGACAGAGGTCAAGACGCACAATCCTTTGCCTGCGGCAATGCCGCTTTTAAAGTGGAGGCAGAAGCAAACGGAGAAATGGACAAACCGTGGCTGATGCGCTCGGCTGCCATTCAAAGCGTAACTCTGAACTTAGCGCGCCTTGGCTACAAAACCAATGGCGATGAGGCAAAACTATATAGTTTACTCAAAGATATAACCGCCGCGGCCATAAAAGCACATATCCAGAAAAAAGACTTTATCGAAAAGCTTCTCTCTTACGCGGACGACGGGCCGCTGGCAGTGCTGGCGATGAACAATGACGGTGTTCCCTTCTTGAGAATGAACCGCTCTTACTATATTGTGGGTATTATTGGTTTGAATGAACTTACCCAAATTCATCAGGGCAGCCAATTGCATCAATCCGAGGAAGCTCTGAAGTTTGGACTGAAAGTTGTGAAATTCCTGCATAATGAAGTCCAGCGCCTAAGCAAAGAAATGGGAATTAAAATCATGCTGGAGCAGTCGCCAGCAGAAACCACCGCCTACCGCTTTGCCAGACTGGATTTAAAATATTATTCGCCTGCCGCCGGCCGTTATGTGAAAGGCGATATTGCCAAAGGAGCGATATACTATACAAATTCAACACATTTGAATGTTTCCGCGGATATTGAACCGCTGCAAAGAGTAATTCGGGAAGGTTTCTTTCATCAATATCTGGAAGGAGAAGTCATTACTCACCTGCAACTGGGCGGCGCAAATCCGGGAAAAGTTGTATTAAGTAAATTTATACAGGACGTTTTTTACGATTCCACCAACCGCCAGATTAGCTTTGCTCCTGAATTCACCTCCTGTACTTCCTGCGGTAAAACCGCGCCGGGACTGGCTGAAAGTTGTATTTACTGTGGATCAACCGATGTAGAAGGCATCGCGCGCCTCACCAAATACTTTAGTAAAATTTCCAGTTGGAACAAAAGCAAACTGGCGGAACTGGAAAATCGAAAAGTAAATGAAGAGTATGGAAAGCACAGGTAAGGGAGTTGTCCATGAAAAGACTACACACCGCGGAAATTGTTTCAAGCACAGAGACAATCCTGCTGGTAGATGATGAGAAGATGGTACGGGAAGTTAACAAAGACCTTCTGGAGTCTATAGGATATGAAGTATATGCTGTCGGCAATGGTCAAGATGCTATTGTTGTCTACAGAGAGAAAAAAGATAAGATCAGCCTGGTTATTCTGGATATGATTATGCCGGGACTTTCCGGTTCAGATACGTTTGATCGTCTCCGGGAATTAAATCCAAACGCCAAGGTTCTTCTATCGAGTGGTTACAGTATCAATGGTAAGATACAGACAATCATGGACCGTGGCTGCAACGGCTTTCTCCAAAAGCCATTTAAACTGGAAGAACTATCGAGTAAGGTCAGAGAGATTTTATCTTAGACCGAAGCCCCGTTGGGATTAATATGTATAGCTAATCGCAGCTCCGGCAGAAAACCTGTCCGCATATCGGCCTTCAGCATTAAGATGGAAGCCCTTGAAAAGGGGAATATCAATTCCGGCAAAGCCTCCAACAATAGATTTATTCCGAATCGAAACATTTCCTGCCGCGTACTCAATACCAGGAACATTTTGATCGAGCGATGCCTTGGCTTCGGAATAATAAACGTAAGGACCGGCATATAATTTTATATCTAATGGAACTGTCAACTGGAAACCCATGCCAAAATTAATATCCCAAAGATTTTTTATCTTGAGATCTGCTGTATAGGGTGCACCGTTGGAACTTCCCGTAACACTATCCGTATAGTCATTAAAATGATATGTTCCCTGGACAAAAGCTCCAATCCCGAATATTTTACTTATCGGATAAAAGCCCTTTGCCCCCAGAGTCCCAAAAAATTTCCAGTTCTCTTTAAAATCAAGTTTGCTGGTTGTGGTTAAAGCACTTGTGGAACTGAAGCAGTCGGAAATTTTCAGGTCAGCCACTCCAATGCGTCCATATATTTCCCACATATTATTTGCGCCGTAGGAGACTTGCGAATAAATTGAATTCTGCTTGATTAAATGATCAGTATCATTTTTGAACGTATCTTCAGCATAAAAGTAACCGATGGCGGTATTTACCCCTCCTGCTTCTTTAGAAACAGTTTGAAGCGTACCGAATGGTCCTGCGGCCATGGCCATTGTGTTAGATACAAAAAATATTAGTACTGCCAGTGTAAATATTTTGAAATTATTCGTAAGGATTTCTCCTTTCTGCTGGATTTTAATTATTTAGTCCCTGCCATATCCGCGACGGGGGTGCTTGTTTCTTCGCTCTTGAATATTAATGATCTTGCCTTGCGCGCCTTTACTTTCTTCAGCCGGTATTGAATGTAGGCATCTCTCACTGCCACGTAGGGATCAATGGCTGCCTCTTGAAGAGACTCATAATCACCAATTCTCAACGATGTACTATTGACTATCTCGTATGACCTGACACCTATTCCTGCATACCAGGGATAAACATAGGATACGGGATACATGAAATAATCGCCCGCTATATCCACACTATCTCTCGGACTTGATGGCCCAAGTATAGGCCAGACAATATAGAAGCCGTGCCCTACACCATAGACGCCCAAGGTTTGCCCCAGATCGGTCTCCTGCTTCTGGAGATTAAGTTCTTTTCCAGATGAAGGATCCAAAAGCCCCCCGACTCCCCAAATCGTATTGATGCCGAAGCGGCCGAATTCACTTGCCGCTCCGCTGAAATCGACCTGAAGCAAACAACTCAGAAATCGCACAGGGAAGCCCAGATTGAAAAAGAAATTCTTCACGCTGATCCGTGCTGGTTCGGGAACAACTGCTTTATATCCCTGCGCAACCGGTTTTAATGCCCAGAAATAGAGCTTGTCGTTAAAGTGGTACATTACCCGATTGAGCGGCTCTATGGGGTCGGCAATCTCGATTCTTTCTTCTTTGAATGTATCATCATCATAATCAAAATTGTCAGGATTATTAATGCTTTGTGCTTTAGGTTGAATCTGCGCATCCGTAGCTTGCTGGCCAGATTCGGCAACAAGCAAGGCGGCTTTGGGCGAAATATCGGGTTGTGTTACCGCAGATGGTGACCGCTGACTGTGAGCACAACCCACCGCGAGAAAAGCACATAATAAAGCTACTAATAAGTAAGATTTCATAAGAACGGATCCCTTAATGTTCCTTAACCTTTTTTCTCAAAATTTCCAACAACTGTTCCGGTGTCTTATTGCCAAGTATATCATTGAACTGAGTGCGATAATTCTGTACAAGGCTCACATTTTCCACAACAACATCATACACTTTCCATTTACCGTCCTTAAGTGTTACTCTGTAGAATATAGGGATTTCTTTGGAAGAGGTAACAACTTTCGTCTGAATTTCGGCCTGATTATCAGAGATCATATTTTCTTTATAGAAATCAACCTTTTCATCGGAGTAGTCAAGGATTTTATCTATATACGCCTTTTCCAAAACCTGTTCAAAAAGAACAACAAATTCTTTCTGCTGAGCGGGGTTGAGCTTGGTCCAGTTACGCGCCAAAGTCCGCCTGGAGAATTCAACTTCATCGAACATGCCCTTGTAAATTACACGAAGTTTCTCTTTCTTGATTTCTTTGGCTGATGGTCCCTTGAGCTTTGGATCGCGCAATACATCGAGTACCTTCTTTACATTTGCCTCAACTGTAGCCATTGGTGCCCTGCCTTGAAACGGAACAGAAATTGCATCGGTAAAGGCCTTACTATCTATAGTCGTGATCTCCCAGTTGAAATCCCTACTCAGCCCCTGGGGAAATTCCTGGAGAGGATTCCAATAGATGGTTTTCCCTTTTCCGGGCTTCACCTTCCCGAATGCTCCCTCCAGATGTAGATCCGCAGACTTGTACGCCCTGCCGTCCACAATGATAGTCACATCCACTTGCGTTTCCGCCTCTCCCGCCTCGGCGGTGATGTCATAATCAAACCGGATACGGCTTCCCTCTTGGGACACCTGGACATTAGTCACTTCCGCAGCGTTCAGCGGTACAGCACTGAAAAAGAAAAGGACGGTAAAAAAAAGTATTGTTAATAGCTTCATCGTTTACCTCGTTGACCTACTTTGCCTCATTTTCAGATCGTTTCTTCAATTTCGGATAAGCGGTGATTTTAGATACAGGCT
>Ga0114951_10005814_pt1 | contig 11201 bp, 4 predicted proteins | sample AM7aDNAmetaG_FD_88677 | JGI IMG/M metagenome (GOLD analysis project Ga0114951, IMG submission 88677) | Freshwater microbial communities from Finland to study Microbial Dark Matter (Phase II) - AM7a DNA metaG | ecosystem: Environmental > Aquatic > Freshwater > Lake | place: Finland: Lake Alinen... | reverse complement strand
GCCAACGCTGCATTAATACTAGAAAAAGAAGATGTTGTAAAAATGATTGTTTCTAAATTAATGCCATCTACTGTATACTCTAACGTCCATCCATCTTGTAATGCATATGTTTCTGGTACCAGAGTAAAACAATATGAAGTCGTAAAATCCTTACTATAAAATAAATCTAAAAAATTATCAATGGCAGTTTTTATTTGTCTAGGTGCAAAAGTCTTTAGAAATATATATTTTCTAAATGAATCATCGTTCATTCCAACAGTTTTGTCTCTAAAGATACCATAATTGGAAGCAGACCTATCTAAATATATGCTATCAGCGGTTAAATAAGACAATTCCTTTTTTGTAGATAAAAGGAGGTCTGCCACATATTGGTCACTTTCTCCAATAGCTTCTACCAACACTCTCCAATTATTATTGTCTAATGTATTAAAATTACTTAATAAATTATGTAAGTATCTAACTTTATTTAACATTTTTTATCCTTAAGCAATATTTATATCTTCCATACTTATATAGGCACTTTCATATTCATTAATAGATATTCTTTCTGTTGAAGGAGTAGGATAAGTAAAAGTGGCTGCTTGAACTCCACGAACCTTCATTATGTTATATATAATTTCTGATAAAATTACATCCTCACCGATATCTAGTGTATTTATGTAGTTAGAAATTACTACCTTTATGTTATTTGTAGCGTCATTTATGTTAATACCATCTGTAAAAGTGACATCTAAAGACAAAACAATGTTCCTTATTAAAGAAGGAATAGTTTCTATTTTGCTTCCTACACTCTTTATTCCAGGATAAGAAGTTGGATCTAAACTATATCCATCAACAGTCCACTGTACTTTTTGAACTAGTCCAGTGTAATATTCGTATCCGTCTATACCAGTAGAAATTATGCTATTATAATCAAGTTTACCAATGCCTTTTAAAAATATTTGGTTTGAATCAGTTATTTTATAGGTTCTACTTGACGAAGATAAATAATATATTCTTTGATTTATATTATTTGGGTCTATTGCAACATTTGTTACTTCTCTTATTGAAGAATAGATAGCATCTACGTTTTCATAAATATTTATGCTATCTGGGCTAACTGACATTAAAGCAGGACCAAAAGTTAAAGTATCTATTCCCAAGTTATTATAAACTCTTATAAAAGGAGCATACCATAATACTCCAGCAAGATTATTAGTAGAGTTTCCAGTTCCGTTCTCTATTATTTCAAATGTTCCTGTATTATTTGGACCAAACCAACTTGAATCACTGATACTAGATATAGACAGGGTATCAGATACTATACATGAATCTGCTTCATAAAAAGTAATATCATTAGGGTTCATTAAATAAACACCAGCATTTACTCCATTAATTTGGTCATAACCAAGACCACCAATTGTAGCACTTGTTCCTCTATATGGAGAAGCTAACACTAACTGCGTTGCATCATATGCATTTCCTGTGTTCCCAGCAAAACTAGCTACCTGTTGATAATAAATATCCTCATCATCAATTTTTTTAACCCAATCTCCAATAGCTATATTTTCAAAAGCTCCAGCAACTCCTCCAACACTAGTTATTATATTGCTATTGTTTACCCAATTTACCTCTAAAGACCTATAATTAATATTAGTAACCGTATTAGTATTATTAACTGCGTTTTCATTTTCAAAAATTACGTAGTCTTCATTTGTATTGCTATAAACTCCTCTAACTCTAAAAAGTCCTGTATTTTCAGAATCAAAAGTTTGTCCACTAATTTTTATGTAATCATCAATACCAACTCCACAATAACTAAACCATGGTTGCGCTCCACTTACCCATGAAAGTTTTACTAAATTTTTAAATCCCATTTTTTGTATTTTATATTTTGTCCAAACACTTCCTCCAACAGCCTTCCCCACTCGACCTCCAGTACCTGGAAGAGGAGATGCAGGACTAAAAGTAAAAGAAGTTGCTGTGGGAACTGTAAGAACAGTAGCTATAAAAGGAGCTACAGTAGTTGAATTACCGATTATATAAATAGTATCCCCTGTATTAAAATAATGGTCTACTTCTGTAGTAATAGTACAAGAAGGAGTCATCCCTCCTACTACTCCATTTATTGCTATATTTATATAAGAACTATGTTGTAATTTAAATTCAATATTTGGTGTCGGATGAACAGCCAAATAATCTGTTGATACGTTAATAAATGTTGGCGCTGCCATAGTAACACCATATGGGTTTATAATATCTATATATCCTAAAGTAGAAGAAACCCCTACTATTGGATATCCAGGAAAAAATCCATCTCCAAAAGTTCTTCCATATGTATTTGACGAAGCAAAACCCGAAAACGTTCCATTGGCTATCAATACATCTCCAGGAACTACATTACCTAAACCAGTGGGATTAACTGTGAATGTCCATCTCCATACAATCCCAGTAGCAGGGCTTCCTGCACCAAAATAAGTTGTTGTCACCGGAGTTATTGTATAGGTAGAAACTGCAGCACTAAAAATAACCTTAGCATTGTACCTGTAATCAAACTTTTTTCCATAGATGGGGTCAGTAGGTAATTTATTTATCACATCTATTGTATCTGAACTAGATAAAAAATTCCTTCTTTTTGTTCCCATTAAAGAAGTTAATTCTACAGAGTCTCCAACGTTATAAACGAAAGGAAAAGCATTTGTTGTTATTTTTAGATAATCTGATGATAGATAATTTTCTATTGTTCCACTCCCAATTATTGGAAGATTAGCTGTACTAGCAGTTCCACCAAGGATAGATACAGAACCATCTGAACCAGGTATTTTAGATTTTATTTGTATTTTTTTCCTATCATTAGATACGGAAATATCTCCGATTATGCTTAACTGACTAAGAGCTTTATGTGTAAGATGGTGGTATATATTATCTATAGATCTAGGAATAAGCCTAAAGTATTCTCCAGTATCTGTTGTCCCCCAATTAATAGCAGTGTCAAGTTTATAAATAGAAGCGGGGAAGCCATAACTTATTATATTATTTTTAAGAATAAAATTTGGATTAGAATTTTTAAAAAACTTGACCCAATTTTCTCCATCTACTAATGAAATATAAGAGTTTAACCCACTCATTGGACTAGGATTATGTCCATAGGCTACGGTTATCAATTCATCTCTTGTTGCTACAGTAATGGTAGGAGTATTTGATAAGTATGCAACATCTGTAACTAGTACAACAGCACTATTGTTTACTGTTGTTGCTATGTATCCAGTATTTGTTGTTGCTGCATCTAAAGAATAAATCTTTATAGTATTAGTTGCGATTACTACTTCTGGAATCGCATCAGAACCATCGGCAGTAGTTAAAATAGTAAATCCTGTAGGAACCGTAATTGAATCAGTAGCATTTGTCCTTGCCCCAACTGATGCCGCATTTATTACCATAGCAGAACCAACAGCAGATGCTGAAAATTCTGTAGGATTAGAGTTTAATACTGTAGTTATTTTACTTGCACAATTATTAGCTGTTTCTCCAGGAATTAAAGAGACATGAAGAGATCTATGTGGAAGTCCATAAGTTGGCTCTAGAGTAGAAGAACTAGTTGATAACCATACCTTTACTAAACCAAGACTATCTCCCATTATAAAGAATGTTCCATCTAAACTAACTGGATTTGTTCCAGTTGCACCTGCTGGTAATAAAGTAAAAGTAGATGTTCCCGCAGAATACGAGTTTCTAAGTTTATTTTCTGTATTTGTACAGTTTATTGTTGTTCCACCAGTTACTGTTGTTGAAATTGCCGAATTGATTGCAATTGCATATGCTGTTTTTTGAGCTACAAATGCTGCAGTATCATAATATAGAACAGAAGATATCCTTATGCTTCTTGTAGTTGTTCCAATAGCCGGTTCTACTGTTGTTCCACTTATGTCATACCAATATTTAGTTGTACCTGCATTTTCTTCTACTACAAAATATTTTCCATCAATATCGTGTCCAATCGATATAGTAGAGCAGTCAAAAGTATATTGTCCAGGAGTACCGATAACATCGGCAATGGTTGTTATAGATGTTTGCTCTGTTGTTCCTGCTCCAGTAATCGCTCCTGTTATATTAACTAAGTCTAAAAAGGCTGCCCCTACATTTGTTATTCTAAAAATACCTCTATTAAAAGCACTGACACCAGAATTGCTCGATATATTAAGAATATCTCCTGCTACTATGCTTCCAAAATTTAAAGGAGGTAACGGCCCTATATTTGTAAATGTATATCTATAAGCAGGTGCTCCACCCACAACAGCAACACTTATCTGTGTTCCTGCTACTATTCCAGTACTTTTTGCAGCGGTAGACCCAAAATAATAAGTAAATAAGGTATTATCTGGAGACACTACATGCGAGTAAGATGCTGCTGTACTTTCACTTGTAGGATATTCAATTTGGAATCTAAGTTTATCTCCATAAGGACCAAATTCAGTAGCTCTAACTAAAAGTTTTCCTAAACCAGCCGCTATACCGCCTGAAGAATAATAATTTCTAGACCTAAACCAAATAGCGTAGTCTTTAAATTCTGCACCTGTTAGTGTTTTATCCCATACCTGAGCATTACTAAAATCAATGCCAGATTCATTGTCTATATCATCAGCAGAAAAAGAGTTCAATGTGGGAGAATAAAGTGAAGAATTAGACCCAGTATTAATTTTACCAGCTCTATAAAAATTGATATCTACATTTTTATAGGTATCATCTCCATCCATAGTAATAACTAAAGTATCGTTGTCAGAAATTTCGGACATTTTTATTATGTCAAACTTGTCCACATTGGCAATATTATGAAACAATGTAGGAAGTTCTCCATATTGTGTATCTGCTTTACCAAATAGTGGAAAAGCCTGAATGGTTTTAAAAACTTCTTCATTGTCTCTTTCTATAAAATTTATATAATCATTATATGTTGTATTTACAAAGATAGTTGAAGAAAACCTATCTTGGTATCCTTGTATACCAGAATTATCTGATATTGTACTAAGAGACAAAGTATCATGAAGTTCATTAAAAGTGTATCTATCAACTGAAGAACTAAACTGATATGGAGAAGCTATTGGAGAAGTTCTTCTAAAAAAAGAAGATACATTAATATCATTAGTCTTAACTGCAGTATGTGAATAGTTGCCATAACTAGCCACAGAATCGACTGTCCAATAAGAAGATGCCTTACCTGTAACTATAGCTACCGCTATACTTCCACCATTTTCTGTGCTAGATGTTACCTTTATTCTATTTCCTTGGTAGACAGAACTTTTTATATTAATAGTTTGAGAATTTAAAGAGTCTACTATATCAGATAACGATTCAGATGCCAGCATACCAAACATACTGGTAGCTTGCCATACTTGTGGATAGACATCGCTAGAAAAAGCTAAAATATCTGTTAAAGATTTAATAGTAATGTTTATTGGAATATTAAGGATATCAACAATAGAGTTAATATTATATATTTGTACATATGTATCAACTCCTGGAACTAGATGGTTTCCTTTACTTATTACTTTAAATAATCCAGTGTGTCTTTCTGGAAAACTACTGTTATCTGTATAATATGATATATAAAGATAATCATCAGGCAAAATAGTAGAAAAAGTAAAAATAGAATTAGAAGTCATCGTTACTAGTGGAGAAAGAGATGAATCGACAGTAATTCTGTCTCCTATATTGGTTCCTAATGATCGTGGTGAATAAGAATCTGAATCTGTTACCAGAATAAGAGTCGAATTTCTACTATCAGAGTCCATACTTAAATCATATGTGCCAGTTGTTGTAATTTTACTTAAATTAGCCCCCTTAGTGTCCTGAGCTCCAGCTATAATAAGGTCCCCAGCATTAGGAGTAAAGTTTAATTGTATTGTCCCATTCTGTCTATTTAATACATAATCTGATGTTTGGCCAATAGAATATATTGATAGACCAGAAAACATATTAGAAAAATATGTTCCTCCTGTAATTTTTATAGAAGAAGTATCTCCAGATTTATTTGAAGAAATTATTAACCTTCCATCAGAAGATGCTGAAGCAGATATACCTGCTATTTTTTTATTAAAAACATCTATCCAATTAGATAGAGTTGCAGTTAAAAAGCTACCTGTTGCAAAGTCTGAAGGATAAAAAGTAATAGTTTGGTCTGTTGTCCCATCCACTGATAGAATTAAACTGCCACTTAGAGAAATCGCCCAATTAGAAAAAATTGTAGTATTTAAAGAAGCAGCTCTTTCTTTTTGATTTAGTAGTATGCTATTCCTATAGAGCTTTATCCCATACTTTTCTACAGTAGAGAATCCAAACTGGATATTCGCATCAATTGATATGTCAGATAAAGTTGTAGGAGAAATAACCTGTATTTTTTCTGCGTCAGAAGATTTTGGGTATATTAAGAGATAATTAGAATTATCTGTAAGTCTACAATTAACTAGGATGCTTTTTTTATTTATAACAGTTATTACTTCTGGCAAAGAAGCAAAAGCAATATTTATAAAGTCTGTACTTAAAAAGGGAATCGTTTCTGTTATTCCATCTACAGATATAGTTAATATATCGTTAGATTTAAGGGTATATGGACCAGAAATAGAACATACTAATTGTGGCCTTGGTAGAGGAAAGTTTGTTAATTGTAAAAACTTCTCTTTGCCTATTGCTTTTTGTACTAAGATATCATAAGCTTGTCCTTCATAAGAAGGTTGTAATCCATTTGAATCATTTACATAAAGAATACTAGAACTTGTTAAATTTAAGGGCTCAGTTAAAAAAGCCGTTGTAACTTGTGTTCCTTCTACTATATCACTAACTCCAGTTACTGCTTCTACTATGGCCTGTTTGGTTCCATTTGCCAAAGAAACTGCAAAGTTCTTAACCCTATTTCTATAAGAAGTATCATCTTCCCTGTCTAGACCTTGACTTGTAGAAGAGGGATTAGTGACAATAGCTCCTATAAAAGGAAGGACTTGAAAGTTTATAATTGTATTTTTAGAAACGTTTCCTACAGAACCCGTATTTTGTGCTACTATGTCTATATTTGTTACAGTAGTCTCACCAGCATATACAGTAGCTTGTCTTATAGTTCTATAAAGAATAGCGGGGTTCTGGTCGTTTGCGTCTATTTTTACTATGGTTCCGGCAGTTATATATCTATCTGTTGTATTTTGTGCATTAGTTACTTCTTCAGAAAGAAGATGGTCATTATTAAGAGAAGAAGACAAAACTATAGAATAGAAGGTACCATTATTAACAATACTTGAATAAGTTATTGGCCCTTCAAAGTTGCTTGTTCCTCTTCCTATATAAAGTGTTCCGCTATTACTCCACCCTACTACGTTAGTAACATATAGGGTGCTACTTCCTTTTATAGGAGGCAATTTTAAAGAATACAAAGAAGTACTTTCTTTGATGATAGAACTATCGGTTATAGTGACTCTTCCTTTAGCACTCTGCGCTTGTATTCTATAAACACCAAACTCGTTTCCTTTATTATCTAAATCAACTCCGTTTAAAGCGTCTAAATTAGAAAGGTTTAAAAGGCTTAAGATAGAAGTAGATGTTTCAAAATCACTATCAGCTATAGCTTCTAAAAGAACAGTAGAAACAGACCCTTCATTAAGGTCATTAATAGGAGTATCAATGATAATTTTTCTTATCAAGTCTCCTAGTATTTCATTGTATGTTTTTATTCTAATTGTCATTTTTCACCTATCCTAAGTTTAAGCTATAAGTTATTGGAATTGACGTGTTGCTACCAGCTAATTTTACTACAATTTTTATTAATATTGTATTTCCTAAATTTTCTGTATATTCAGCTGATATGTATTCTAATCTATTAAAACGAGGGTCTCTTTCTATCATAGACATAATGTTGTTTACTAATAGGTCCTTAGCCTTTTGGCTATCAGAATTCCTAAAGCCCACAACATCAGTCAAACCAAAGTCAGGATGTCTTGATAGGCTTCCCACTATAGTAGTTATCTTTAATATTATTGCTTGTATGGCATTGTTGAGACCATAACTCAGTTTCATATCTCCAAAAGAATTATAGTGCAACTCTTTATTTTCATCAATATAAAGGTCTATTTTTGCGTTCTTTTCATCTTGAGCTGAAGTTGCAAGAAACCATGGAGTATTTTTATTTATGCCAGGTAAGGGATCATTTGAAGGTATAAGTATCATGAAATTACTATTTATAGTATTTTGCTTGTAAACTCTAATATAGGAAGAATCAGCTAATGTATAAATAGATAGATTGCTGTTCCCATTTAGAGTTATCGCAATTGTGTGGTTTATGCTGTTTAAAGTCACACTTTCTATTAGCCTTTGATCCATTACTAACTCTGTAGAAGATTTAATAAAAATAGGTTGATAGTCATATAGTTTTTCTATATTTTTGTTTCCATCGGTATCATACTCTGGAAGTATCACTACATTATCATAAGCATTTATAATGTATATCTTCTCTCCGTCTTCATCTACGTAAGGGGGCATAAGACCATTAGCTATAGCTATTTCAAGCCATTTGTCTCTATCTCCTAAGTATCTATAAGCTATATCTTGTAAAGTATCTTCATAGTGGAAAGCCACGAGTTTACCTGATACATAAGATTGAACATTAAAATCTGGATTGTTAGCATTTACTTTAGCTAGTAAAAATGGATCAATAGGCTTTTCTTCATTTTGAGATAACTGAAACAATATATAGTTAACAGCTTTTATGCTTTCTTGAAAATTTTGTGTATTTAATATGTCACTTACATCAAGTTCCTTTACTGCTGTTGCGGGCATTCTGTTATATACAGTATTAAACTCTGCATCTATGACACCGCTTCGTTCTGAGATTTGGTCCCTATACTCAGTTATAGCCTGTCTTATCTCTAAAAAGTCTTTTTTATTTAAAGAAACAACCTTATTTATATTCTTATTTATAATATAAGACTCTTCTGATAAAACCTGGATATCAGAAATTAATAAAAGTCCATATATATCATAAAAGTTGCCAATATATTCTTTATTCAAAAAGGGGTTGTCATTTTTGGTATTCTGAGATTTTAAAAAAACAAGACTATCTAAGTCGTCTAGTTGGAGATTAAGCCTATTTTTAAGCCCAGTGTCATTATCTGAAATATAGTCAATCCTTTGTTGGAGAAGAGCCTTAATAGGTTTCCAATTGGTCCTTAAGTACTGCCACCTTAATGGAATTATCTCAGGAACATCAATCCAAGATAATTGAGTCTTATCTTGTATCTTTATCCTTAAACTAAGAAGGTCTAGAGCTTGTCTGATATCCATTTTATATTCCAATTGTATTACCAGAGAAGCTTGAAACTATTCTTCTGGCATCATTTAATTTACTTTTGATAGCTCTGGCATAAGGGCCAGCAATTTTTTCTGCTTGGTCAAATAGCAAAGATACAATATCTTTAGAATCAAAAGATGAAAGTTGATATCCCATCATTCTTATACTATAATTATATAACATAGGAGAGTCTGCAGACCTCACTAACGAAAAAGATTCTACAGATACTTTATATTTATTATTATCTTTATAATTAAAAAATATCAAAGGACTTGTTGTAAGTCTTGGTATATCAATAGTCCCCATACTTATATCAGGAAAGAAAGCATTTGATGTCTTCATTATATCTTGTTTATATTGCATTAAGAATCTATATAAATTATGAAAAGCATAGTAGCCTGACCTTTTAAAATCAATTCCAGTTGTAAGGTCTTCTGTTGTAGAGCCACCCCAAACGTCCCTTCCAGGCAACGCAGGATCTCCATCTGAATTAGCCTTATTAAGAAAATCTGCCCTAAATTCTGTATATTGAGGGGTGATACCTGTAGTTCCAGAAATACTTATTGTAAAGTACCTATTGCTGGAATGCTCTTCTACTGTGCCATATAGAGTAGGAATTATGGTAGTGGCAAAAGTTGTCTCTATAGAAAGGTTCTGTGGAGCAATCGGTAAAAAGAAAAACAAAGGAAGAAGCCCACCCTTTGCTTCATAATAAAACCCATATGAGCTAGGTAGGCTAAATGCCCATCTCCACAATATACTTGAACTTGGGGATGAGCCATCATTGGGAGAAATAAAGGTTAAGTTCTTCTCTCCAATGCTATAAAGATTATCAGATAAATCTATCTGTTTTGTTAAAAAACCTGCCATATATTTATATTATACCTTTAATTGTATTAATGTCCGCTTTATCTTTTTCTACGGCGTCCCATCCATTTGCAGTATTTACTGAAGAAGCCGGTCCATAAGGAGTCATTATTATCAATCTTCCAATATTATCAATAAGTTGTGTAAGCTTGTCTAATAACTCTATATCTGCTGTTCCAAAGGCTATTTTAGGAGATACAATAGTAGCACTATCACTAGCAGTAAGGCTATAGTCTGTGCATAAAATATTATATGCATCATTTACAATAGCGTTATGCTCTGCACAATACAACATAAAGGAGTCATCTGTTTGGTCAAATATTATATAGTTGCTACCAGTACTTATTTTAACAATACCCTCAGTTTTATTTATTTCTATTGATTGAACTGTGTCTTCATCATTTCCATCGTTTAATTCGATACTTCCGTCTTTTTTAAACTTTAGAAAACTTCCTCCTACTACTGCATTGTATTGAGGATTGGGTAGTTTTTTGCCATCTATAAGTTTATCTAAATCTTTAGCATTTGATGGAATGCCTTTATAGGTTAGAGTGTATTCCCCATCTGAGTTTATTTGAATCCTAACCCCATTGAACTCATATTCCCACTTAGGACCCTGTGAGTTGTCCCAAGAAGAGAACCTAGCAGGGTGTTGTAAACAACCCAATATTACGCCTTGATTTTTACTACCATATAGCATAGCTATTACAACCCTATCTCCTGGCTTAACAGAAGATGGATATTCTGAAGGGGCGCCCTCTACTGAACTGTTATATCCGTGTTCTATAAATTCTTCATAATTAAATAACCCACCAAACTTTACTAAACAGGAACAACTTATTAAAAAGTTTTGATTAGAGTTGTATATAACATCTACTAAATATGTAATTTCACCACTACTAACATATACAGATTTAACCGTACCTTCTCTTAAAGAAAAATCTTTGCTTCTTTTCTTTAAAGACTCTAAGTTATCAATGTGAAGTAGTTCTCTATTCATTTTTTATCTCTATTTAGGGAATTTAAT
>Ga0114951_10005812_pt1 | contig 11202 bp, 9 predicted proteins | sample AM7aDNAmetaG_FD_88677 | JGI IMG/M metagenome (GOLD analysis project Ga0114951, IMG submission 88677) | Freshwater microbial communities from Finland to study Microbial Dark Matter (Phase II) - AM7a DNA metaG | ecosystem: Environmental > Aquatic > Freshwater > Lake | place: Finland: Lake Alinen... | reverse complement strand
TTGTGACCGGATTGTGCCAAGATCTGAAAATGATGACAATCATGACAGATTTGCACTTCACAGAGTCAATAAGTTACGTGGATTGAGGGACAGGAGTCCGACCGACTCCCGCCGCCTCCACCAATTTTCAAGAATTGCGCCATGTTTCGCGCCCGACTGAGGCTTATCTTCGCCGGGCTTATGGCTTTATGCCTGCTTTCAGGAGAGCGTCGGTCCAGATTTGATAACCGGCGTCGCTGGGGTGGGTGCCGTCCGGCATGAGCGAGGCGGGAAGCGTGCCGTCGTGGGCGAGGAACCTGGAGCCGATGTCGAGATAGGTGACGCCCGGTTCGGCGGCAAAGCGGAGAGCCAGCAGCCGATTGGTTTTCTCGATGGGGGCACGCTGCGGGCTGTCTGGGCGCGGGCCGCGCGGGAAGATGGCCATGAGCAGCAGATGGCTTTCCGGTGAGCGCAGATGGACCTGACGCCATATCTCCGCTATACCTTCGACTACTTCCTCGGGCGTGCTGGCGCGGGCGTTGGAGGTGCCGGTAAGGTTGTTGGTTCCGATGTTCAGGACTACCCACTCCGGATGAACGCTTTGAAATTCGCCTTGCCGGAGACGCCAAAGGATGTTCTGCGTGCGGTCCCAGCCGAAACCCATGTTGATGACGGGAAGGTCACCGAAGGCGCGCTGCCAGGCTGTGGGGCCGTTGACTTGGTGGGCGCCAGGCTCTCCACTCCAGAAATGCGTGATGGAGTCGCCGATGAGAACGACGCGGGGTTGAATTGTCTTTTGGAGTTCAAGTTCGGCATGATGCCTGGCATACCAGTCGTATGAATCCATTTCCAACCTTGGAACAGGGATCAGGGCGGTGTCGATCTCGGTGATGGATGCGAGGGAAACGCGGGGAGAGTCGCCCATGAGCCGAGCCAGAGTGGGCTCGATGGCCTCGGCCATCATCCGCTGCCCGATGGTGTCGGGGTGGACTGCGCCGCCGTGCGAAGGCAGGCGGGGGTCGTAAAAAATGGCGGTGTTGAGCTGGCCACTTTTGAAGAAGATAGAACCAATGTCGAGATAGGCGACGCGCGGATCCTCTGAATAGCAGGCGGCGAGGTGCTCGTTGATGGACTGATTGTGCGTGATCCTGATAGCGGACATGTTGGTGGGGAGAATGCCGAGGAGGAGGATGCGGGTTTGCGGCAGGCGCTGTTCGAGCAGGCCGACGACCGCGTCGATGCCTGCCTCAGTTTGCTCGGCAGTTTGATGGGCGAGGCCGGTGTTGTTGGTGCCAATGAGCAGGACCACCGCCTTGGGGTTGAGCCCATCGATTTCACCGTGCTCGAGCCGCCAGAGAAGGTTGCCAGTGGTATCGCCGCTGAAGCCGAGATTGAGCGCCTGACGGGGCGCATAGAACTCGTTCCAGGTGGGCTGGAAATTCTCGTCGGGCGGGTTGGCCTTTTCGTAGTTGTTGGTGATGGAGTCGCCGATGAGCAGGAGTTGAGCATCGGGATGGGCGCGTACGGCTTCAAGAATCGCCTTGTGCCGGTCAGCCCACCAGGGTTCAGCGAAACGGTCCTGGGGGGCGACCGCAGGGTTGACGGGGGCGACGATCGGTTGCTGTGCGCGGGCAGTGACCACCGACGCAAGGGCGAGGATGCCGGAGATGGCAAATAGAAGCAGTGAGCGATTGAAGTCAGGGCGGCGGTGATGCGGGTTCATGTATGGATTCTAGAGCAACCCCAGGATTACTTTACCCTGGCGGAGTTCATGCGAGGTTGCGGCTTGCCTTCGAGGTATACCAATCCTGGAATGGCTGTGATTGCGCATCGGCGAGGTCCGTAACCGGTGCATGGACGGCCTGGGCGCTATTTTTGCGTGGACGGGGTTTGGGTTGGGCCGGGCGGCGCGACGTTATCGGAAACGAGGGCCTGAAAAACCGCATCGAGGGCTGACTGCCAGGGGGAGAGACGGACGCCGAAACGGCTCAAGAGCTTCGCGTTCGAGAGGACGGAGTTGCGGGGACGCTGGGCTGGGGTGGGGTAGTCCTTTGTGGCTAGAGGGGCTAGCGCGGGGGAATTGACGCCGAGTTGCGCGGCGGCGCGGGCGAAGATGGCCTGGGCAAAGCCGAACCATGTTGTGGAGTCCGCACAGGTCATGTGGTAGAGGCCGGCCCAATCCCGCGGTGCACCGAAGCGGCCTGCGAGGATGCCTTCGACGATGGTGAAGGTGGCCTGGGCCAGTTCGATGGAGGTGGTTGGGGACCCGAACTGATCGTCAACGATGGAGAGCGACGAGCGCTCGCAGGCGAGGCGGAGCATGGTGAGCAGGAAATTGTTGCCATGGGGGCCATAGACCCAACTGGTGCGGAAGATGAGGTACCGGCCGCCAACCTGCTGGATGGCTTGCTCGCCGTCGAGCTTGGTTTGGCCGTAGACGTTGAGGGGAGCGGGCTCGTCGGTTTCGAGCCAGGGCTCGGGCTTGCTGCCGTTGAATACGTAGTCCGTGGAGTAATGAACGAGGAGTGTGTTGCGGCGGAGGGCCTCTTCAGCGAGGATACGCGGCGCCTGGGCGTTGATGGCATGGGCGACTGCGGGCTCGGACTCAGCGCGGTCGACGGCGGTGTAGGCGGCGGCGTTGAGGATGATGTCGGGCTGGGTACTGCGAACGAGGTCACGGGTTTGATCGGCATCGGCCAGATCGACGGATTCGCGATCGACGGCGGTAACGGGACCGAAGCCGGCAAAGCTGCGCTGGAGTTCGAGGCCAACCTGTCCAACGTGGCCGACGATGAGAATGTGCGGATTCGAGGTCATGTGCAGATCTCCAGAGGTTACTCAATAAATTCTAATGATTTGTGCCCGTGGTGGCACGACTGGGCTGATTTTCCGGCTCTTGAGGCACGGATGGAACGGGCAGCGAGCCCGGTTTGTGGTCAGGAGAGGGCGGCGGATCTGGATTCCCCGTACAATTCAGTAGAGGGATGACGACGCGATGCTCCGAGTTTATATGGATGCCAATGCCACTACGCCTTTGCTGCCGGAGGTGATGGAGGCTATGCGCCCGTATTGGATGGAGCAATTTGGAAATGCTTCGTCGATCCACATCCATGGGCAGCAGGCGCACCGTGCGGTGGACAGAGCACGGGAGATATTGGCCGAGTTCTTCAACTGCCATGAGGCTGAGGTGATTTTCAACTCGGGCGGAACCGAAGGGGACAATACGGCAGTCTTCGGGCTGTTGCGCGAGGGCGATCACTTTGTGACCACGTCCATTGAGCACTCGGCGGTTCTGCAGGCAGCGGAGCGGATGGTGCAGCGCCGAGTGGAGAGTACGTTTGTGGGACCGCAGCCAAGCGGGCAGATCGATCCTGAGGCAGTCAGACGTGCGATCAGGCCAGAGACGCGGCTGATCAGCGTGATGCTGGCAAACAACGAGACAGGCGTGCTGCAGCCGATGGAGGAGATTGGGAAGATTGCCGCGGAGGCAGGGGTGTTCTTCCATATCGATGCGGTGCAGGGCGCGGGTAAGGTCAAATTTGACGTGCGGCGATACGGATGCCATCTGCTCTCGATCAGCGCACACAAGATGCATGGGCCGAAGGGCGTTGGCGCCATGTTTGTGCGACGGGGAACGCCGATTGAACCGCTGCTGGTAGGCGGAAGCCACGAGCGGCGCAGGCGCGCGGGGACGGAGAATGTGCCGGGCATAGTGGGGTTGGGCAAGGCCGTGGAACAGGCTATGGAGTCGCTGGAAGATGGAACGATTGAACGTGTGGCCGGGCTACGCGACCGGCTGGAAGCGGGGATTCTGGAACTTCCAGGCACGCGGGTGAACGGCGGCTGGGATGGAGACAAACGCGTTCCACGAACGGCGAATACGACGAATATCAGCTTTGAGCAACTGGAGGGCGAGGCGCTGGTGATTGCGCTGGACCTGAAGGGCGTGGCTGTGAGCGGCGGGTCGGCGTGCCACTCGGGATCGACAGAGCCAAGCCATGTGCTTATGGCGATGGGGCTGGACAAGAATGCGGCGCGGGCAAGCTTGCGGTTCAGCTTGATGAAGACGGCAACGGGCGCGGATGTGGATTATGCCTTGAAGGTGGTTCCAGAAGCGGTGGAGCGGCTACGGGCGCTTTCGCCGGTGGCAGCGGGAACGCTTGGGTAAGGCAGCTTTTAGCGCCTATTGATCCGGCCCTTAAATAGTGTGCAGGCTTCCCATCCATTTCGCGATAATACCTGCGAAATGGATGGGGCACGGTGCTTGTATTTGAGGGCCGGATCAATAGCTTCTAGCCTCTAGCTTGCTTATTGCGCGAGCGATTGACGCACTCGACAATGCGAACTGAAAGCTGGGAACCGAAAGCTGAGAACAGTAGGATTTGAGTAGGTTATCTTCCCCTATGAGTGAACAGACGACGATTGCGGTGGCAATGTCCGGAGGGGTTGACTCCTCGACGGTGGCGGCGATGCTTGCCCAAGAGGGCAAGACGGTGGTGGGGCTGACGCTCCAGCTCTGGGACCAGACGCGGCTGGCGGGACGGCACGGGATTCCCGATGCGCCGAAAGCAGGGCGGTGCTGCTCGCTGGACGATGTGTACGATGCGCGACGCGTGGCAGAGCACCTGGGGATTCCCTACTACGTGGTGAACCAGGAGGAGCGGTTCGAGCGGGATGTGGTTCGACCGTTTGTGGACGAGTACCTGGCGGGACGGACGCCGATTCCCTGCTCACTGTGCAACAACCACTTGAAGTTCGACCAGCTTTTGCAGACGGCGCGGAGCATTGGGGCCGACCAGATTGCCACCGGGCACTACGCGGTGAACGAGTGGGATGCGAAGCGCGGCCGGTGGATTCTGAAGCGGCCTGTGGATCAGGCCAAGGATCAGACGTATTTTCTTTTTGGGCTGACGCAAGAGCAGCTTGCGCACACGCTGTTTCCGCTGGGACGGCTGAAGAAGCCAGAAGTGCGCGAGGTGGCGCGGGAGCGCGGATTGAAGCTGGCCGAGAAGCCTGACTCGCAGGAGATCTGCTTTATTCCGGGCGGGGACTATAAGCAGTTTTTGACCGCGTATCTGGAAGAGCAGGGCGAGCAAATGCCGGAGACGGCGGGCGAACTGGTAGCGTCGAGCGGCGAAGTGCTGGGACGGCACGATGGGATTTCAGGTTTTACCGTAGGGCAGCGGAAGGGGCTCGGAGTCAGTTCACCTTCGCCCCTGTACGTGCTGCAGATCGATCCGGCGAGCCATCGTGTGACGGTGGGCGCGGATGAGGAATTGGCAACGAGGACGTTGAGAGCGCGGCGGCTGAACTGGATCAGTATTCCAGAGCTGACGGAACCGATGCGGGTGAGGGTGAAGATCCGGCACAGGCACGAGCCGGCGTGGGCGACGCTGGAGCCGGCAGGTTCGGACGAGGTGCTGGCAACCTTCGACGAGCCGCAGCGGGCAGTGACGCCGGGGCAGTCGGCCGTGTTTTATGACGGAGATGAAGTGGTGGGCGGTGGGTGGATTCTATAGATCATGCGCTACTGAACCGCCCAGGCCAGACCGTCGGGGCTGGCGACATCAATTTTTCCAACCATCTCAAGAGTGTTGAGGTCGATGACAGCGACGTAGCCATCGCGGCCGCAGGCCACGTATGCGCGTGCGCCGTCAGGCTGCATCTGGATGCCACCGGAACCGTGGACGCTGGGTAGCCGTTTTACTTCCTTGCGTGTGGCTGTGTCGAAAATGACGAGGGCCGACCCTGGGGTGATCAGCGCGATTTTGCCGTTGGGTGTGAACTTGAGGCGGTTGGCTCCGGGCACGTTGGCTGCCAGCGTGGCAGTTACTTTTTTGGCGCCTATATCGATCACGGAAACGGTGCCGTCCCCGGCATTGGCAACCCAAGCCTCCTTGCCATCCGGCGAAACATCGAAACCCTCAGAACCACGGCCGACGGGAATAACAGTAAGCAGCCAGTCGCCTCCGGGAGGAGCTGGGGGCGGACCGGGAGGCGGCATTCCAGGCGGTGGCCCACCGGCGCGGCCCTCGGTCTTTTCAAGGATCGTAAGTGTGGCTGAATTTACATTGGTGGTGAGGATGCGTTTGGCGTCTGGAAAGACATAAAGCATGTGGGTGCGGTTCTGGCCGGTTCCCATGATCCAGTCGATTTTGGCGATGGCGGGGTCGTAGCTGCCGATGGCCTTGGCAGCCTCGGCGGTGAACCAGAGTTTGCCCTGCTGAAAGGCCAAGCCATGCGGGCCTCGCAGAGCGCCGAGATCTATGACTGGCAGGGCTTTTTGGGCGACTAGATCGACGGGGGTGATGGTGTGGAAGGCGCCGAAGCCGTAGTTGGAGACGTAAGCCGTGGAACCATCGGTTGAGGCAACCACTTCGTGGGGATCGTCTCCGACCGGAATGCGCGCGATCAGATGCAGATCAGCCGGATCGACGATGGCCAGAGTGTGGTCCTGCTTTGAAAGTACGAGCAGCACTGCGCCAGGAATGGTTTGCGCGCAGGCCCAACCGGCAATTATGGCCAAACAGGCCCCCGGCGCCCATCGAAGAGATGGCTTCAATTCTGCCTCCTCGCTTAAGCTTTCTTGCTAAAAGAACATGTCCTTCTCGTCTTGAGGGTGCTGTCCTGGTGCGCGTGTTGGCTGAGGTTCAGCAGCGGCGCTGCGAAGGGATTCAACAACGGCCTTTGCGGAGGCGAGGATGCCGGAGAGCTGACGCATGGGTTTGGCGACAGCGTCGGTGACAAATCCGGTGGCGCGATCGACGGCATCAAAGACCCTGGTGATCATGGAGTCGACGCGGGCGGTTTGGCGGTGAAGGCGTTCGAGAACCTCAGTGGCGGAAGCCTGGACATCTTCGGTTTGCTTACGCAGGCCTTGCGCCATGGCGGCGAGATCGATGGCGGTCTCCTCGATCCGCGGGGCGACGCGGACGAAGAGTTCCCGGGTGTTGGAGATGATGGGCATGATGGAGGAGCGCAGATCCTCGATCTCTTCCTTCATGGAGCGGGTTGCCTTGCGCAGTGTGACGAGAATCCCCACCATCATGATGGCCTGCAGCAACACGGCCAGCGCGACTACGGCAAGAATGGCAAGCTGAATGGTCTGACTGTCGATATTTTGCATTGAGATGATCTCGCGCAAGACGTGTGGCAGCCTGAGGCCGCCTTTATGAAACACACTCTCCCAAGGATAGATGAGAGATGTTGAACGGAGCCGACACGCTGGCCGCACTTATGCAGCGGGCGTGTACGGCTCCGGAGGGGATACCCTAGAAACAGGAGACTGGGCGCGCCAAGCCGGCAGGGACCAGCCTACTGCTTAATACTCCTAGACCTCGGGTGTGACGGTCGTCGTCTTGTAGGCCTGACGGCCCGCATCGACGGCGGCGGTGACGCGCCCGGACTGCTCGGCAACGAGGCTCTTGCCGCGCTCAACGAACTCCTCCCACTGGGCACGCCCACGATCGACGGCTTCACGGCCACGATCGACGTATTCAGCAACCTGTTCCTTGCTCTTGTCGACGAGGGCGCTGACCTCTTCGGCTGCCTGCTTGGTGCGGTTGCGCAGGTACTCGGTTCCCTCGCGGGCCCCGGATACGATATCTTCGCGAGTTTCGCGGCCGCTCTTGGGAGCATAAAGAATGCCGACAAGGGCGCCAACGCCCAATCCAGCTAAGAACCAAGCCAAACCGTATGCTTTGTTATCTTCTGCCATGACAAAACTCTCCTTTCGCTCAGCTTTAAGAATGCCTGAGCGTATCAAAAATCGCAGGTGTGCCGCAAATTGAGGTAATTTGCGGATACAGGACTCAAGGACGGCACCTCAGCGCCACGGGCGGGAGTGAAATTCCCAAGCCCTCCTGCGCATTGGACGCCGGATGCCTGACCAGAGTTGCAAGCTCCCTCAGAAAAGAGGATAAACTATTTGGCATCAATACAATAGACCTGGCAACTACCGAAGCCCCTTGATTCTTGTCGCGGCGCGGGTCTGTATTCGGCCTTTGTACTCCTAAGGCTGGCGCAGACCATCGTGGAGGAATTGGATTTTAGAGCCACGACCTGCTTTCAACGGGCATTTGCCGGCGGTTCATGGCCGGGTTGCGATTCTGGAATCACCACCAACTTCTGCTGCTTGAATGCCTGTTCAAGGGCGAGCTTCTCGGCTTCTGTCATCGACCTGGTGATTTCGGAGATTTCCCGCTTTGAAGGCAGGTTGACAGCGACAGTCAATGATTCCGATTGATGTCTCGCCCGGCGCTTCGCTTTGATCTTCGATCTATCGGGGGCAGCCTGCCCGGTGATTGCGGGTTGATCGTCACCCACAGCAGAGGCGACGAAGCCGCCTGATTCTGTCGTGGTTGTCATGGTAACGGTCTGGGTAATGCCTGAGCCAGTTGACTGGCAGAATGCGAAGCGCGGATCTGCCGAGCATTTGAGCCGCAAGTAGTTTTCAGAACAACGGGTAAGGTCGCCGGATGAAGAGGCATTCGCCAACTGCTGGCAGCGGTGGTAACTGAACACAGCCTCGCCATATTCGTGGGCGCCCTCTTGCAGAAGACCACGCTTGTAGTTGTCGTTGGCCTCTTGTGCCGGGCTGGCGGCCTGACCCCGGCTTGCCAGGTAAGTCTCGAAGATTCGGGACGCGGTTTTGAAGGCGCCGATCACCGGCTCGTTGGCGGCGGCGCAGTCTGGCCCTTCGATACATCGATTGGCGTAGAGGTAGAGAGCATGGGTCATGGCGCAATCTGAGAGGGATTTAGGGGTTGGCCCCTTGGGCGGATGGGAGGGAACGGCACAGTCCCGAGGGGGCTGCTGCGCGTGGCCAGCCACTGGGGGCAGTGCAAGCAGAAGTACGGCAGCGAGGCGAAGAACAGTGCGAGATGCATGGGTCATTTTGCTTGACTCCCGGGTGTTTGCGGTGCAGGGCCAGATGATTTTCCAGAGCTGTTTTGAGTGGGGGCGGATGGCTTGTCGAGTAGGCCGCTGGGGTCAAAGCCGCGGTCGTTGTTCGAGTTGGACTGTGCTGGAACGGGAACTGGAATCACTGTCTCAGTTTTGCTGATGACGGGGGTGAAAGAAAGTTCGACTTTGTTGATGCTGCAGATGCCCACGAGAATGGCAGCGATGAGAATGACAAAGCTGCCGGGGGCCATGCGCGAAAGCTGGACCTTATGCGCGCTGTCTGCAAAGGATGCATCCATATCTCCCTTGACGCCGAGCAGGAAGAGAGCAAAGCCGAGGAACCCAAAGGCGACTCCGGAGATGATCCCACAGGACTGGAGAATGAACTTCCAAAGTCCGGCGCGGGCCAGCAGGATGGGCTGCATCCTGGTGGGGTCCATGGCGGCGAACTGGGTCACGGCATTGGTGTCAAAGGCGCTGAATGCGTGGTGGAGATAGAGGAAGAGATAGACCGCAACAACGACAAAGCCGGCAATCGCCAGCAGCACCGCAGCGATGAAGGAGTTGAGCAGAATCTGGCTGGCAAGGGTGTGGGCCGCGCCCCTGTGCCTGGCGTGGGGTGCGTCTGCAAGCCCGCCGGCCATTGTGACATCTATATCCTCTGAGTTAGGTGATGCGACGGTCGCCATTGAGGCAAACCTCCGGGGAATACGACAGATTGTAACCCGAAGGAGGCTATTGCTTGTTGACAACCTTTTGCTGCGTGATGGCTAGCCCCCGCAGCCGCAGGTGTGGGCGAGGATTTCAGCGAAGTGCTGGGCCTCGCGGTCAGAGAGCTGGGCGATCTGTTCGCGGCAACTGAAGCCGTCGGCGACGATGAGGGTCAGGGGACCGGCGGATTGAACGGCGGGCAACAGGCCAAGGTCCGCAATCGCTTTCGAAACTTCGAACTTGTCGGCTTCGAAGCCGAATGGCCCGGCCATGCCGCAGCAGCCGGATTGAATGGATTCGACGGTGGCGCCGGCCTTGCGCAGGAGGGCGATTTCACTGGCGGGACCACCGAAGATGGCTTTGTGATGGCAGTGGCCGTGGATGAGGATGTGTGCGCCCTGGAGACGGCCAGCCGCCCATTCGGGGGCTTTGGCGGCGAGCCAGTCGGCGAGAAGCCAGACCTGTCTGCTTAGCTTTTTGGCGCGAAGATCGTTTGGGAACATCTCGAGCAGTTCATCCTTGAAGACGCTGGCACAGCTTGGTTCGAGAAAGATGAAGGGCAGGCCGGCATCGATTTGAGGGGCCATGCGGTCGAGGACTTTGACGAGATAGGCACGGGCGGCGGTGAGGAGACCGAAGTCGTAAAGCGGACGTCCGCAGCAAATGTGGTCCTTGGGCACCTCGACCTGGAAGCCGGCCTGCGTGAGGACGGTTTCAGCGGCAGCCAGTGTCTGGGGGTGGTAGTAGTTGTTCCAGGTGTCGGGCCAGAGGAGGACTTTCTGGATGGTGGACTGTTGATGTTCATGCTCTCCCACCCTTTCCGCTGAGGAACGCGGAGAGGATGGGGCACCCGATGTTTGTGCGGAGGACGCGGGTCTTGCCTGCTGGTAGCTTTTGGGGGCGAGGCGTGGGAGTTGGCGCTGCTTGGCGACACCCACAATGCGCTTGATGAGGGGACTGGTGAGAGGGCCGGTGAGAAGAGCGTTGGTGAGGGCTGGGGTGAGGGCGCCGAGGCGGGCGAGTTTGTCGGCAAAGCCAAAGATGTAGTGGTGGAGCGGGTGGAGGCGGTCCTTGTAGTGCTGGGCGAGGAACTCGGACTTCCAGGCGGTGATGTCTACCTGCACTGGGCACTCGGTCTTGCAGGCCTTGCAACTGAGGCAAAGGTCGAGAGCCTCATAGACGGCCTTGCTCTCGAAGCCCTCTTTGCGCAGTGCTCCGGAGAGCATCTCCCAGAGGAGGCGGGCGCGGCCGCGGGTGGAGTGCTGCTCGTCACCGGTGGCACGGTAGCTGGGACACATGACACCGCCGACGGTGTTGCGGCATGCGCCGACGCCGACACAGCGCTCGGTGGCGCGCGCAAAGGAGCCCTGGTCGGCGGTGAAGGCGAAGTGGGTTTCAAGGTCGCGGACCGAGGCGGCGACGGGCTGCTGAGGGGCGGCGGCCGCAGGCTTTTCCGCGTCGATGGGGGCATCGTGGCGGAGGTTTTCAAGGGGGTCGTAGACGCGAACTGCGTCAATGAGCTTGCCGGGATTCATGCGGTTGTCAGGATCCCAGAGGATCTTGAAATCGCGGAAGGCCTGCATGAGTTGGGTGCCGAACATCTTGGGC
>Ga0114951_10005811_pt1 | contig 11204 bp, 8 predicted proteins | sample AM7aDNAmetaG_FD_88677 | JGI IMG/M metagenome (GOLD analysis project Ga0114951, IMG submission 88677) | Freshwater microbial communities from Finland to study Microbial Dark Matter (Phase II) - AM7a DNA metaG | ecosystem: Environmental > Aquatic > Freshwater > Lake | place: Finland: Lake Alinen... | reverse complement strand
CAGGGAGTTTTGTTCTTGCAATGACTTGTATTCCGAAATCAGTTTTCGCAGTTTGGTTTCAAACGCGTGTATCAGTTCTTCGTATTTATTGGTCATTTTTCAAAAAAATCTATACAAAAATACGCTTTTGCTTTGAATTAGTAAAATGTTTTGTGGTTTTTTGTGGAAAATCCTTGTTTTGACATCCTGATTATTTCTTCACTTTGACTATTTCTTCGGCTCGGGCGAGTGCTTCATTGATATTGCTACACACATTAGTCGTACCAAGTAGTTCTACAATTCCGTTTTTCTCCAACACAGCATGAACGTTTTCATTTACACCCGAAAGCAGAATCGTAACTTTATCTTTTTGTGCGGACTGAATAAGGTTCTTAAGGTTATGCGCACCGGTGGAATCCATAAAAGGCACTTTTCGCATACGAATAATCTGCACTTTATTACGGTCGCTAAGGGTCTTCATGGTTTCTTCAAACTTATTAGCCACACCAAAGAAGAACGGACCTTCAATTTCGTAGACCTCCACGCCTTTTGGGACAGACAGTTTTTCGGTATCAGCACTTCCTTCCACAAAGTCGGCTTCTTTCACTTTTTCCTTGAAAACAGAAATAGACGACGTTTCGGAAATACGACGAATAAACAGTACAGCTGCCATTAGAAGACCGATTTCTATGGCAATGGTCAGGTCGAAAATTACAGTCAAAAAGAAAGTAGTCAGCAAAACTGCCACATCCGATTTGGCATTTTTCAACAAGCCTTTGAACGTCCGCCATTCACTCATATTGTAAGCCACAATAACCAACACGCCAGCCAGACAAGCCATTGGAATATGTTTGGTGAGTCCACCCAGGAAAAGCAAAATTAGTGCAAGAACCACGGCATGTATAATACCAGCAACCGGAGTTCGGGCGCCGTTATTGATATTAGTCATAGTACGAGCAATAGCTCCTGTAGCAGGAATTCCACCGAAAATTGGTGCGACGATATTGGCAATTCCCTGTGCAATAAGTTCGGTATTTGAATGATGTTTATCGCCAATCACACCATCGGCTACAGTTGCCGAAAGCAGAGATTCAATGGCACCCAGCATGGCAATGGTAAAGGCGGTGGGAAGCAACATACGAATAGCAGCAAAGTCAATTTGAGGTGTAGCAGCTTTGGGTAACGATGGATCAATCGTAAACCGGTCGCCAATGGTTTCGATCCCAGCAATACCGAATTTATTACGTAAGAAATACACAATTACAGTCATCACGACTATCGCAATCAGCGATCCGGGAATTTTCTTTGAGAACTTAGGCGTAATAGCAATAATAACAACGGAAATAATGCCCACAGCCAATGCCCAGAAATTCACTGTGTCGAAATGTTGTCCATAAACAACCCATTTGCTGATAAAATCAGCCGGAACTTTGGCAATATGTAAGCCGAATAAATCTTTAATCTGAGTAGCAAAAATAGTCAACGCAATTCCGCTGGTAAATCCTACAATAACCGGATAGGGAATGAATTTAATAACCGTACCGAGTTTGAGCAATCCCATAGCAATAAGCATAACGCCCGCAATCATGGTAGCAATAGCCAGTCCGGCAACACCAAATTGCTGAACAATGCCGTAAACAATGACGATAAATGCTCCGGTAGGACCACCAATCTGGACTTTACTGCCACCAAAAAATGAAATAATAAATCCGGCAATAATGGCTGTAAAAATTCCTTTTTCAGGCGTAACACCAGAAGCAATACCAAATGCGATAGCTAACGGTAAAGCGACAATTCCTACAATAACACCGGCCATAACGTCGGCATAAAACTGCTCTTTTGTGTAATTTTTGAGCGTACTGAATAATTTGGGCTGAAAATGGATTTTCATTTTGATACGGATTAATAAGCACTGCAAAGGTAAGGCTTTTTAGTAAAAAGTGTTCAAAAAATAGAGTTCTATTGTTTTTTTCATCCCTGTTTCTCAACTTTTTTTGCTCATTTGCGTTTCATTGTCAAAATGAGTATTTTTGTGCTCAATTGAACTTTTTACTTTAAAAACTTTCAAACTCAAATATGTGGAAACTCAATCAGTTTAATTATAACCGTCGTATTTCGGATACGATTCATATTGGAAAACTTTTATTAGGTGGAAATCAGCCTGTTCGTGTTCAATCGATGGCCAATACCGACACCAATGATATTGAAAATTCAGTAGCTCAGTGCTTGCGGATTGTGGAAGCCGGAGGCGATATTGTACGGTTCACAACGCAGGGAATTCGCGAAGCCGAAAGTATTGGTAAAATTCATACTGCTTTGCGTGAAAAAGGTTGTGAAGTGCCTTTGGTGGCTGATATTCATTTTAATGCCAATGCGGCCGATGTGGCAGCAACTCAGGTTGAGAAGGTGCGCATTAACCCTGGAAATTATGTGGGTAGCATTAAAATTGGCGACACTTCTGATTATACGGATGATGAATTTGAAACTGAATATCAAAAAGTTAGAGCTCGTTTTATTCCTTTCCTGAAAATTTGCAAACAACATAAAACAGCCATTCGTCTGGGGATAAATCATGGTTCACTGAGTGAACGTATGATGAACCGTTATGGTGATACGTCACGTGGAATGGTAGAATCGTGTATGGAGTTTCTGAACATTTGCAACGAAGAAAATTTTCACGATGTGGTAATTTCCATGAAAACCTCAAACACCGTGATGATGGTACAAACCGTACGCCTACTGGTTGAAGAAATGGCGAAATATGGCTTTAATTACCCGTTGCATTTGGGAGTTACCGAAGCGGGAGATGGTGAAGATGGTCGTATTAAATCAGCTGTTGGAATTGGTGGCTTATTGAGTGATGGCATTGGCAATACTATTCGCGTTTCACTCAGCGAAGATCCTGAAGTTGAAGTTCCGGTTGGTCGGTTATTAGTGGCTTACACTTCGGAGCGTGTCGGACATGAACCCATCCTGGCTACTGAAAACTTACTGCATAACAGATTTGAATACAATCGTCGCAAAACCCATGCGGTTGGAACTATTGGTGCAGATAATGTGCCGGTTGTTATCGCTTCGGGCGATGGTGGCTTTGCAACCATTCCGGATTATATCTTGTCGAATGGAAAAATATTGTCAACTAACGGCAATTCCTATACAATTTATACTGCTGAGAAAATTCAGGAATTAAAACACGATACGGCTGAAATTAAATTTATACAACTAACTTATCCTCAATTATCACCTTCAGTGCTCGCTGTTTTAATGGAACGAAACGATGTGGTGGTATTACTTCAGACCCATCATAAAAACGGAGTGGGTGAGCAGCGTGCATTCTTTCACACCTTATTGAATGCCGGTTGCACTGTTCCGGTGATTCTTTGTCGAAAATACGCTGAAAATGACCTTCAATATCTCCAGATAAAATCGGCAACCGATTTGGGAGTACTATTTATTGATGGTTTCGGCGATGGTATTTTCCTCGAAAACGAAGGGGAAATTACGGTTGAAGAAATTAATTCGGTGGCATTTGGCATTTTACAGGCTTCACGGGTTCGCGTTACAAAAACAGAATTTATTTCCTGCCCGAGTTGTGGTCGAACCATGTTTAATTTGCAGACAGTAGTTGGACGGATAAAAGCAAAAACGTCACACCTCACCGGACTGAAAATCGGTATTATGGGCTGTATTGTAAACGGTCCGGGTGAAATGGCCGATGCCGATTATGGGTATGTGGGCGCCGGTCGTGGCAAAGTAAGTCTGTATAAGAAAAAAGAGTGTCTGGAGCGGAATATTCCTGAAGATGAGGCGGTTGAAAAACTAATAGATTTGATTAAGGTCAACGGTGACTGGCACGAATAAAAGCGCATTGTATTATTAATTTCTCCCGTTTTGGTTGGATTGAATGCCAATTGAACGGGAGTTTTTATTGAAAATATGTATTGAACTCTACTTACATATATTTTCACTATTTTTGCAACTTAATCGCTTCAAATGTATCCAATGAATAAAATCAGGTTTCTGTTGCTTTTTTTGTTTGCAACTATGGTTGTTTCCGCTCAGAACACCGACGATAAAAAATATTTATTGACCTCAAAGACCAATACTATTGGTATTTCAACCCTGTCTTTCGTCGATCCCTATCTTTCACCTTTGACTTATGATGGGTTGGCTATCAGTTACGACAATGAAGCACGGCGGTTTTTATCTACAGAAAATACCAACATTTCAACACAAAGTTTACTTAATCTGCAGGCTGGAATTTTGTTGAATACCCCGGTTAGCAGCGACATGTTATATCTGGGTGCGAATTATGGTTGGGAAATGTGCTACCATGCAGTAATCCCGATAAAAGGCTTGAAAGTGCTTGTTGGTGGACTTTTGGATATTGACTTTGGTTTTAAAAACATGGAACGAAACGTCAATAATCCCGTAAATCTTGATATATCAACCAATCTGAATCTGTCTGCGTTGGCACGATATACCATTCCCTTGCGACATAAAACGCTTCAACTTCAACTAGCTTTACAAACTCCGGTAATAGGCTATATGTTTGTTCCTAAAGCAGGAGCATCGTATTACGAAATGTTCGATTTGGGAAATTTGACCGATGCTTTTCATTTCAGTTCATTATACAATAAACGAGGACTTAACAGTACACTGACAGTTGAAGTTCCGTTTAATCGTTCTGTCTGGCGTTTTGGATTAAAAATGAAAATCTTACGCTATTCGGCTAACGATTTAGTTTTTGACAAAAATGAGTTTAGTCTGCTCGTTGGAACAAGCTTTGATACTTTCAATTTTGCCGGACGAAAAAACAAAGCTCCAAAGAATTTCGTTTCAACACAAGACTAGAATTTCCAATGATTCAATTCCCAATTTTCGATAAGATACAATGAAGAAAATCAGTTTAATCATCATACTATCAGTATTTTTACTTCCTTCGTGTATGAACGAGCCGGCAGAACAGCCGAATACCTACAAAGGGAATTTTGAATCGCTGTGGCAAATTATTGACAGCAAATATTGCTATCTTGATTATAAAAACATCAACTGGGATTCGATTCATACTATTTATGCAGCCAGAGTTGATACCGTTAAAAGTACTTTCCCATTTTTTGATTTAATGGGAAATATGCTCAATGAACTGAAAGACGGACACGTAAATCTGTATTCCGATTTCAACAAAAGCCATTACTGGAAGTGGTTTCAGGATTATCCTGTGAATTTCAACACAACATTAATATATAATAGTCGGTATCTGGGTTCAAATTACCTGCTGGCTGGTGGTTTTCGATATGGAAAAATAAGTAATGGAACGATTGGCTATATGTATTACGATGATTTTTCGGATGCATTCAGTGACAGTAACATTGCCTACATTATGAATTATTTCAGTGCTTGCAAAGCACTGATAATTGATGTGCGTAACAACGGAGGCGGTTCGCTTGATTATTCCAAACAACTGGCATCGTATTTTTATAAAGTGGAAACGCTAACTGGCTATATGCGTCATAAAACAGGGGATGGACATGCTGATTTTTCAGCACCGGTAGAAATAAAAACACCTGCCAGCAAAAATATTCAATGGCAGCGACCGGTTGCAGTGCTTACTAATCGTATGTCGTACAGTGCCACCAACGATTTTGTAAATCGCATGAAAAAAGCTCCTAATGCCATTATAGTTGGTGATAAAACCGGTGGTGGCGGAGGTTTACCACTTTCAAGCGAACTGCCAAACGGATGGTTAGTACGGTTCTCCTCGTCGCCCATGTACGATTCGGCCATGCAAGACACCGAATGGGGTATTGATCCCGATGTACGCGACAGTATCAAAGTTGAAGATCAGGCTAAAGGCATTGACACCATTATTGAACGGGCAATAAAAATAATAAGCCAATGATTCAATATGCCAATGTGCCAATACCTGATTTCATTGGCCCATTGGCACATTAGCACATTGAATTTATGAAGAAACTCAAAATAACCGAAATGAATCGCCTCAGCATTGAGGAATTCAAAGAAGAAAAGAAAACAGCATTGATTGTTGTTCTTGATAATGTGCGTAGTTTGCATAATGTTGGTTCAATCTTTCGCACATCTGATGCATTTTTGTTGGAAGCAGTTTATTTATGTGGCATTACCAGCACACCGCCTCATGCCGAAATTCACAAAACAGCTCTCGGAGCTGAAAATACTGTCGACTGGAAACATTTTGAAGATACACACCTTGCTGTTGACGAGTTGAAAACTCAGGGTTACACAGTTTATGCGATCGAACAAGCCAAAGGAAGCACTCTGTTGCCAAACTTAAAATTGGACAAATCAAAAAAATATGCTGTAATTCTTGGTAATGAAGTGAAAGGTGTTCAACAAAGCGTGGTGGATGTTTGTGATGGCTGCATCGAAATTCCTCAATTTGGCACAAAACACTCGCTAAATGTGAGCGTTACCGGGGGAATTATTATTTGGGAGATATTTATGAAGTTAGCCCCCTAACCCCGAAGGGGGAATATACTTTGTTATATTTAATTGTAAATTGTAAATGATAAAATCGTAAATGGGTCTATGGATTGGAGAGATAAACTAAGTGGATTAAAATCAGAACTACCTCAAGTAGAAGAAAAGCCTGCTGCAGAACTAAAACCAACAAAAAAACGTCAGGTTGAACCTTTGCGAGTGGAACTGAATAAACGCAATGGCAAACCGGCAACACTTATTACTGATTTCAAAGGAAAAGATGCTGAACTAAAGGAATTAGCCAAACTGCTGAAAGTAAAATGTGGTGCAGGTGGTTCTTCACGCGAAGGTGAAATACTGGTTCAGGGCGATTTTCGGCTGAAAATAGTTGACATTTTGGTGGAAATGGGTTTCAAAGTAAAGAAAATAAATTTTAAGTAATTCTTTAATCTATATTAATATTGTACAGAAAATTAATCTAAGCTACAACTTTATAGTAATTTTCGCGTTCTAATAACAAATTTATAATTAATACAATCATTATTATGAAATCTGTAGGTAAGAGAATAGTTTTGGTTTCGATAACATTCGTGTTTTGTTTGCTTGCTGCAACAAGTTGTTACACACAGAATCCTCCGGTAAATGCTACTACAGGTGCTACCACTATTACAGCAAAGAAATAGCGGATTAAATCAGGAACAGGATTAAAGAATAACGGCATCGGCTGAATTTCAAACAAGAAGTTCAGCCGATGCTGTTTTTGCATTTTCTGAAACAATATTGTATCTTTGAAATCAAATTTCAGCTATGCTCAAAATCTATCGTGCCTCAGCCGGTTCGGGTAAAACATACCAACTAACCAAAGATTACATTAAATTACTGTTCGACTCAAAGCGGGAACAGGCGCATCGTCGTATTTTGGCGGTAACGTTTACCAACAAGGCCACCGACGAAATGAAAACGCGCATCCTGAAAGAACTTCACGCGTTATCGCAGGGTTCAACATCAGATTATAGAGCTGATTTAATTTCGAAATATTATCCTTCAGAAGAAGCAGTGAATGCACGGGCTAAAAAAATACTTAGCACCATTCTTCACGATTATTCATCCTTTTCTATAAGTACCATTGACCGCTTTTTCCAACAGGTTATTCGTTCGTTTGCCCGTGACATTGGAGTACACGGCGGTTATAACCTCGAGTTGGATAATACCGCGACCCTGGAACAATCGGTTGATAACCTGTTTCTCGATTTGTCGAAAGAAGAAAATAAACAATTGCTTCAATGGCTCACAGCATATGCCGAGGAACGCATTGAACAGTCGGAAAACTGGAACATGCGCAACAATATTATGGACTTGGGCAAGGAAATTTTCAAGGAAAGTTACCAGCATAAAGCCGAAGATACTAATCGCAAACTCCACGAACGCGAATTCCTGACCAATTACCGCAAAAGCCTGCGCGAGATTAAAACGACCTTCGAAGACAAGCTAAAACGAGCTGCCACCGACGGACTTAACCTGATGGCTCTTAATGGTTTATCGCACGATGACTTTTCGTATAAAGACACTACGACATTAGAAAAATTAGTCAAAGGAAAGTTGGACATTAGTAAGCGCTTTTCTAAATATGCCGACGATGTAACGAATTGCTTTACAAAAAAAACGCCACAAGATGTGAAATCGGCTATCGAATCGGCTTACAATTCGGGGTTGGGAAAATGCTTTAAGCAGATTGTGGAGTTAATGAGCGTTGATATAGTGACCTATAATTCGGCAGTAATGGTGCTTAAGCATATCAATACACTTGGTATTTTATCTGATTTAGCGGTGCAAATAAAAAAACTCACCGACGAGCAAAATACCATGCTGATTTCAGACTCCAACATGTTGCTCAACAGAATTATCGACAACAGTGATACGCCTTTTGTATATGAAAAGACAGGTATTACGATTGATAATTTTATGATTGATGAATTTCAGGATACTTCCACCTTACAATGGAAAAATTTTCATCCGTTAATGGCGAATAGTTTGGCGGCCGGGAAATTCAATCTGGTGGTTGGTGATGTGAAACAAAGTATATATCGATGGCGAAATTCTGATTGGAAATTGCTCGATGAACAAATACTGACTGATTTTCGCACGGAACAAATTCTCGAGGAAAACCTAGCAACCAACTGGCGAAGCGATAAAAACATTATCGATTTCAATAATTCGTTCTTCCGTCGTGCTGCTATTTTATTGCAAAGCAAGCTGAATGAAAACCTTCAGGCTGTTTTGCCGGTTTATCCTGCCTTAGAAGGGTTGACACATAAAATTGAACATGCCTATACCAACATTCATCAACAAACTTCTCCTAAAGCTGAAACAGGGAGAGTAGAACTGCGTTTTATTGCTGCGGATGAAAATGAAGACGGTTGGAAAGCTGAAAGTTTGGAGCGACTGCCGGCTATGCTCGAAGAGTTGCAGGTGCGCGGTTATCGTCCGGCAGATATTTGTATTATAGTGCGTAAAAACGATGAGGAACAACAAGTTATACATCGATTACTTAATTACAAAACCACTCCGAAAGCAAAACCAGAACTGTGCTATGATATTATGGGTAATGAAGGATTATTGATTGCTTCAGCCGCTTCGGTGCGCTTTGTATTGGGAGTTTTGCAATTATTTCTCAATCCATCCGACAGCATTCAACAAACTGTAGTCAATTACGAATATGCCAGAGCCAAACTAAACAAAACGGAAAATGATGCCCTGAATGCTTGTTTTTCTCCACCTTCGCAAGAAAATGTATTTTCTTCATTATTTAAAAACGAAGAAAACGAACGATTGAAACAAGTTCAGCACAGTTCGCTTTATGATATGGTGGAACAAATCATTTCCTTGTTCGATATTGGATCGTGGCACAATGAAGCAGTATTTATACAGGCTTTTCAGGATATGATCTTTCGATATACTTCCGGAAAAACGGTCGACCTCAACAGTTTCCTTAGCTGGTGGAAAAAGAACGGCGCTAAACAATGCATTTCTACTCCCGACAATCAAAGTGCTATGCGTATTATGACAGTACACAAGTCGAAAGGACTGGACTTCCCTGTAGTGATTATGCCTTTTTGTGAATGGGATTTAGATAGCCGTATGCGAAATATTCTTTGGTGCGAACCAACCATAGCTCCTTTCAACGAATTGCCTTTATTGCCAATTGAATATGGTTCTAAGCTCGGACAATCCATTTTTGCCGAAAATTACTTCGACGAACAAATGCATTTATATATTGATAGTTTGAATGTGGCTTATGTGGCTTTTACCCGTGCTAAAAATGAATTGATTTGTATGGCTCCGGCTCCGAAAAACGGTCTAGAAAGTTTAGATAAGATTAATTCCATGTCAGCCTTACTTTCAGCTTGTATCAGTGTGGAAACAGCGGGTTTGGATAAAGAAATCATTCCCTTGTCCAACTCATTTGATGATGTTTCTAATGTGTTCTCTTTAGGTAAACCCACAAAAGTGACATTTCAAAACTCCCAAAATTACGGTGACAATGAGAAGATAAATAACTATCCGTCGGTAAGTAGTTCCGATCGCTTGCACATACGCCACCAAAGCCTCGATTATTTGCTTGAAAATCAAAAATTGACAGATAGTAAATTGAATTATGGAATCATCATGCACGACATTTTGCACAATATTACCCGCAAGTTAGACCAATCGAATGCTATTCAGGCAATGATTCGTGAAGGTAGAATCAACGAAAAGGAAAGTAAAATAGTAGAGCAGGAAATGGAAAAATTCTGGAGCTTACCTGAAACCGAAAACTGGTTTGGAGATACATTATGTGTGCTGAATGAGACAACCATCCTCACACCAGGCGGAGCACAATATCGGCCTGACAGGGTTGTCATTAAAGATAACAAAGCTACGATTGTGGATTATAAATTTGGGGATAAAGAGAGCAAAACTCACATTCAACAAGTGAAACAATACATGAGTTTGATTGCCGAAATGGGCTATCAAACAAGCGGTTTTGTCTGTTATGTGAGTTTGGGAAAAGTGGAATCTATCAGTGATTTTAACTAAGCTCTTTTTTCATCTATTTATCAGCCACTTAGCAGCCAACCCTACCCGAAAAAATTGAATAAATCTATTTGTTTTAAGTATCTGTTTGTTTTTTACTGAGAAATGGACTTTCTTTAATTAATTTTTTAATTCAAAGAAAAAACGTCACTTTCAGTCTAAAATTCGTAAGTTGATAGATGAAAAACAGTATATTATTACTGAAATAATTCTGTAATACCCATATTTTGCTATATAAAGAGCTTAAATTGTGAAATTTTCGTCCAATTAATATGTTAAATATTTCTTTGGGACGAAAATATTTTATTATTTATTTTTCCTTTTTGGTTTGTTTGCAATTTTCGATATTTTCTTTAGTTCGATTTAGCAAATTTATTTATTTATCTGTATATCAATATAATAACATTTTATAAAAATTGTAGAAATTACACACATCAGTGCTTATATATATTTCAAAAAAGCCTGTTGCCTACAGAATGAAACAAATATTCTGTATATTTTTTCTATTTATCATCAAAAACATTTGTTTTTTAATTATTAATACTTTATTTTTGCCAAGCAATAAATAAACTTCCTTTAAATTAAAGAAGATTAATAAACAAAATGTTAAATTTATGAGAAAACTAACGTTCTTATTGGCTTGCCTATTATTGGTTAGCGTAGGTGTGGTTAATGCTCAGTCAAAATCCATT
>Ga0114951_10005810_pt1 | contig 11211 bp, 11 predicted proteins | sample AM7aDNAmetaG_FD_88677 | JGI IMG/M metagenome (GOLD analysis project Ga0114951, IMG submission 88677) | Freshwater microbial communities from Finland to study Microbial Dark Matter (Phase II) - AM7a DNA metaG | ecosystem: Environmental > Aquatic > Freshwater > Lake | place: Finland: Lake Alinen... | reverse complement strand
CCGCCGTCCAGCCGTTGGTGCCGTAAATCGCAATGACGTTCTTGAAGCCGGCCTGCCAGAGCGCCATGCCGTCCAGGATGGCTTCGGCGATGAACAGCGTTTGATTGGTCTTGGCCGCCGTGCGGTTGAACACTCCCCGGCGCGGGCCTGGCAGGTAAAGGTGGTGCGGCTCGTCGCCACTGACGCGGCGGCCGTAAATGCCGGTGACGTTGCCGGCGCTGTCGAACAGCGGAACGGTGACACAGCCCCGGAAGTGTTCCTGCCCTTTCTGGTTCAACACGCCCAGCGCCTTCAAGCCGTCCAGGATTTCCCCGGCCTTGGGCAGGACACCGGGCAAGGTGCCGTTGCTGTAGCCAGCCTGGAAGACTTCCAACAGGGTCGGGTCATCCAGCTTCCGGGCCTTCAAGTAGTCGAGGCCCACCCGGTCCTTGTGCAGAGTCTTCGCGTAGAAGCTGACAACCCGTTGCATGAGCCTGGTTGTCTCCCCCGGTGACAGCACGGGCGCGGCGGTCGGCTGGGGGACAGGTGCGGGCTTCAATGTGCTGGCTGGCTTCACGCCGGGGATGGCCTGGCAAAGCTTTACGGCGGCTTCCCGGTCGCTGATGCCTTCCTTGCGGGCAACGAACTGGATAACGTTGCCAGTCGCTCCACAACCGGGGCAGTGGAACAGCCCCTTGTCGGGCGTCACAATGAGCGATGGCGTTTTATCGTCGTGAAAACAGCACCGGCCAACGTAGTTGCGCCCGGTCCTTTTGAGTTTGATGCCGTAGGATTCCACCACGCACACAATGTCGGTGCTGGCCTTGATTTGATTGAAGTCCAGTTTCATAGCCAGGATTTCCACTCCCCGGTTTGTTCGTCGTATTCGCCCCGGTAGCCGTCGGTGTCCAAAAGCCGTTGCCAGCGTTTCTCGGCCTTCTCCGGTGAACGGAGCGCCAGCCTAATCATGCGCTTGCCCTGGTCGTGCCAGCCGCAGAGAGACTGGAGCCGGGCATCCCAAAGGTGCTGGAATGCCTCCCGCATGGTCAGCCGGCCCAGCCCGGCCAGGTCCTCGGGCACGCCAGCGGCCACGGCGGCTCTCTGCCAGTCATCCCACGGGTAGTGGCCATACGTGCATTGCAGGACGTATTCCAGCCCCTGCAAGCCGGGCAGGACAGGTATCGGGTCCAGGGGTGCTGCATCCCGGCGGCGGGTTTTTCGGGAACCCGTCAAGCCCGTTCCGGAAAGTTTTGACATGCGCACGGAATACACGTAATGAGTATATTCATGCAAGCGATTTCGTATAATTATTTGAAGCCCGCGTATGCTGACGCCATGCCAGCAGGAAGACCAGCGAAGCAGGCTCGAACGACTTTTGGTGAGCGGTTAGCTAGCGCACGAGAGAGCGCGGGCTTAACCCAGCTCCAACTTGCCGAAAAACTGGGGACAACCCAGCGCGTGATTACATACTGGGAAAGAGAGCCGGTAGCCTTGCGTGCCGAACAACTGGCCGCGCTCGCTGACGCCCTGGGCGTGACAACTGACTTCCTGGTGGGGCGCGAGGCAGGCAAGCCGCGGGGACAAGGCCCAGCCGGCAAGTTGAGACAGGTTTTTGAGAAGGCCAGTCAGCTTCCACGCAACCAGCAAAACAAAGTAGCTGAGTTCGTCGAGGCGTTTGTCGAGCGCCAAGCCAAGCCCGCTTGAGCCTTCCTCCTTTAGCTGTTCTCGCCGCTGACAGCTAAAAGGAAAATGCGGCGGCAAATCTCTCCCTTCCCGTTATAGACTCACCGTTTTGCCGGTGAGCTTTCGTCCCTTCTGCCTCGCGGTGCCGCAAGCGCCGCCATGCGAAAAAAGTCGCTTAGTACCCCTCGAAAAATCCGCGGCTGACACCTCGCGTAACTATACTGTCAGTATGAAGACGTGTGCTCATCGTAATACCCTGGGGGGACTCATCAACGACCGTCTGGCCGCTATCGGGGCCAGCAACATTCCACTCCCCGCCCGCGAGCTAATCGAAGCGGATGTGTGGCGGGCCTGTGAACGAACCGTGCAACGGTTTATCACCGGGCCGCATGTCGGCAAGGCGGTGGCGCGTGCATTGGCCGCGCCAGCGGCTGTATCGGCAGAGGGTCGCAAGGGAGACGCACAGTCTCCTTTGCCCAGCAGATGTGATGTGCCGAAGGCACAGAACATCGTAGCTGGCCCAACCACCGCCGACACCAACAGGGTTGACAACCCGCCCACAGGAGAGCGCCTATGAACCGACCAACCACGTCCGTTTCGCTGGGGAGAGCCAGGTTGCCCAATGATCTGGCGCGGCAACTGATGACGCTTCCCCCTGGTCTCCGTGGGCGCACAATGGCCTTCATCGTCCAGGCCCATACTCACGGTCTCGACCTGCAAAAGTTGGTCGAGTCGGCAACTGAACTGAGGCGGTTGGGAGTGTTGTTAAATCAATCGCTACGGTCCTCAGCTGGCACTGCCCCGGACCAAACCGCCCTCCATGATGCGGCCAACTTGATTGGCTCCCTGCGCACATGAGCAAGCCTCTCGCCATTGTAAACCTGGGTTCCACCGGCAACGTCGCGGGGACTATCGGCTACTACTCGAACAAGAAAAAGGTCGGCAAATTCCTCGATGGTCTCCACACCGGCGCGGCAGTCGGCAACTCAAAACAACTGGCTGAACTGCTCCTGGCCAACCATCACAACCCCCGTGGCCGGCGTGTCGCTCGAACCGCTGTCCTCTCCGTCAAAACCCCTCGCCGTGCCTCCAAAGAAGAACTCCAGGACATTGACGAGCGGTTGACTCAAGCCTTTTGGGACCTGCAAAAAGTGCTCAAGGTGCCGATGCTGGGATGGACCCATACCAACACGGCAACCCGTCACCTGCATATCATTTTCCCAAATTCCAACGGTGTCCGCTGTCTGGATTTGCGCCCCCGCTGGCTACGCCAGTTGCAAGGGTTCATGTGGACGATGGCCCTGCTTTCCGGTCGCGGAAAGGGCCGGCGCAAAGCTCTGCCGGTCTATCCTCACGCCCGCCAACTGGTGGTCCGTGACCTGGCTAACTTGCTCATGGATGAACAGGGGAACATCCGGCCAGACCGCTGGAAGGCCCTCGTGGCACAAGGCAAGATTTCCAACTTTCGCCAGCGCAAAAGCGGCGAACTGATTTCCTTTGAGTGGGGCGGCACAGGCCGGCGGGTCCGCATGGCCACACTCAAGGGATTCGCAACCGAATGCCGTAACACGCAACCCGCCAACCAAGAACTATATGAAGATTGCCCCTGCTACCTTGAACCTGGCCAAGCTCTTGAGCCAATCGGCGAGCCTGGCGGTGTCACTGCCCCAGACCGAAACGGTTCTGCTCTCCCTGCAAGCACAGGATCGGCAGAGCGCGGAACTCTACTGCCTCCTGCAACAACAGAGCCAGTTGCTCTCACAGCGACTGCGCTCGTTGCAAACCAACCCGCCGACGGTGAACCAACTGGAACTGCACAGCCTGGTGCATCTGGCGCAAGTCCACTGCCGCCTGGTGGGCTGGCTGGCCGGGGGCGAAGATTCCAGCGGCGGCCCGGTCAACAACCTGCCCCGGCCCGGCCAGACGCCAACGCCAACCCGGCAACCGTCGCCCAGCCCCGATTCCAAAGGCCCAGCCGCCCCGGCATTGGACTTTGACTGATTCCTTTCCGGCTCCCGGAAAGGCGCGTTAGCATCAAAGCTGTCGCGAGCGGAGTCCAGAGGGCGCAACCCTCTGGCGGCGTTGCCAGCGCCGGGGCGGTGGTATCACGGGCGGCACGGTGTTAATCGAGCGAAGCAATGCGCGGCGCTCCCTCGCTCGCCGGATTAGGGTTCCAATGAGTGCGCCGGTCGCAATAGCCCAGAACATGTCTCGCCAAAAGTTTCTCATGGGGGAAAGGGCGGGGCCTTGCGACCCCGCCCGTGTTGGTGTTAGTTCTGCGCTCCGGGCAGACTGCCGGTCCTCAGTGCCTCGGCCAGTCCCCAAAGGGCCTTGTTCAGCCGGACATTTTCGTCCAGCCCCTTCACGGGCCGGGTCCGGGAGAACCGATGCCCGTCTTCCTTGCGTTTCCCGTAATCCTTCAACCCGCCCGTGGTCAGATGTTCTTGAACCCTGTTATACACTGACCAAAGATCGTTGCCGGCGTCTTCGGAACGGCGGGGCCAGAGCAACTTGGCCGGGCTAACCGGGGCAAGCGCCGCGTCATCCCAGCGGAGCCGGATGGCCTGGGCCGCGAAGTCGTGTTGCTCTGCTGGCGTCAACTGGCGCGAGCGGAATGCCTCCACTCTTTCGGTCAGTCGGGGCAGTTGGGCCAGCATCGAAAAACTGGCGGCGATGATTTCCTCAGCCTCGCGGCCAGAGTGCCGGATGCTCACCCGTTCAATGGTGCTATCGCTTACAAGGAGACCATTGGAACAAACGCACCTCCACAGCGCCGCGTGGATTTGATAGGCGCTCGAACGGTCGTGACTGTTCACCAGCGCGATTTCAACGGCGTATTCTCCGGGCCTGGCAACCTGGTCCCGTCGTTGCAGGCGTAGCAGGTGCTTGGCAAAACCCGTCCGGCCTTCGACCCTCACGGCCTGCTGTTGCGCTTCCACAGGTGCCCAGCCTTCCTGCCTCATGCGCCCGATAATTTGGCTGGTCGGCAAGAACGTATAACGGTCGGACACTCCGGCCACGGGAGCGGTGGCAAACACGCTCGGGGCTTCGTTGCGGATTTGCTCGTCGGTCAACTCAAGGCGGGCCAACGTGCGGTGACTGCGATTGATGATGGAACTAAACATGTGATTTCCTTTCTTTAGTTGTTTGTTGTGATTGATGAGCGTTTAGCACCAGCCGGCTTCGGCCATTTCTGCCCGTGCCGCTTCCCGTGCTTGCTCGGAAAGTCGAACGAGATCCCAAAGTTGCCGGTCGGGGCTTTCCAGGAATGATTCAATGGCCTGCCGGTCCTCCGGTCGGGATGAGAGGCCCAGCGATTCGCTGTTGCCAGTGCTCCAAACTTCCCCGTTGTCCACGATGAACAGCCCGGCGCTAATGGCTTGGATTTCCGGGCATTCCCGCTTCATGTAATTGAACACGTCCGCGTGTCGCATCTGGAACGGAAACACCGTCACTTGCTCCCGGCCCTGCCAGGTCAAAACGATGTATTTGCTAAACTCTGCCGATGTGGTGTTACTCATATTTTGGTCTTTCTTTTTCTCTGTTTTTCTTCGGGAGCTGCGTCTCTCGCACCCCCCACACCAACTCAAAGCAATCGGCGAAAAGGCATGACAGACGGGGGACCCGACGCAGGAACGAGGCTGGGGAGCGAACGAAGCGAAGCGAAGTGCCAGCGGCGGCTGGCGTGACTTGTCGTTCGGGGCGAAGCGCACTCAGCCGGCGGTGCGCGTAGGGGGAATGTGGCCGCATCGTTTCACGCGGACACAGCGGAGCGCCATATCAGCGAGGCAGGATTTACAGGAATGCCTCGCGTGGCCTTGTGGGGGGTCTGCCTCTTGGTCCGTTCTCTCGTGAGTTTCTGTGCGCCGGGAGCGGAAGCGGAGCGTTTGACCTGGCCGCCCGCGCAAGGGGACAGGGGCGCGGATCAGCGGCTAGGGCAAAAAGCGTAGCGGAGTGACGGCGCTAAGAAAGCTCATCGAGGGAACCCTCCGCGAGGGGGGCAGCACCCCTGTAAACAAAAAGGCCACGGACCTGGTTGGCAAGTCCGTGGCCCTTGACTGCTTCTCTCTTAGGCGCGGGGGTCCACTTGCTGTCGAGCGATCCAAGCCGCCTCCTGTTCATCCTGGTTATCCTGGCACGGCTGGCACCGGCCATTGGTCAAAGGAGAGCCGCACTCGGTGCATAGTCCAAGCGCCTTCCGGTGCTCACGTAGCGCCAGCATTTCGGCGGCGATCCGTGCGTCCTCGGCCTGGTATGCCATCTCCGCTTCCACCGCTTTAGCCAGGTCCTCCCGGACCAGCCGGAGCGTTTTCTCGACGCACTCAGCGCAGACACAGCTATCTATGTCGTAGCCGTAGGCCGACCCGCCCGCCAAGTGACCCGGACTTCCGAAGTCGCTCTCGGGCTTCACCAGGTTGCAACTGTCGCACTCGATGCCGGGCGAGGCGTCCAGTCCAGGGACCAACTCGTCCAACACAAAGCGGATATGTTTGCACTGGTGATGGCCTTTCGTGTGATGAGGACAGGTGCAGGTATATCGCTGGTAAAACACCAGGTATTGGTTTGTCTCCCCCTGGACCACAGCCGCACCGATCTGAGGGAGCCACATTAGGATTTTCATAGTCCCGGCCCTCCCTGTTGAACGCCAGCCGCGTTGCGGTAGTGAAAGCGGCTCGCCCTCATGCTGGTGGGGCCGCCCTTGATGACTTCGGTCAACACCCCCCGCTTGCGCAGTATCCGCAACCACGTGGCCGGCTGTTCGTGCGTCTTGAGGTTGAACAGCCGTTGAACCGTGCGGCACGCCAGATAGAACGGGTTCGGGCCAGCTAGGGCCTGCATCAGATGGCACAGGGCCACCAGCTTTTGCAGGCGGGCATCCACGAACAGCGCCGCCTCCGGTGGATAGGGGCAGTTCGGGGTGCTGATGGCCCGCCAGGCAATGTCCACCACGGCGTCACCGCCGGGCCGCTTCACGTCTCCGTAAGCTTCGGTAAACTCCTGGTAGTATTCATCCCATGCCTGGTCGGACCGCAAGCACCCGGCGGCCCGCCCGTGCCAGAGCGAAAACACCACCCGCAGTTCCGCTTCGCTCAACGGCGCTGGCCGGCCCTGCTCGAACGCCTTGACCCGGCGGGCCAGGGTAAACAGCCGTTCATGGTTGTTGTGCCGCTCGGTCGGGATGGTCCCCGCCAACAGGGTCTCTATGGTCTCCGTATCCAACCCTCCATTCCCTTCCTTGGAATAGACAGAGGGGCACAGAGGTTTACAGAGGATCACAGACTGTGGTCTGTGTGTCTGTTCTTCTGTAGTCTGTTCTTCCGGTGTTATAGAGGGAGGGACAAAGACAGTGGTGGAGTGGATGAACCGGCCAGTCACCCCCGGCGGGAACTGGATACGGTCAAACGGGTAGTGAATGGCCGGCGTTGCGCACAGGATCGTGTAGGGGACACCAGACGGATGCACCCCGGCAATGATGGTCTGGTTGCCGTTAAAGCGCCACTCGCCCCACGGCGAGCCGTCCCGCTTGAACCGGCCACTGCGCGGCACTTTCCCATCGGGATAGAACCAGACGTTGCAACCCCTGGCCCCGCGTGTGCGCAACGTCTCCTGGAGGTCGGGGTTCAAGGCCAGGAACTCGTCGGCGCCCTGGTCATCGTCTATGTCAATGGACGCTATGCCCCCGGATGCCTCGCCCTGGACAACCCCGATATTGCCCTCGGCCAGTCGGCGGCGATACTCCGGGTCTGCCATGTCCTTGAGCGTTATTTTCGTCCAGTCCACCCCCTTGCCCCCCTTTATACCCGATGGCCAGGCCACCAGTAACACCAGCGTATCGAATAATCCCAGCACGTAGCTGACGATGTTCTTAATCTCTGTAGTTTTCATTTGTTCGCATTTCTGAGCGCCTCGGCGGCCAGGTAGGTGCGAATAACGGCCAGGTCGGTCTGTGGCTCATACGTCAAGGGCAGGCCCTCGGAGTAAATCAGCCACAACACGCGGGACTGCTTTTCCCAGTCGCCTGGGTAAAGCTCCTCCTGTAACCACGGCAGATAGTCGCAACGGTCCCCACACCACATAAGCATCTCAACTTCATGCCTGCGGCATCGGGCGCACAACTAACGGGCGTCCAGCCTTCTGGCTGGCCGACGGTCGCGGCCCTGGGTTCAACCAAGCCGCCCGCTCCCTTCAAGGGACCCGCCGCGCAAAATGCGCAGGTATCTGAGGGGATTATAGATTTCTGCGCGGCGACTGCGCGGGGTCGGAAGATTTAGTCGGGGAAAGTTGCTTCTGATCCCAAAGTTGCCCGAAAGGGGCTATACTGTGGGGTTAGACTCGTGTGGTCGCGGGGGGGCAGTTATGCCTTAGTGTCGGGAATGCGGGGAGATTGTGGGTGGCCTCGTTAATTCAAGGACTCGGCTTCGGCACTAACGACGGGACGTTCGTCGCAATTGAGGAATGCTGGCTAAGAACAAATTTACGCAGTTGTTCCTGTTGGCTCAGAAAACCGCTCCACGCGACCGCCGAAACGTTCGTTACTCTGCCATCAACGAGCAGGACAGCATGCCCTCCAAAGAAGTTCCGCCTGCCATTGGCATAGAACCCAGCCTTAGATTCCCAAAGCATGGCGACGTTGCCGGCGTCGGTCTGTTCAAGTCCAGGCACATACACCCAGCTTGAGAGCGACTGGCTGAGAGGCGCCCCTTGTAGAAGGGCTGACTTCACATCGCTAATTCGGCCCGAAACGCCAGCCAATTCTCCAGCCGAGGAATACTCCGGATAAAGCTTCTGAAGCGCGGCATACGGACCTTCCTCACTGTCTGGGAACTTACCGAAGTGGTCAGCGGCATAGGTTTCCAACTCCGCGTACATGTGACGTAACGTATAAGACCTGTGACCAAATGGGTACATGAATTTGTGCCACGTCATAGCGCCTGCGACGCAGGCAATCAGGACGAGAATCAATCGAATGCCAATCTTCCTGGCCATGTGAGATCAATTCAGCACCGTGCAGCTGCAGTCCCCCGACATCGATTCCTGAAAACCAGCGCCCGGTAAGCCAGGGCTAGTAAGGTAAGGGTATCCATAGTAGAGATCTTGAACAGCTCCCGGAGCTAACCGAAACTGCTTCTTCTTCTGGAAGGTGCCAATACCCTTTGACAAGTAGCTGCCGTCAGGTTGGCGTAGTGGGCGGTAGAACTTGGTGTCTGAGTAACCCAGGACGGTCAGATAAACTGTCGAGCCTCTTGCCCCCTGCCTTGAGGGAGTGCTGTTCGAGACCAACCAATGGATATTGCAATCACACTCAACCAACAATGGACACTTCGATACGTTCTTGACCTTCGCACGGACTTCCGATGCAGCAGAGTCGGAAACAGTGCTATTGCATACGCCGTGCTCACACCCATGGTTCACTATCACGGTCTGATAAATGAAGGCACTTGGAGAACTTCGAACGCCGGACTCAGCATAGTCTCGGTCAACCTGCCAAGTTATCCCCCAAGTATATTCCCCTGGACCATCATATTCCACTTTACCTCTGGACCAGTATTCGAGTTCGGCTAGACCAAAAGGGTCTCTGCCGTTAACTGGATCGTCGGAAACAAAGCCATACAGATTCTCGCCCCCATCCTCCTGTGCGGGGTCCCTGCTAGTCCACCTTCCCGTGCTGGCGTTGTAATACCGATACCCGTAGTAAAGCAGGTCGGTCTCATCGTCTTGGTATTTGGTGGAGAACCGGAACGGATTGGCCTTGGCCATGGGGCCGGTCGCCCGGATGACTTCACCGAAGGGGCCGTATTCATACTGCGCTAGAATGCTCGTGCTGGCCGCGTCTGTGAGTGCCGCGACATTTCCGTTGCCGTCAAACGCAATGAAACAGTTCGTCGTCTGCGCGCCCTTGTAAACGACCTCCAGCAAGCCACCGACACCCCCAGCACCCTGGAATGTGCCCGACAGGTCGCTGCCCCACATGAACAAGCGGATCACCGCATTGTTCGTCGCGTTCAACTCCGCCAGCAGATTCCATCCGTCATAGACGAACTTCACGTTGTTGGTCGGGGCGCTCCCCTGCGACCACACCTGCTTGTGGACGCGCCGGCCGCTCCAGTCATACTCGAACTTGAGACCCTGCGGCGGCCCAACAGCCGTGTTGTTCGTCATTGCCACCAGCCGGTTCTCCGCGTCCCAGGTGTAGCTCCACCGGCCGTCATTGGTCAGGTTGCCGTCTTGGTCATAGGAGAACTGTTCCTGGTTCTTCGGCACGAAGACGTTGCCGGTGACATCCGTTTGGCCGGTAGCTTGGACAGTCACCGATTGCCAAACCGGGGTTGCGCCGTTACTGACCGAAACCTCTTTGCGGAAATACTCGCCCTTGCGATAGGCGGTTTGGGTATTGACGGTCAGCGTGTTGGTCGCGAAACTGACGCCCAGCACGTCCACGGCGCCGGGCACGGTCCGGTTGGTGTATTGATTAAGGAAGTTGGCGCCGTAGCTGGCGGACCGCAAATTGCCTCCGATCTGGTCGCCCCCGGCTTTGGTGGCAGTCCGGTTCCCGATGTCGTCGTGGGCATACTCGAACTGCTGACCCGCCACGGGCGTCCCGTCCGCCCAATATTTGCGCCCGGAGCGGACTTGGCCCAAAGCGTCATATTCGTACAACCAGTAGCTGCCGTCGGCCATGACGTTGCGAATGCGCTGGTTGGCGGCGTTTAGTTGATAGTCGTATGAGCTGATAGTTGATTGTTGGCTATTGAGCGCGCGAACGGAACTCAGGCGGTTCAGGTAATCATACTGCTTGGTCGTCGTCATGCGCGTTGCCGTGCTCTGCTTGAAGGTAATTTGGCTCACCAGGGGCGAGTTGGCAAGGTAAGCGTAGGTGGCAGAATACGCGGTGCCGGCGCTGTTGTCGGTCACGGTCTGCAGTCGCGAGGCATTGTCGAAGGTGAACGCGTGCTGGAGAAACGGAGTCGTGGAATTGAGGGCGGCCAGTTGCGTGCGGCGCAGGAACTGGTCGTAGCCGTTGGTGACGGACAGCCCGGCCAGGAGGCCGCCCGAGTAGATTTCCCCCATCAGTTCGCCGGCCAGGTTGTTGGTGAAGGTGGCGGTGATGCCGCTCCAAAGAACAGTCCGGGGCCGCCCGAGCCGGTCGCGCGTGTAACTGACGTCCGGGGTGGAATCGGAGTAGTTGATCGTGCTCAAGGCGCCGGCATAATCATAACCGTAAGTCGTGGTGATGGCGCGCGCCCAGGCGCGAGTGCTGAGCCGGCCTGCCGGGGTGTAGGTGTAGCTGGGCCCCTGGCTGTCGGGGTAGCGCTTGTTGTCCAGCCAGCCACGGTACGGACTATAGTTCCAGGTCGTGACGCGCGCGCCGGCATTGGGGAAGCCGCTCCAGTTGGTCAGCAAATTCATCCGGCCCGCATCGTCATAGCCGTAGCCAACCGGGAAGGTGCGGGAGCCGTACTGCCGTTTGAGCTGGCCGGTGAGCCAGTATTCCAGGCTGACACTGCCGCCGTCCGGCTGGACGACGTTGGTGGCCTGAAGCGTTGGGTT
>Ga0114951_10005808_pt1 | contig 11214 bp, 16 predicted proteins | sample AM7aDNAmetaG_FD_88677 | JGI IMG/M metagenome (GOLD analysis project Ga0114951, IMG submission 88677) | Freshwater microbial communities from Finland to study Microbial Dark Matter (Phase II) - AM7a DNA metaG | ecosystem: Environmental > Aquatic > Freshwater > Lake | place: Finland: Lake Alinen... | reverse complement strand
TCTGACTGGTGGTTCCCGCACGTGGGGCTCAGCGACCAGGAATGCCTCGACCTAGCCGTCCTGACCAGAGCGGCGGAGAGCCACAGCATCCCCCTCCTTGAAGACGTCTGCACGGTTCGCGATAAGCTCCTGGGAACACTACCGGCTAAACAGCAGGATCTAATCCGCTCGGCAAGCGAGTTGTTCGACGTACTCGGGCTCCAGATGGCCGACCATGCCCACTGCCGGCCGATCATGACCAGTCTGCAGACGGCCCTACTGAAGGCTCAGCAAGTTGAGGGACGCTACGAGACGCCGCACCAACGGAAAGCCGTGAAGGTCAGCCTACAGCCCAGGCGAATCTTCCTGGCCGGGCAAGCATGGTACCTGGCGGCACACGACAACAAGGACAGCCAGACGAAGCTCTATCGCGTTGCACGATTCAAGAGTCTAGCGGTAAACGGCCGCCCGATGACAGTCGAACGGAGCTTCTCATTACGGGAATTCCTGGGCAATGCCTGGGTGGTGCATCGCGGAGGACCGCATGAACGCGATTGGCACGTCGAGATAGAGTTCACGCCCGATGCGGCCGATCTGGTTGCGGAGACCAACTGGCATCACACGCAGGAGATCGAGCGACGACCGGATGGCTCACTGATCTTTCGGGCCACGGTGTCGGGTCTGGAGGAGATCAAGTGGTGGCTGATGGGCTGGGGGCCGAGGGCAAAGGTGCTCAAACCCCGGGAATTGGCCGAGGAAGTTTGCCACCTAGCCAACGACATCATCGAACGTTACGGCAATACGCCAAAGAGGAACTGAGATTCTACAGGAAGGGAGCGAGGACATGGCCACAACAGGAATGTATTACCGAATCACCGGAGCGGACAAGCACACCGGCAAGAATGTCGAGTTGGTCGTTGAGGCGACTGACGAAAAGGATGCATTGCGCCAAGCGAGTGAACGAGGTGTGTTCGTTTTGTCATGCTCGCCACAACCGCATCCAGTGGCGAGCAGCCGAAGTTCAGGGGTAGCATATTCCCCCGATCTTGCCACATCGGCGGGATCTTCGCGGGGTCGACTGCCTCTGCTCGCTATCATCGTAATCGGGTTTGTCCTAGTCGGTGGTCTGGGGTTTGTTTTGTGGCGGGGCTCAGCGGGGACAGCATCCGAAGCAAAACTGGCTCCTTTCCGAACGGCTCTATTCAAGATGCGTGCTGATCTGAAACTTGGAATGTCCGACAAAGAATACGTTGATAATCTCAAGTCGCTCCAACTGGCTTCCGACCAAGCGGCATCGGGGATAACACCAGCAGAATCTGCCCTCCCCGCTTACAAGACCCTTCAGAGTGCATTCGATGAGTACATGGCGGCATATCAGTGTATCAAGACTCAGGAGAGTGGTCTGAAGGCGATCCCGGAATACGCTCCCGTTGCCGCACTGGACGCAAAGATAGACGAGAAAAAAGAACGACTGAAGCAGTATGACCTCGTGCCGAGTCATGGTATGGACGATTATTCTCGAATGAACAAGCTGAGGCTCGAGATGGCTCAACTTAGCATGGAAGCCAACACGGTCCTTGATCAAGTAACTCCCGCGATTGTAGCATTTACCCTACAGTTGCAGCAGTCAAAGCAAAAGCACTGGGATAATGCGGCCGATCTACTTGATTCGCTGAACAAAACCCCCAAGAAGCCTTGAAGCGCCGGGCGAACCGGGACAAACGGGCATGACCCAAGAGCTACCGCAGATGCCAAATCGCGGGCTCACAGACCGGGTTGGGAGCATTCAAGAAGAACCCGATCACATCGCTGGAGCAGAAACACATGCGACGCCTGGGCTGTTGTCTCAACAAACGGTTCAGATGAATAGCGGAAGCAGGACGAGAAGCGAACGATTTCATGACCGAAGATAGTGATGACACTTGCCATCTGGGAGTCCCTCAAATGAATTGGGTTCACAAGTCGGTGGATGTACGGCCGGAAGTGTGGAGGAAGCTCCGCATCAATTCTGAGCTCTCTTCCGCACCGGTACGTGATTTCCTGGCCTACCTGATCGAACAATCAGAACCGGTAAGGCCAGAAGATGACCAGGCAATGGCAATCCTGAGAGGAATCGGTGAAGCCAATCGAGCCACTCAGGCATTTATAGAGTAGCGAAATCTGATTTGATCGCAGGTACTGATACTGACTGCAACGTGCCGGATTTGCCGGCCACGAAGTAGCCGCCGACCCAACCCAACGCTATGCCCAGAGGCAGAACCAATTCATGCGTCTCAAACTTGTCGCTAGTGATCCCGCGACGTGTGCATCGCGTGTTGCGGGCCAAGTATCTAGGCTCAGGAGCCACGAGCTTCGCATCCTACGTAACATGGTGGCTTGCCCAGGTACCAGAGGCGGTAACGGCCAGTCAACTGCTACAAGTCATGGCGTACGAAGTGGAACTGAAATGCCTCGGTTCGCGTCGAGCTGAGGTCCGGTAGACCAAGGGATGACGTGACTCGGAGAACACCGATGAAACTCGTACACAAGTCTTTATCGATCCACCCTGACATTTGGAAGAAGCTGAGGGTCAACGCGGAGCTAAGCGGCGTGCCCTTGCGTGACTTCCTGGCTCTTCTGATCGATCGCTCAACTCCGGTCGAGGTCGCTGGGAATGATCGTCTGCACCTGCAGCGGATATCGGAGCTACAGCGAGCGGCACGGGCGGCAACGACCTAAGAGCTCTAATTCACATCAACCATGCGGGATTTGATCCTTGGGAACAACGAGAGCAACGAGAGCACCCGATTCATCTCCGAAGTAGATGAACAAGTGATCAAACTCAAGTTGCATACCCAAAGAAAGGACATCCCAATGGCAGCGATTGACGGTAACTGGCGTAGTGTTCAAGAGACACTGGCAAGGTGCAAGATCGAGCAACCCGTTTGTGGCATTCAGGAAGCCACAGTAGAAAACCCGGAGTCTGAGGCAAGCTGTGCACCCCGAGTGCCACGGTCTCTTCTGGAAGCTGCTGAGTCCTATGGCGGATTGGGGTGGCGAATCATCCCTGTGGATGCAAACAAGAGGCCGACCGTGAGATGGTCGAAATACCAGTATCAGCCCGCGAGGGCGGAGGAACTCAGCGATTGGTTCACGCACTGGAAAGCAGTGAAGGGCCTCGCGGTGATCAATGGAGACGCGAGCGGCGGGTTAGTCTGCCGTGATTTTGACGATCTCCAGGCATATCAACGCTGGGCGGAAACTCACTTAGAACTGGCGAAGACGCTTCCGACGGTGGAAACTGCGAGGGGCAGGCACGTCTACTTCATAAGCCAGAGCGTCAAGCGTACATGGAAATTCACGGATGGAGAGCTGCGTGGTTCCGGGATTAACATATTGCCACCTTCACGACATCCCTCTGGTGTAGCCTACCGATGGATCATCGAGCCAACTGCGTCCAATTTGATTCCGCTCGACGATCTTGATGCCGCAGGTTTGGGTGCCCGTGCGACAGAGATGACGGAGATCACTGAGAATACTGAACACACAGAGCTAACAGATGACAACAGAAGCCATGGAAGAAGTAATGCCGACGATCTGGAGCAAGTCGAGCCGAACATGGAGAAGCTGATCCGGGCAACACTACCTGCCGCCGCAGGGGAGAGAAACCGCCAAGTGTTCAAGTTGGCACGGTCACTCAAGGCTCTTGCCGGTGACATAGATGTAGAGCCTACGACATTCAGGAACGTCGTGAAACGCTGGCATGAGCTCGCCCTACCTGTCATCCGCACCAAGGCCTTTGAGGAGACGTGGATTGACTTCCTACAAGGTTGGTCGAAGGTGAAGTTCGGGGCTGGAATGGACCCGGTCAAGATTGCGATGGAATCCGCCTGTAAGGCGGAACCTCCTGGCGCAGTGCGTGAATACCAGCCCGGTGTGCAGTTACTGGCCGCCCTATGCCGCGAGTTACAGAAGCTGCACGGAACACAACCGTTCTTCCTGAGTTGTCGGAAAGCCGGCACCGAGTTGGAGGTGGATCACGCCACAGCTAATCGTTGGTTGTACCTGCTCGTTTCCGAGGGATTGCTGGTGGAAACCGCCAAGGGCAGTCAATCCAGTCGCAGGGCCACACGGTATCGCTATGTGGGAGACTAGCAGGTGGCACAAGGGGTACGATGGAGAAAGCTCTATGGATGAACCCGAGAAGGTGAGAAGGCTGATTGATGAAGTCTTTCGACGCTGCGTCGCCGGCGTCTTCGCCCTTCTCTTCGATGACGGTGCGCTTTGACGATGCGGCGGTCCGCGCTGCGCCACGCCCGTAAGGAGATGTCCGTATGAACACTGTCCATGTCTGTGACTGCTGCGGGCTGTGCTGCCAGCAGTTGCTTGTCGAGGCAAACGCTCTCGACATTCTGCGTGAGCCACGAATTGCGAGCACACGGCCGCTGGGCCGTCACGATCCCGCGATGATCCTGGATGCATGCTGGATCCTGGCTGGGCCTGGCAGGCCATGTCCGTTTCTCTCACCCGAGCATCGCTGCCGAATCTATCCCACTCGTCCCGACCTCTGCGTCAACTTCGCCACCGGGTCGACCCAGTGCCGGAAGCTTCGCGAGCAGCACGGTCTTCCCGCACTGGAGGCACATCCGGCCACCGACGATGTGCTGGGCGAGATCCTGGCAGCCTTGATGTGAGAACACCACAACCCAAGCAGGACGATCCCTCCCGGAAAGGATATCCAATATGAATGTCGCGACACGTACCACGGTTCTCGCCGCTGCCATCCAGCACATTCTCAATAAGCAGGCAGCACGAGCCCTGGATGATCAGGTTTCAGGCGGCCGGCATCCGGCCCTGATGGATCGCACCGCCCAACTGATTCCCAGGCTCAATGGGTGCCGGGGCGACCCCTTACAGGTCGGAGGGCTGTTCGCCCATCTGGCCTATGAAGCCGCTCGTCTACGTCGAAGCAACGGAGCCGGTGACAGTCTCCGGGAGTTTCTGGACGGCGATGAAGCCACCTACAACACAAAGGTACAAGGGCAGCAATGACCGAAACCCGGATGAAATACGCGAAACTCATCGGTGAGCTGTGCCGTAGGAATACGGCCGTGGCGTTTGCTGCCGCTTACGGCGAGAAGGACCTACACGTCCACTGGAAGAGAGATGGAGATCCCATGGTTGCCCTGGGACTGGCCGCCCGACTCTATCACGAGCTTCCGGCGGGTCTGATGACCGAAGAAGCTTCCCCTACCCAGCCGCCGGCGGACATCTCACAAGAAATCCGAGATGCCTACCCCGAGATCAAGGATTACTCAGACCTGAGCTTCGTGACCACATCGGCCATCTTTGCTGAGCTCTATCGAATTCCGGGCTATTGGGTGCTGGGCCTGCAGAAGAAGAACCGCGACGGCAACTTCGTCCAGTTCATCCTATGGTACGGTCCGGCCGTCAATTGTTCTGGACTGGCGGCTATCCTGCAGCACCAGATCAGCAAAGCCGTCTCCACTGCCGTTGATGCCGACAAGGAGACCCCGGTGCCACTGAACACGATGGAGGCACGAACACGGTTCTTCCTAGCCGACCTGATCGACGAACCCACCTACGACCCTCTGCAAATCGGCGGGATCTGTGCTCACATGACCTACGAAGCGAACCGCTTCAGGCAGCGAGGACCAGGGTCCTTGAATTCGGCTCAGGACTACGTCGATAGTGACGGTCCGGATCAATCCGTCGAGGGGAAGCCATGAAGATCATCGTGACGGACCGAGAGACAATTCAGCGGGGCCTGGTGGTCAGATCCTCTTTCGTGGTCATCAGCATTTCCAATCCGGGTGTGCCCCGAGCCAGGATCAAGAAGGTCTCGGGCCTGAAGGATGTTCTCTACCTATCTTTCAATGACAGCGATCCGGTGGACGGCCTCAAGCTCCCCCAAGAGATCAGGCTGATGACAGAGGTTCACGCCAGGGCCATCTGGAAGTTCGTCGATCAGCACAAATGGCAGGTCGGCGCCATGGTGGTCCACTGCCACCAGGGCATGAGCAGATCCCCGGCTATCGCTGCGGCAATCGCACGATACCTGGATCTGGACGAGACACGGTTTTGGACTGAGCACCAGCCCAACCAATTCATCTACGACCTGATGATCGAGACGATGCCGCAGAAGGAGGGCTAGACGCCTCCACTTCGACTATTCCTCTGCGTCAGTCTGGAATTCGGCGGTAACCCGTCGGGGGATCAACAGGCGCATTCCCATCACTGTCCGTACAGCCCATTGCCGGTCACAGGTTGCACTGATCTACCTAAACGCTTAACACGTCCGCGTTCAAAACGCACTGACAGGTCCATTGGGACCAGTCGGCATGACCACTTTAGTGTCAGTGGTCACCTCCATGCTTCGTTGGCATGGATACTCACTCTATCGGCATCATCAAGCGAGAGCAGATTGCGTGGGCGAAACGTCATGGGATTTGTCTGCTAAAGGGCAGTCCGGCTACTAAGGAGGAACCCCTCTACGTGCAGCGCCTGGAGCAGAACTTCTTCGAACCGCTGTCTCCGGAGACAGTCCGGGAATACGAGCAAGGTGATGGCAGGCCCCTGAGAGGGAAGAGTGGCGGTATGCCGCATCTCCACGCGACGCATAACTCAGATGCGATCGCTGCCAACGTTTTCCACTACTGGCGGATGCGACATCCCTCACGCGTGGCTTGCTATCTCGACATGGGTACGCATCGCCCCACCAGTCCCAGCATCCACTTCGAGAAGAAGTTCCGCATTCTCCCTAGTGCCGGAACCTGCCCCAATATTGACGTGGCGATTCGCCATGAGAACGGTCGTTGTTGTGAATGGATGGGTATTGAATCCAAATTCACTGAGACCTACCCGGCCAAGCGGCAGAAGCTCTTCGATGACAAGTATTTCGGCCCGCAAGTTTGCTGGTGCGGCCTGGGCGCAACGCGGAAATTGGCCGAGGCCTTTCGCGGGAGCGGCGAGAAGTTCCAAACCCAGAAGACACACCTGGACCGCGGGCAGTTGATAAAGCACCTGCTCGGCATGCGACAATGTTATGCCAGGCAATCGGCACACGCTCCGCACTTGAGGCTTGTGTATCTGTGGTACAACGTGGGGACGGAGGAAAGCCGCAAACACCAGCAAGAAGTGGAGTGTTTTGCGGGTGTCCTGAAAGAGGACGGGGTGTTCTTTCAGCCCATGACCTGGCAGGAACTGATATCGCGGATAGTGGATGGTGAGCGAACCAACCACAGCGCGTATGTGGAGTACCTGAAGGACCGCTACCTTATGACCAACGCCGTGCCAACATGAGCGGTCTATGTGGATCTTCACCCGAGATGGTTTCTTCAGCGTGGTCGGTGCCCAAGACATGACAGCAACCCCCGCTGATGGAAGCGGCACACGATCCTTCACATCGGCCTTCCCCGTAGAACCCTGTACGCGAGAAGTCTACAAAGATCAGAAGCATGATGTACTGCATGGACTGCGGACTCCTATTGCCGACTGCTGCTAAGTGCGACGGGTGCGCAGCGAGGATGGATCGGTCCGTTGCGGAGATCATAGAAGATGCCGGCAGGTACGTCGTCGCAAGAGACGCGGATGGCATTCATGCTCAGAATTGGATAGCCCAGGCACGACAAAGAGCTCTCTCCTCTTCGCGGGGTACACCTCCTGAAGAGGAGACCCCATGCTCAAGATCAACGTCGGCATGTCCCGCAAAGTCACCGAAGACTACAACAGCAAAGGCTTCAGCCTGAACATCGAGGGCGAGTTGCCTTCTGATGTTCTGTCTGACCAGAAGACCCTCACCGAATCCACCAACCGCCTGTTCGCCCTGGCAAACCTGATGCTGGACGAGCAGGTACGCAAGGCAACCGTCCCGGCACCTGACATCCGCACCGAGCGGGCCGGCCACGTTGGAAATGGAAACAACGGCAACGGGAATGGCCGAACTTACGCACGGGCGGCGAACGAGGGCGCCGATCACCAGAACGGCGACAACGGTCACCCCAGGAATGCTCCACAGAACGGGGAACGGCTGCTCACTCAGGCCCAGTTCCGGGCAATCACCACCATGAGCCGCAAGCTGAATCAGGATGCCGATGAGCTGGCACGCGGCGAATTCGGTGTGGACAAGCTGGCCGATCTCACGGTGAAGCAGGCATCCAAGACCATCGACTACCTGAAACAGGGCATCGATACCGCTGCCAATGGAGGCGGGCGGTGACTCCGGTCGCTGTCAGACCGACCCCATCGTCCGGTCTTCTGGAAGAGGCGGATGCCGATGAGGAGCCGATTGTAGAACTGTGCCCGGCCATCGCCGCATTCTGCACTCGGTGTGGACAGGTGGGGGTAGGGGAGTTCTGCCACATCTGTGGTCAACGTCAGTGTGCATCCTGTGGAGAGCGATAGACCGAAGGAGAAACCGATGATTGCCAGCCCAAGTGTCCTGAACCGGAGCCCGAACGACGTTGCCCAGGCCCTCACTGGCCGGCCGCACGTGTCGTACTCGGAGATCAAGACCTATCAGAACTGCCCGCTGAAATGGCACTTCCAATATGTCGAGAAAGCGAAGCCCGAACAGCTTTCGGGGGCAATGCTACTGGGCTCCTGTGTGCATGCAGCACTGGAAGCCTTCTACCAGGCCATGCTGGCGTCAGAGCCCCTGCCGAGTATCGATCAACTCATGACCGTGTACCGAAACCATTGGGTACAGGAGGCGAAGGACATACCCATCCAGTTTGCCAAGGGGCAGGATGCCACCACGCTGGAGGCCACGGCACGCAGGATGCTCGAAACCTTCCTGGGCGGGGAATTTGCCTTGCCTGAAGGCAAGATCATCGGCATAGAGGAGAGCTTCACAGTGACACTGGCTCATGATCTTCCCGATCTGGCCGGCCGGGTCGACATGATCACGCACAACAACGGGGAACTGATCATCACCGACTTCAAGACTGCCCGCTCTATCCCCACCGAAGAAGACGCCGAAGATCAGGGAGAGCAGTTGATCCTCTATGCCAAGGGGTGTGAACCCATCGCACGAGAGTTGGGGGCAACCATCCGTCTGCGGTTCGTTTACATAAGCAAGACTAAGGAGCCCAGGATTGAGGCCATGGAAGTCACGATCGACAACAGCCGGGTCGAGAGAACTAAGGCAGTTGCCCGGCAGGTGTATCGAGCGATGAAGAACAACGTGGTCTATCCGGCACCATCGCCAATCACCTGCTCAGGGTGCTCATTCGCATCCAGGTGTCGGGATTGGCACCGTAGTGGGTTCGGCCGCACATGAACATTCCCTCGTCAGATATGCCGTGGCACAGTTAGAATGCGTACACGCCTACCACAATTCATCGGATCTTGTACAACCTGGTGCATCTGCTGATGCTGCGGGCGGCCAGCCAGCAGCACGTGGCTCCCGACCGTATCAGCTTCATCGACACCGTTCGCTGGCTGCTCTCGGCGGCGCCGCGGGAAGCGCTGCCGCCCTTGATCGTTAATCCGCGGCGGCCGGATCGTCACGAACCCCGTGTGGTCATCCGGCTCTGGCAGGCCACGAATCCACCGGTGTGCCACGGGTGCAATAATTCTAAGTTGCTCCCACGTGCGGTGACATACTGTTGTCACAGGGGTGTGACAGACTTCTCGGCTGTGGATAACCTGATTATGTCATCACAGGATTATGCGCCGAAGGGCAAAGAGCGGTATGATGGCGTGCTCAGCGTGGGAAGGAAAGTGAATGGTATGGCGGGACCGTGGTATGCACATAGTCTGGCCGGCCGGCCGATGGACCAGTGGGAACCACTGGAGGAGCATCTGCGGCAGGTAGCGGCTCTGGCGAGAGAGTTCGCCGGGGCGTTCGGGGCTGAGCAGTGGGGCGAACTGGCAGGGTTGTGGCACGATTTGGGGAAGTATTCGGCGGCATTTCAGGCGTATCTGCGGGACCAGAATGGGATTGAGGCGGAGGACTATCACTGATGAGTACACTGCGTGCCCATACCCCCAACTCCCATGGTGCATGGCATGACCTGGAGAAGCATCTCGCCGACACGGCCAGCTTGGCCTCCCCCTTCTGCACGGCCTTCGGGGCATCGCATCTTGGGCTGCTGCTTGGGGCGGCGCACGATCTGGGCAAGGCACAGCAGGGGTTTCAGGTCTATCTGGCGGCGTGCTTCAGGGGGCGGCCGGCACAGAAGTGCCCACACGCGCTCCCCGGTGCGGCATACCTGTATTTTCTGTCCTGCAGAATGGGGCGCGCCACAAGTTGGCCGGAGTTTGTACTGCCTGTGCTTGGCCACCATGGCGGATTGGCCTCTGAGGCTGTGACTGAGGCCGTCCTGCGGGAGTGGTGGGATGACGACGACAACTCGGACACTCGCCGCGCCATGCACGCATTGGCACAGAAACTGATCCAACGCATACCCGACGGGCACGGACAGCAGGATCCACATCGCCGTGAACTCCTCATCCGCATGCTCTTCTCAGCACTTGTCGATGCCGATTACCTGAGTACCGAATCCCACTTCGACGCACGCACGATAGGCCGCCGATGGAGCACAGCACGTCCCGCCGATCTATGGCCCGTGTTTCGCGCAGACCAGGTTCGGACGATGGCTACGGCAAGAGGAGACGGCAAGGTCAACCACCTAAGGCGAGATATCTACCGTCAGGCAATCCGGCAAGCGGGGAACAAGCCGGGCATTTTCAGGCTCACGGTACCAACTGGTGGTGGGAAGACGCGTTGCCTACTCGGCTTTGCACTGAAGCACGCTGCGGAGAACCGGCGGCATAGCTTCCAGCGGGTGATTATCGCACTACCCTATACCAGCATTATCGACCAGAACGCGCGGGTATATCGTGGCATACTCGGTGATCGGTTTGTGCTGGAGCATCACAGCCAGGAACATGTTCAGGACGATGGCCAGGATGAGAGGAGCGTGAGGCACCGGCTCGCGTCGGAGAACTGGGATTTCCCTGTGATCGTGACGACAACGGTACAGCTCTTCGAAAGTCTGTTCTCAAACAAGCCATCCCGATGCCGCAAGCTCCACAACGTGGCAGGAAGCATCATCGTGCTCGACGAGGTGCAGACGTTGCCGCCGGAACTGCTGGCGACCACCGCTGACGTGTTGCGTGCGCTTGTTGACGACTACGGCATAAGCCTTGTCTTGTCGTCCGCAACGCAGCCAGCCCTTGACCGAACCCCGTACTTGCGCGCGTTCGACGGTATGGCGATACGCGAGATTG
>Ga0114951_10005807_pt1 | contig 11214 bp, 6 predicted proteins | sample AM7aDNAmetaG_FD_88677 | JGI IMG/M metagenome (GOLD analysis project Ga0114951, IMG submission 88677) | Freshwater microbial communities from Finland to study Microbial Dark Matter (Phase II) - AM7a DNA metaG | ecosystem: Environmental > Aquatic > Freshwater > Lake | place: Finland: Lake Alinen... | reverse complement strand
CCTTTTTCATAACCGAAAAGCTCGGCTTCAAGAAGTGTCTCGGGCAGCGCAGCGCAGCTGACCTTAACGAAATTTTTTTCACTGCGCGGGCTCAGCTGATGAATGGCATTGGCAATTACTTCCTTTCCTACGCCGCTCTCTCCTGTAATCAGAACGGTTGCCGTGCTGGGAGCCACCTGTGCTGCCAGCTCCATGACCTTGCGCATGGCAAGGCTTTTACCAACCACATTTTCAGAGCCCTGAATATTTTTAATGCGATCGTGCAAACTCTTATTTTCAAGCACAAGCGACCGTTTCTCGAAAGCATTCCTGATGCTTTTAACCACCGTAACCTTGTTGAATGGTTTCTGGATAAAATCAAAAGCCCCGTCCTTCATAACATCGACGGCCACATCAACCGTGCCGTGACCAGTTATAAGAATTACCTCAATTGATGGTGAAATTGTTTTTGCAATTTTCAAAAGCTCTGCCCCATCCACCCTGGGCATCTTCAGATCTGTCACCACAACCCCCACTTCATTTTTCTGCAGCACGCGCACGGCATCCTCACCATCTGCAGCAGCAAGCACTGAAAAGCCCTCTCTTGACAAAATTTTTGAAAGCGCATCCCGTATGCCGGGCGTATCATCAACCACCAGAACAACCTTGTCTCCGGAAAACTCCACCTTGCAACCTCCATTTCACATACAGCTTTCAAAAATCTACCGCGACGCAGTATTGACACCCTCGTAAAGTCTAAAATTCAAAAAAATCGTCATGCCGGCGAAAGCGGGTATCCAGAAATTTCAGCTAGATACAAAGCACTGGACACTGGTTTTTACCTGTGTGACGATTTTTTACGAAGACATCGCTATTTAACACTATGCGCACGCCATGATTGCCAACATACTTCCAAGGGGCAGGGTTCATGGTTTGGATTCTGACTCCTGTCTCCTGAACCCCCGCTACCGAAGTAGTTACAAAACAGTCTCTGCCATAAATTCATCGGTACCATCCTGCCACACGGGCAGTCTCATTGTAAACCGGGCGCCCTGACCGGGAGCGCTTTCGCAGACGATCTCCCCTTTATGTTCGGCAATGATGTGCTGGGTGATTGAAAGCCCAAGCCCCGTTCCGCCGCTTTTAGTGGTATAAAAAGGAGTAAATATTCGCTCGAGCTGATCTGTCGGCATGCCGGAGCCGGAATCGGCAAAAGCGACCTCTATCCACGGCAGATTCAGCCTGGTTGTCACCTCTATCGTGCCTCCGGCAGGCATTGCTTCAATTGCATTACGGACCAAATTCAAAAAAGCCCGATGGATATGATCCTTATCCAAAGAGGCGGCAGGTAAATTGTATTCAAATGTTGTTTTGAAAAGAATCTTGCAGCGCCTGAGCTCCTCCTCGAGAAATGTGAACAGGTCTTCTATAACTATGTTCACATCATGCTTTGCGGGCTGTATCGTCGGGAAACGGGTGCATTCCAGATACTCCCGCAGCACCTTATGCAGGCTTTCAATCTCATTTTTTATCGTGACGATCAGCTCCTTTGCCTCCACGGCATCCGGGCCCTGATAACCGCTGATGGCGTCATCGAGCAGGTCTATATTAAGGGTCAGTGACCCGAGCGGATTTCTGATTTCATGGGCCACCTGGGCCGACATTTTCACAATCATTGATTTGCGCTCATGCTGCAGAAGCTCGCTTCGAAGGGCCATTTCCCCCGTGACGTCTTTTACATACTCAACCACGCGCATCGTCCGGCCATCTTCGTCCTTAAGAGGAAAAGCCGTAAGATGGAAATAAAACTTCTTGCCCCCCAGAGTTGTGCTCACTCGGTCGCGAAAAACAGGCCTGCCCGTTTCAAAGGCTTCGTGGGCAGGGCATCCCTGGCACAGGCTGCTCTGCTGCTGAAACACCTCGTAGCAGGGCTTGCCCCTGAACAGCGCCATGGGCTTGTTATGCCAATGGGAAATAGCCTTGTTCACCATGAGCACGCGGTAGTCGCGATCAATAATGGAGATGCCGTCGGTGATGACATCGATAACCTCATGGCTCCAGGCAATTTCCTGGGCGGCAGTACGCTTGCGCTTCTCCTGCGCAGACAGGAAAAAGGCACCAAGCAGCAGTACCGCGAGAAAGCCGCAAATAAAAACCAGCGGGCCGGTGATACTCTCCATAAGCGGAGCCATTGCCTCGCTATAGGGAGCCGAGACACCAATTGACCAGAACAGGCCGCTGAACTTTATAGGGGCGTAGGCTATGAGCTTTTTAGTAAGAGCCTTCTCCCCGATATGCCAGCCCGTATATTCCCCCTTGCCCTCACCACCATTGGTCATTTCCTTATCGATAAGGGTCTCGAGATTAAAGGTACTGTATTCGGGCCAGAGCTGCTTGAGGACATCCCCGACCTTCCTGCCTTCCATCGATGTATTGGGATGGGCCAGCAGCACGCCCTGCCGGTCAATCATCCAGGCATAGCCGGTTTTGCCTGATTTGATGGGATAGATAAATTCGTCTTTCAGTGCGGAAAAGTTTACCAGGCAGCACATCCACTGGCGCTTGTCACGCACGGGCACACCCATAATAAAGGACCTGTCTGCCTTGTTGGATGCCCCGGCAATAAAATCAGAGATGAATACCTGCTGCTTGCCCGACGTGGCCCGGATCAGACATTTTTGGAGTTCCGCCCTCTCAAAGGATGCGGAAAATTGTGGTGGGTACATGTGGATGATACTGCCGTCGTCCGAGGCCAGAAAAAGGGCCTGCATGAGCTGCGGCTGCCGCAATAAAAACGGGGTGAGCGTTTTCTGGTCGGGATACAGAGCATAGGTGTCGGCGGCTGTATGCAGGCTGGTCTCAATGCCCTGTATGCAATTTTCAATACCCCGGGCTGACTCGCGCACAAGAAAAAGCTGCTGCCGGTTGAAGGCTTCAGCGGTATTGCTGACAATCATATGCCTGCTCACAAACGCCACAGCGAGCACTCCCGCAATAACCACTGCGGCAATGACCCATATTCTTGCCACCGAAGGCACATATCCCTTCATCAATTCCTCTCGCTATATATCCCAGTTTAATAGTAGTGAAAAGTAACGGAAAAAGCAAGAAGCCAAAAAGGGCTGTCTGCATTTGCTGCAGAGCAAAAAAAGGCTTATGACCGGGCTGACCCGGCCATAAGCCTTTCTGAAACATAAAATTACTGCAAGCAGTATTACTGCTTGTTCTTCTTCAGATCTTCCACAACAGCGGGATCCGCCAGCGTGGAGGTATCGCCCATATCGTCAAACAGACCGGCGGCGATCTTCTTCAGGATGCGGCGCATGATCTTGCCTGAGCGGGTCTTCGGCAGGCCATCCGCCCACTGGATCTTGTCGGGCGTAGCGATGGGGCCGATTTCCTTGCGCACATGAGCGACAAGTTCCTTCTTCAGGGCATCGGTCTTCTCAACACCCACGTTCAGCGTGACATAAGCATAAATGCCTTCGCCCTTGATCTCATGGGGGAAACCGACAACCGCGGCTTCTGCAACCTTCGGGTGAGCAACCAGAGCGCTCTCGACTTCGGCGGTGCCCATGCGGTGACCGGACACGTTGATAACGTCGTCCAGACGGCCCATGAGGAAGAAGTCGCCGTCGGCATCCTTGCGGGCGCCGTCGCCGGTGTAGTACTTGCCCGGGAACTGGGTAAAATAGGTGTCTTTAAAGCGCTGATGATCGCCGTACACGGTGCGCATCATGCCGGGCCAGGCCTTCTCAACACAGAGATAGCCGCCTTCGTTTACATCTGCTTCGCTCTTGCCGTCTTCACGCAGAATGACGGGCTTGATGCCGAAGAAGGGACGATTGGCTGAACCGGGCTTGATCTTCATCGCGCCGGGCAGCGGGGTGATAAGGAATCCGCCGGTCTCGGTCTGCCAGTAGGTGTCAACGATGGGGCAACGGCCGCCACCGATCTTGTTGTAATACCACATCCATGCTTCGGGATTGATGGGCTCGCCCACGGTGCCGAGAATGCGAAGGCTGGAAAGGTCGATGCCTTCAACCCACTGGTCGCCCTGAGCAGCAATGGCGCGGATAGCAGTCGGTGCGGTGTAGAACTGGTTGACCTTGTACTTCTCGACGATCTTCCAAAACCGTGAATAGTCAGGATAGCTCGGTACGCCTTCAAACATGACGCTCGCGGCGCCGTTTGCCAGGGGGCCGTACACGATATAGCTGTGGCCGGTGACCCAGCCGATGTCTGCCGTGCACCAGAAGGTATCTTCTTCCTTCAGATCAAAGACATACTTCAGCGTGGTGGCGGCATACAGCAGATAGCCTGCGGTGGTGTGGCAGGCGCCCTTGGGCTGGCCGGTGGAGCCTGAGGTGTAAAGGATGAAGAGAGGATCTTCAGCATCCATCCACTCGGGCTCACAGTATGCGGGCAGGCCCTTGGCATTCATTTCATCATTCCACCAGATATCGCGGCCTTCCTTCATTGTGACGGCTGCGCCCGTGCGCTTTACTATGATCGAGGTCTTTACCGTGGGGCAGGATTCCAGAGCCTTGTCGGCATTGCCCTTCAGGTCGACCGACTTACCAGAGCGGTAAGAGGCGTCGCTCGTGATCAGGACCTTTGCCTGGGAGCCCTGAATTCTGTCACGCAGAGCGTCTGCGCTGAAGCCGCCGAAGACGATGGCATGGATGGCGCCGATGCGTGCGCAGGCAAGCATGGCAATCGGAAGCTCGGGAATCATGGGCAGATAGATAACCACGCGGTCACCCTTCTTGACGCCCTGCTTCTTCAGCACGTTGGCGAACTTGTTTACTTCGTAATACAGTTCGATATAGGTATAGGTGCGTGCTTCATCAACGGGCTCGCCCTGCCACATGAGAGCAGCCTTGTTCTTGCGGGGGCCCTTGATGTGACGGTCAAGGCAATTGTAGGAAACATTGAGCTTGCCGCCCTTAAACCAGGCGATATTTCCTTCAGTGAGATCGGCCTCAACAACCTTATCCCACTTCTTGAAAAACTCGATGTTCTCGTCCGCCATCTTGGCCCAGAACGTATCAGGGCTTTCAATAGACTCTTTGTACATAGCCTCATACTGAGCCATGCTCTTTACGTGGGCCTTCTCGGCCAATTCCTTGGGAACATCAAACACCTTTCCCAACTGTGCAAGTGATTGCATCTTCTGTTCTGCCATTTACTTCCTCCTTCTAACATTGTTTCTTGAGAGTTGATTAATAGAATTTGAAACCAAACATACTTCCCATGAATCTATAAAACCCAAAGACAACCTTGAATTTTGAGCTATTTAACTATCAAATAGTATGCCATATACAGAAAGGGGCGCCAAACAGTGATAATTGAGAATTTAGAATGTTATTTCATGCAGTTCCCTTTGTCAATAAAAAACCTACCGCCAAAAAAAATTGCCACTTTGTCACATGCCAATCGTAGGCCCGGTATTTTTTTTCAATAAAACGAGGCAAAAAGCTTTAAGTAAACCAAGCCAAGGCTTTACAGAGGCCTTATGACATTTTGTCAACAGGAATACTGTTTATCCCTTCAAAGTGAAGGGCTGTATGTTGTTGGAACAACACATATTAAGATGGACAGCGATTATTAAACCGTTGCTGCTTATTTTTTTCAACCATCTAATTTTACTTTGTTTATTGCATTAACAACATCCTGAAACAACCCTTTCCACCAACGCTTGAGCGGGATCAGCAGCAACAACTTGAACGCAAAAATTTTTATGGCTTTATTTTTGCTTAAATAATAGCTACACTCTGAATGGCTTTGCCGGCAGACTTCTGCACGGCCAGTATAATATATCGATATATATCGATTTACACGTCGCCCATTACAAGGGCAGCATGTGCTACACATCAATGGAGAAGGTTCATGGAACAAGGCAATTCCGGCAGTTTTAAAAAATATATGCATCCTCTTGAAGAATCCGTTTTGTCTCTGGCAACGGGCAGAATCGAAAAGCCGGTTCTGGAACCGCCCAAAGATAATGTGATCCCGATGACGCCGCGAACAGAGTCTTCGGCGCCGGAGCCTGAGCAAATTGCGCCGGTGGACAAGCTCCAGTCAGTATCAGGCCTGATAAACGATTGCATGATTTTTATCAATAAGCAGGTTTTAGGGCGCAGGGACATCGTACGACAGTCTTTTCTGGCGCTCATTACCGGCGAACATCAGCTGATCATCAGCCGCACGGGTATGGCAAAATCCCTGCTGGCGCGCCAGATATTCGCCTGCTTTGACGGTGCAACTGTTTTTGAAAAGCAGCTCACCAAGGACACCATGCCGGAAAACCTGTTCGGCGCCTACGACATCGAAGCCATGAAAAAAGGTAAAATGATCCACAATGTCGAGGGTTCCCTCGTGCTGTCGCATTTCGCCTTTCTTGATGAAATTTTCGACGCCAATGACATGCTGCTGCGGGCGCTGCTCTCAGTGCTCAATGAAAAGCAGCTGGTCAACGGCGAGCAGATGGTTTCCTCGACCCTGCACAGCGCTATCGGAGCCGCAAACTATATCCGCATTACCGAGGTGCTCGAGGCGGTGCTTGACCGGTTCCTCTACAAAAGCTTCATCCCAGAAAATAAGGACCTGTATTTTCAATACTCCATCGACCAGATTTACCAGGAGCATTTCGGCAAAGTGGCAACACCGGAGAGGCGCCTGACCCTCGGGGAGCTGGCCTTTGTAAAAAAACTTGTGCAAAGCAAGCAGCTGGAAATACCGGGCTATGTTCTGTTTCTTAAAAACTATATTTTGAAAAAATATATTGAAGAGACACGCGCCGTGGTCTCCGACCGCAAAGACTACACAATCAGCGACCGCAAAAGTGCAAAAACCCAGGATACGATGCGCGCTTCCGCCATTCTCGACGGAAGAAACGAAGTTGATGAAAGAGACCTCGACAGCCTCTACTATGTCATCTGCACCCTGGGGCGCGAGGAAGAAAAGATCCGGTTCGACAAAATACTCAATGCCACAAAAAATTATTTCCGGCAGGACAAAACAATTCTGGAAAACCTGTTCAATGCCATCAGCATTTTCAACATCATCAAAAAAAGCAAAAGCACTGACTCGCTTAAAAGCGACCAGGCATTCAAAGAGGTGCATCAAAAGCTTGAGCGGGTGGCAAAGTCGGAGGGCTCCGTTCTGATGGAATACTTTACCAAGCTTCGTCAGAAATTCATGTCTCTCACGCGCGATAACTTCCTGCCCGAGACATTCACACTGTTTGAAAACTTAAGTGAAATGTCGCTGAAGGACGCCAAATCACGCGAAACCAGGGAGCTGATCACAGGATTCAGAGAAGATGTTTTTCATGAAAAAAAGATTGCTCTCAAGAAAATCGCTATGGACGCAGCTGCATTTCAATCTCAGCTTGAATTCTACATGCCGCCCTGCGGGGTATGCAATATGGAGACGCTGCGCTTCACGCCCGAAATGCTGAAAATTTTCTATATCGCACGTGTCCTTTTCAGCGAAACAAGCACCCACCGCATTAAAGCACAGACAGCGCCGCTGCTGAACCGTGAGGAAATATTCACCTCCCACACCGTCACCTCCCCGATTGATACCGAGGCGACAAACCCCTCCCTCATGGACAATTTTATCAACCTGACCAAAATGACAGCCCTGCGCGACATCGCCCGTCTGCTGCCACGCGAATATTTCCTGTACTCCGACCTGATATTTTATAAAAAGCTTGCCAACCGGGAGCTCATAAAAATAGATTACGAAAGCCCGTCGGGCGGCGTCACGTCGGTTGACAGCTTTCTCAAGCACCATGAAACAGAGTTGAAGCGCAGCCAGAAAGTATATCTGCTGTTTGACAACTCAACCTCCATGAACGGAGAAAAGTTCAAAAAGCTCTTCGTTGCAAAAGCAATCGCCATTGAATATCTGCGCCGCGTCTGCCTGGAGCATCCGCAGATATACTTTCGCTCTTTTCACACTGATGTTGGTAACCTTGTAAAAGCCGCAACCGAAGAAAGCATCTACAAGCTCATCAACCACATCTCCCAAATCCAGACCGGGGGCGGCCGAATCACCAATATTGGCGATGCCATCGTGCAGGCCATCGAAGACATTACCTCCGACCGCGAGCTCGAGCAGGCTGAAATCATGGTTCTGACCGACGGATTTGGCCCCATCCCAACTGATTTAAGGCAGCAGCTTGGAGAAATCAAACTCCATATCGTACTGATTCCGGACCTGGATATTGAAAAAATTCTCGTCATCTATCCGACCAGGCAGGAGTGGGAGCGCGGCGGGCCCTCCGGCACCAGGCCCATGCCCGACTTCTGGCAATACTACAGCAAAACGCCGCCTCCAATGTTTCTGGAAGGCGAGGAGATGTACAAGGACACGATGCGCTCCTACCAGCTTGCCAGCAAGTCCATCGCCGACCAGAAAGGGCTTGAAATACTCCAGGGGCTCAACCAGATCTATAAGCTTCATGCTGTGTGCAAAGAATTTATCTTCGTACTCATAACTTCGATTCTCAACGAATCGTTTCAGTTTTCCGTTACAGACCTTGAAAGCATGGAAGCCCATATCCGCGAGATGAACGGAAAAGACATAAGCATTATGAACAACGAGCAAAAACTGCAGTTTCTGCAGGCGGTAAACTTTCTGCTCCAGTTTTTAATGATGGCCCGGTCAAATGCCAAAGATAAGGCGACAAAACAAAAAATAGGAGAGCTGCGCATATTCCTTGAAGCCATCCAGTCCCGCATTATGCAAGACCCCTGGATACGAACCATGCTGCAGGCCGATGATATTAAAATCAACTTCAAGTTCGACCTGGGGGCCGCGCGCAAGGAAGATCAGATGCCGATGCTGGAGGCTTTCGGCTGGCTCATGCGGTTTTTCTGGAATACGATTACCGACTCCTTCCGTCGCATCTGGCATGAATATAAAATGTAGGGGCTGAAAGCCCATAAAAAAAGGCGGCTCCTTTCGGGACCGCCTTTTTTTATATTTCAAAAAACCTCTACAGCGAATCTTTCGAAAAATCTCCCGTGCCGAAATGCGGGGCCTGCGTCTGCACGCCGATAATATGTATCTGTTTTATTGCATCCTTGCGTGAAATGCCCAGAATAGACTCGTCATTGATTGCAATAAACTGCTCGTTGTTTTCCTCGAAATACTTCAGTTCCGTCTCACCTTCGTTAATAAAATAGCTGCTCACCTTCACGTCATAGTCATCGGGAAGTTTCTGAAGATGGTCCTTCAACTCTTTTAGCTTCATAAGCTGCCTCCTGAAAATGTTTGTATTAATTTATTTTTAGCTGATGGCACTGCCCTCTGTCAACCAAAATACTTTCTGCATTCTGTTTCCCGCAACGAGCATTGTCCGTCGCTGAATAAAATCACATATCACTTGTTCACATGTTTAAGCTGACCCGATCCCAGCCCGGCTTTTTTTAAAAAGACCACCCCCCTTTTTCTCTTCGTGGTTAATCAGTTCAGGACTTTCGCCCTTTGCTGCCCAACAAAGGGCACTGTACTCTTTAATCTGTCCAGGTTAAACCTGTTCTAACCCTTTGTAATTAACAATTATGCCATTACCCCGGTAAAGGGGAAGGGGCTTGCCAACCATTGGATCATCAGTATTCATGACTGCTACGGAAGCAAAATATCCAGCCTTACCCATCTGTGCACAATTGGCTTTTATATCCTGAATATTGGCAGGCTGCTTTGCTTCAGATGCCGGATACCGGACTGCCCGTACAACCACCCAATACGGCACATCTGATTCTTCAAACCAGATCGAGGGATCGATGTGCAAAGATGATTGTTTTGAAAATACTTTCTTCCCTTCTTTGCCCAATTGGTCCTTCACAATTTGAATTGCAAAATCGTGCAATTCCCAGTCGGACATTTCTATTTTCTGCTCAGAAACCAATTCTAGCGGATTTATTGTCTCGCCCGTTTCCGCATGAATGAGCCCCCAGCCGTAAGCGCTGGGTTTAAACTCAGCCACATGCTCGGCCATGGGCATTCTGCAGGGTATTGCAGCCGCTTCCTTTGCCACCTTTACATTTGTTAGGAGTCACATCTTCAATTGTCAATTATTTTTCTCACCAGCTTTGCGGTTCTTTTGTTTTTTTCAAGATACCGCTCCGCACGCTTTATCGATTCTGTCACAGCCGTATATCCAACACCAAACACTTCCCCGATTTCTTTATTGGTATACACGCTCATCCTGTTCAGCGCATAAATACTTAAATCCCGCACTGGCCTGACTTTGCGCCTGCCCGTTTTCAGCACACTCTCTACATCCCCCTCACCAAGCAGCCTTATTACTTCTTCTGCACGGCCCGGCAAATCCCTGTCCCGCAGCAATTGCCGTGTCTGCGGCTTCTCTGGCCCGGACTCATCCTGCATTCTTCTCACACACTCATCGGCAAACTCTTCACTGCCCAGATATAATCCATGATGCAAATTCTCCAGTATCTTCAGATCGTCGTTCAGATAAGCTTCCTGCTCCCGTATAAACTTTTTCCGGCTCCCTCCGCCTACGCCTAGCACGACATCTGTTGTGAGCCATTCAGGCTGCCTGTCGCGCTCTGCATACCCATGGTAGCTGCTCCATTCATAGGACTGCAAATCTTTCACCATTCCTGCTCTCAAAGGATTGCCATGGATGTAATAGCACAGTGCTGTCAAATAACTATCATCCTCCACCAGAAAACTTTTAAACCGCCCCTGAAACAAGTGTCCGCTGCGCTTATGTTCCCGGTTATACCATCCGGCATAACTTACCCCCAGCCACTGTATGGCGCGTGACAAGTTGGCTTCCCGCGTTTTTACAATAAGGTGATAGTGATTGCCCATTAAAACATAGCCGTGAATTTCCACCTGATACCGCTTGACCGTCTTTTCCAGAAATTCTAAAAACTTTTCATAGTCGATTCTCTCGCCACAAATCGCCCGTTGGTCGTTGCCACGGGAGAGCACATGGTAATAGCTGTCTGGATAGTCTAATCTAATTGATCGAGCCATGCTGCCAAATTATCGCTTTTTATTCTGTCTGTCAATTTTAATTGACAATTGAAGATGTGACCCCTTTTCTTTTCTTCCCCTTTTCTTGAATTCGCCCGTTCCAGTTTTAATTCTTCCCCATCATCGGCGCAATTACTTCAAGCATCCTTCGGGTCACTGCCCGCAGAGCGGGGTTCTGCTCAAGGGTTGCATTGATGCTGTCGGCATTGT
>Ga0114951_10005803_pt1 | contig 11224 bp, 8 predicted proteins | sample AM7aDNAmetaG_FD_88677 | JGI IMG/M metagenome (GOLD analysis project Ga0114951, IMG submission 88677) | Freshwater microbial communities from Finland to study Microbial Dark Matter (Phase II) - AM7a DNA metaG | ecosystem: Environmental > Aquatic > Freshwater > Lake | place: Finland: Lake Alinen... | reverse complement strand
GGTCGTAGCCGCCGGACATCAGGTAACACGAGCGCACCTCGGCGTACTTGGCGATGCGTTCGGCCAGGCGGTCGAAGCCCCCGCCCCGTTCGGGCGTGATCTTGACTTCGATGACCGCGCGCACGAGGTCCCGGCCGATTTTATCCTCGTTCAAAACGGCGCGATAGCCGAGGATCACCTGGTCCTTCTCGTAGGCCTTGATCCTGGCCGCGATTTCGGTTTCGGGCAGGTTGAGCATCCTGGCCAGCTGCGCCGGCTGGAGCACCGCGTTTTCCTGCAATAGTTTCAATATCGGATCCATGCCCCCATTGTTACCATCCTCCGTCCGCGACAAAAAGAACAATTGTCCGATTGAAGGCGGCGGCGGCAGCTTTAGAGTGATGACCGCAGTGTCGCTTGATTGTGAATTGGTGGGCGCTTACGCCGCGCAAGGCTCGGAAACGGCCTTCCGCGCATTGGTCAGCCGTCACGTGGACCTGGTTTTCGCGACGGCCCTGCGGCAAACCGGCAACGCGGCCGCGGCCGAGGAAATCACACAGAATGTTTTCATTTTGCTGGCGCGAAAGGCGCCGCGCCTGGCGGGATTCCAAACGCTGGCCGGCTGGCTTTATCGCGCCACGGTCCTGGAAACAAAGGCCCGCATCCGCTCGGATTTGCGCCGCCGCCAACGCGAGCAAACCGCCTCCGAAATCATCACCCTTGAGCGTGAGGGCGCTTCGCCGTTCGCCGCGTTGCTGCCGTTGCTGGATGAGGCGCTGCTTCATCTGCGCGAAGGCGACCGCATGGCGCTGGTCCTGCGCTTCATGGAGAACCGCAGCCTGCGCGAGGTCGGCGCGGCGCTCAGTGTCAATGAAGACGCCGCCCGCAAACGGGTTTCGCGCGCGTTGGAGCGGTTGGGCGAATTCTTCCGCCGGCGCGGTTTTGCCATTCCAGCCGCCGGCGGCGGCGCGGCCCTGCTCTCGTCCGCCGCGCGGGCGGCTCCGCCCGCCGTGGCGGCGGCGGCCGGCGGCGCGGCCCTGGCGCCGCCCGGTTCCGCCAATATAGTCAACACCATTTTATTCCATATTGTGAAACTGACCAAAACACAAACCGCGGCGGCCTGCCTGCTTTTGGCGGCGGCGCCGCTGGCGTGGCAACACTTTACCCAGGCCGCCCTGGCGCGAAACCAGCCGGCGGTGGACTCGCAAATCGCGGACGCCTCCCGCCGGGCCGGCGACTTGGAATCGTCCGTCCGCCAAATCCGGCAGGCCGCCGAACGGGCGCGAACGGACGCCGCCAACCTGCAACATCATCTTGACGCGCTCAAGAAACAGTTGGCCGGCGCGTCCGCGCGTCCGGCCTGGCATTGGGACGACCATTCGCCCTATGTGCGCCTGTCCAAGGATGTCCTGAGGAATGGCAAAGGCTTGGCGGCCATTGGCACCCGGCGCGGCCAATTGTCAGACGAAATCAAACAGGGCTTGCAAATGACCGCCGCGGAGGCCTCGCAAACGCAAGCCGCCGTTGCGAATTTCCTTTCCGCATACAACACTCAGGAGTCGCGCACGATGCGGCAGGTCCCGCCCGACGCGGACGACCTGCAAGGCCACGCCGCGGATCAGACCCGGGTGTTTGACGTGCCCTACATCGGCTCGAATCAAATGACGGAACTGCGGCAGGATTTTTTCGGCCAGGTGACGTCCATCCTGGGGGATGAGCGCGGCGGTATTTTTACCAACGCGCTGTCCGGTTGGATGCCGGTCACGGAGGACTATAGAGGGGTCAATTCGGGGCAGGCGGTCTTCAATGCCAGTTTCCGCGCCCGATTTTACCAGCCCAAACCCGGGGATAAATCGCTCAGTTGCTCGATGTCGTCTCCGCATAGTTGGGCGGTGGGGTATAGCACGGGGCCGGATGATGTCCCGTTGCTCTTCCAACCCTGTCTGCAAGACTGGCTGGCAGCGATGCAAAACCCCGCGCCATGAAAAAATCCTTCCCCGCCCTGCTCATTTTCCTGGCCGCCCTGGCGCTTTGGATCCCGGCGCATTGGAAGTTGCTGGAAACGCGGCGCGCATTGTTGGATTCCATAACGCGGCTGGCCGATTTGCGGATCCGCCTCGCCGCCGATCAGTCAGCGCTCGATTCAGCCCGCCGCGAACAGGACGCGCAAAACAAGGCGCGCGTTCAAGCTTCCGCCGCCGTGGCCCGGGCGCAACAAGCCCTGGCCAAAATGGACCCCGACAGCCAATGGGCCAGCCCGCCCGCATCGCTGCCGGATTGGAATCCCCGGTCGCCTTACATCTGGGTGCCGAAAGATTTTCTGGCGGGATTGAATGCGCGCGTGTTTGACGGGAGCGGCGGGATGACCCGCGGGGCCGCCTCGGTTTTGGCCATAGACGAGAAGACATGCCGCGTGATGAATGATCAATTGGAGAGCGCGCTGGCGGACTATCATTCACTCCAAGTCTCCAATGCCCGGACATCGGACCGGCCTGTGGATGACGCCAAAGCCGACGGCCCGGTTGTGACGGTGCAAATCCCCGCCATGCCCGAACAGGGAGCGGAGTTTCTTGATCAAATCGGGCAAATTCTCCAGCAAAACATAGGAGACCAGCGGACTGGTTTGGTCACGAACATGGCCGGGGATTGGCTGGATAATCTATCCGGCCAAAAACCGATCGTCATCTCCCTCACTCTCCACCCTGACGGGAATTGCGATGTTGACAGCCAATTGGCCGATGGCAACCGGTCACACTACTCTGGAATTCCGGCCAATGGTACCGCGGAACATCTGCCCGATTACCTTCTTCCATTGTTCGCGGACTTTTTGCCGCCGCCCGATGACAGCCAGTAGCGGTTTTGACGCGGACTTTTTGCCGGCGATCGCGCATCATGGGGTCGTTGAACTTGGAAAATTACCAGATCGTCCGCCTGAAAAACGGAACCTGCAGCATCCGCTCGCTGGCGGAAAACGAGACGTTCCATCCTGTCGTCGGCCCGGCGGCCGAGGCGGAGGCTCTTTACGTCAGGCAACTCCGTCTCCGGCGGCGGTTGCAGTCGCACCACGGTGAATTCGTCGTCTGGGATGTCGGCCTGGGCGCCGCCGCCAATGCGATTTCCGTCCTGCGCGCCGCGTCGGATTTGCCCTGTTCGTTGCGCATCATCAGCTTTGACCGCACAATCGAGCCGCTGGAATTTGCCCTGCGGCACGCGGCGGAACTGGGCTATTTGTCCGGCTACGAAAGCGCGGCGCGGGAACTCCTGGCCACCGGCCGCGCGCTGGGCGGGCGGTGGGAATTGCGCCCGGGCGATTTCCCCGGACTGTTGCGCAAGGGGCCGCCACCCGCGCCGGCTCCGCACGCCATTTTATTTGACGCCTTTTCGCCCGCCAAAAACCCCGCCATGTGGACGGCCTCGCTCTTCTCGGATTTGCACCGCTGCCTCGATTCCAAACGCCCTTGCGCGATGCCCACCTATTCGCGCAGCACGATGTTGCGGGTGACGCTGTTGCTGGCGGGATTTTTTGTCGGCGCGGGCCGCGCCACCGGGGAAAAGGAGGAAACGACCATCGCGGCCAACACGCTGGAATTGCTGGACGAGCCGTTGTCACGCAACTGGCTGGGGCGCGCGCGCCGGTCCCGGAGCGCCGAGCCTTTATGGGAGCCGGTGTATCGCCAGGCCCATCTTTCGCGCGAGAGTTGGGAGAAGCTCGCGCGGCATCCGCAGTTTCAATGAGGCAACAAGCCGGCTTTCATTTTTCCCACGGCCAGCAATATGCCGTGCAACAGCGCGTGCGGATTGGGCGGGCAGCCGGGTATGTAGACATCCACGGGCAGGACGCTGTCCACGCCGCCCACGGTGGCGTAGTTGCGTCCGAAGATGCCACCGCTGCAACCGCACGCCCCCACCGCCACCACCAGGCGCGGCTCGGGCATCGCGGCATGGGTTTTGCGCAACGCCAATTCCATGTTGCGCGTCACGGGGCCTGTCACCAGCAGCATGTCCGCGTGCCTGGGCGAGGCGACAAAATGGATTCCGAAGCGTTCGGCGTCGTAGATCGGGCTGTTTAATCCGTTGATCTCCACCTCGCAGCCGTTGCATGAGCCGGCGTCCACCTGGCGGATGTGGAGCGAGCGGCCAAAAATTTGGGTGATGCTTGTCTTGAGCTGGCCGCCCAGGGCCGCGGTTTCGCCGGCCTGGACGGATGGGAGCCATTCCCCTTGAACGCCGCCGGCGGCCAGACGATATTGGGCGGTCCATTTAAGTTTCTCCCGCGCGGTGGCGGCCAGGGTGCAGGTGTTGGTCAGGCGGATGGCAGGCTCGATCTCCGCGCACAGCCCGCAAAACACGCACTTGCCCAGATCCACCTCGACGGCGCGGATTCCGGCGCGGTCGGCGCAGGCGATGGCTTGGGTGGGGCAGACAGCGGCGGCGGGACGGGCGTCGCGCCAGGCGGCGAAGTTGATTTCCAGGTTGCAGCGCGCGCCCGGGGAGACGGCGGGGGGCGCTTGCGGGAAGGGGGTTGTCACCACACCCGTTCGGAAACTCTGGCGCAAGATATCAAGCATAAATCAACGGTCCGTGCCGGAATAGGACAGGTTAAAGCTTTTATTGACAACGGGGAAGTCGGGCACGATGTTGCCCAGGATGGCCTCGCTCAAAGCCGGCCAGTTTTGGAGCGACGGGTCCTTGATCTTGCAGCGCGCCAGCCGCTGGCCGGGCGCGGTGCGGACCCAGTGGAAAATTTCCCCGCGCCATCCCTCGGCCCATCCGAGGGCGACCCGTCCGGCGGGCCATTCGGCCATGGGCGCGCGGCATTCTCCGCCAGGCAGTTCAGCGATGAGTTGCCGGATGATGCCCAGGGACTCGCGCACCTCGTCCACGCGCACGCGCATCCGGTCCTGCGCGTCCCCGGCCTGATAGACGGGCACGCGGAATCGCACCCCGTCGTAGGCCGCGTGAGGGAAATCGCGCCGCAAATCGCCGTCAATGCCGGAGGCGCGCCCCGCCAGGCCGACGACGCCCAGATTGCGGGCCACTTCCGGTTTCAAAATGCCGGCGCCTTCGAGCCGGTCGCGGGTGGAGGAGGAGTTTTCGATCAGTCCGACCATGGCCTCGAACTCAGGCTCCAGCCCGGCCAGCGTGTCGGCGACGGCCTGGACGCGGGGGCGGTCCCAATCGTAACGGACGCCGCCGATGCAGGCCATGCCGCGCAGGAGGCGGTTGCCAGTCAGGCATTCGTTCAGGCGCAGCATTTTTTCCTTCAAGCGCATGGCATGGGAGTTGGCGACGACGAACGCGACGTCGTTGGAGATCGCGCCGATGTCGGCGATGTGATTGTAAACGCGCTCCAATTCCAGGCAGACCGAGCGCAAGGCGCGCGCGCGGGGCGGGGCGTCCATGCCGGCGGCGCGTTCGACGGCGTGGCAGAAAGCGGTGGCGTGGGCGAAACTGGAATCGCCGGAGATGCTCTCGGCCAGCCGGACGCCATGGGAGACGGGCATGGATTCAAAAAGTTTCTCCGTGCCTTTGTGAGTGTAGAACAGGCGCAATTGCAGGTAGAGCACCGGCTCGCCGGCGACGCTGAAGCGGAAGTGCCCCGGCTCGATGATCCCCGCATGAACCGGCCCGACAGGCACCTGGAAGACGCCTTCGCCTTCGACAACGCGGAAGTCGTGCTGCGCGCCTTGGAAAGGCGGCAGGGTTGCGCGGAGATCGAAGTCCTTGCGCAATGGATGGACATCGGGCCAGTTATCGTGCAGGGCGCAGCGTCTTGCGTTGGGGTGGCCGATGAGGCGCAAGCCGAACATGTCCTGCACTTCGCGCTCCTGCCAGTTGGCGGCGTGGATGGCGTTGGTGAGCGAGGTGAACTCAGGCTGGTCTGCCGGCACGGGCACGCGCAGGATGATGAAGCCGCGCGCGGCGTCGAGCGCATAAATGTAATACAGATGAAACACGCCGTCGCCCGTCCGCGCATCGTCGGCAAAGACGCTCACCAGGCGGGCATTCCAACGTTTGCAGATATGGCCGCAAAAGCCGGATACCAGGTCCAGTTTGGCGTGAAAATAGATTTCGTCCGGCCGTTCGGAGAGCGGGACGGCCAGGCGCCCGCCGAAACGTTGCGATATTTCATCCAGAACAGGCTGCAAGGCGGGCAACACGTTCATGGGGTTCCTCCGATGATGGCCGCCGCCCGGCGGATGATTTGCTGCAAAGGCGCCGGGAGCCAGACGCTGAACAACAGCAGGCCGCCCAGGAGCAGGAGCATCGCGGGCACGCCGTCCGCGCGGCGGGCGTCGCCGGGCTGGTCATGCTTGCGCGCGCCCGGCAGGATGCGGGTGAGTTGTTGAAGGATGCCGCAGAAGGAGGCAATCAGGGCGGCCAGAATCAACACGCAGACGGTCGTCCGCCCCGCGGCCAAGCCGCCGCTGATGACGGTCATCTCGCTCAGAAACAGACCGAAGGGCGGCAGGCCGATGGCGGCCAGGGCGGCCAAAGCCATGAACAGCGCCGTAACGGGCAGGACCTTCGCCACGCCAGGGCCGATGACGCGAAATTTGAGCGAGTGAAAGGTTTGATGGATGTTGCCGGCCGAGAAGAACAACACCGGTTTGGCCAGCGCGTGGTAGCCCATGTGAAGCAGCGCGCCGAAAATGGTGACGGGCGTGTTCATCGCAATGCCGGTGCAGATGAGGCCGATATGTTCCAGGCTCGAATAGGCGAGCATCCGTTTGAGATTCTGCTGCACGAGAATGAACGGCGGCGCCAGCAACATGGAGAACAGTCCAAAGCCCAGGAGAAAATGGCGGCTGAACCCGGAGCCGAGGCAGGCGGCGGCAAGAATGTGAAATCGCAGCAAGGCGTAGAGGGCGATTTTGAGCGACACGCCGGAAAGCATCGCGCTGGTGGGCGAGGGCGCTTCGCTGTGGGCGTCGGGCAGCCAGGTGTGCATGGGCGCCAGGCCGGCCTTGGTGCCGTAGCCGATGAGGGCAAACACGAAGGCCAGTTTGACAAGGTCGTGATCGAACTGGGGCGCGACGGTGATCAGGTGGGACCAGTTGAAGCTGGGCGGCTTTTCAATCGCGTGCGGGCCGACGGCCGCCGCGTAAAGGAACACCGTGCCGAACAGCGCCAGCGCCAGGCCGATGCTGCCGAGGATGATGTATTTCCAGGCGGCTTCGAGCGAAGTCCGGCGGTTGTAGAGCGCGACCAGCAGCACGGATGACAATGCGGTTGCCTCCACCGCAAACCACATCACGCCCGGATTGTTGGCCAGCACGACCAGAAACATCGCCGCCGAGAACAGTGGAGTGAGCACGAAGTACTCGCGCACGCGGCCGAGGGTGACGGACTTGGCGTCCAGGTCGCGCTGGAAGTATCGTCCGGCGTAGAGGGACGTGCCGAGCGACACGACGGAAATGAGCAACACCATCCAGGCGCTCAAGGCGTCCGCGCAGAGGAACTCGTTCCATTCGGTCACGACCCCGTGATCGAGCACCTGCCGCGCCAGCGCCACGCCCAGGCCGAGCGTGATCAGGCAGGCCAACACACCCAGCGCCGCCATCGCGCGGCGCGAGCGGACCGGCAGGCAGGCCAGTCCCGCCGCCGCCGGCACGAAGATGAGGAGGGCGAGAAGCGGCATGGTCATCCCTTCAACTGGTTGAGCTTGCTGATGTCCATGGAATCGAAACTTTCGCGAATGCGGTAGACCAGGATGCCCAGCACCATCACGGCGACCATGACATCGAAGAAAACGCCCAGTTCGACCACCAGCGGCATGCCGTAAGTCGTCAGCGCCACGGCCGCGAGCATGACGCCGTTCTCCACCGTCAGGAGGGCCAGGACCTGGGTGATGGCTTTGCGGCGGTTGAACATGAGGAAAAAACCGGTGAGCACGAGCGTGATCGCGATGCCCAGAGTGTTGTTGCCGAGCCGTTCCAGGGCGGTGAACGGGCGCGCGACGATGTAACCCAGGAGGGTAAGCCCCCCGCACAGCAGCATGGACGCGGGGCCTTTGAGCAGCGGCTCGATTTCCTGTGTGATCCCGATGCGGCGCACCTGCCGGTTCAGCAGCCAGGGCAGAAAGAGCACTTTTCCAATAAGCGTCAGCAGGGCCACGACATAGATATGCCTGGCATCGTGAACATAACCGATGATGCCGGCAATGGCCGCCAGCAACAGCGACTGCAACGCGAAGAGGAGGATGTTGGTGAGCAGCATCCGCTGCACGACCAGCAGGAGTTGAAACACCAACATGCCGGCGGCGCGTAACGTGATGAGTTGGGCGCCGATTTCAGTTGGGGCGGGGGCATTCATAATCAACTAAACAGGAAAGTGGACATCAGCGCCAGCATCGCGAGCACGAACGCGGCGCTTAAAAGGTCCGGGACGCGGAACAGGCGCAGCTTGGCGTTGGTCGTTTCCACCAGCACCACTTCCGCAGCCAGCACCAGCAATTTGGCCGCAAAGGCCAGCGCGCCCAGCCCCAACGCCGCGGGCGACGCCGTGGTGGCGATGCCCACCGGGAGGAAGACATTGGCCAGGAGCGTCATGAGCACCAGTTGCTTGATGGACGCGCCCCATTCCATGAGCGCCAGGTGACGGCCTGAGTATTCCAGCAACATCGCCTCGTGAATCATGGTCAATTCCAGGTGCGTGGCCGGGTTGTCCACCGGAATGCGGCCCGTTTCGGCCAGCAACACGATAAACAGAGCGACGAACGCCATCGCGTGAGTGGGATTGAACAGTTTCCACACCGGCCCCTGGCTCGCCTGGACGATGCGGCTCAGGTCGGTCGAACCCGCGCCGATGGCGACGGTGAAGATGGCCAGCATCATGGCCGGCTCGGCAATGGCCGCAATGGTCATCTCGCGGCTGCTGCCCATCCCGCCAAAGGCGCTGCCGGGGTCCAGCCCGCCCAGCGCCAGGAAGAATCGCCCCAGAGCCAGCAGGCCGACCACCGCCAGCACGCCGCCGAACAAGCTCAACGGCGCTTGCGCGGTGAGCATCGGCACCATCAGACCCGCCAGCAGCGCGGAGACAAAAACGACGTAAGGCGCGAACGGGAACACCCACGAGGCGTGCTCGGAAACCACCATGTCTTTGCGGAAAAATTTGATGAGGTCCGAGTAAGGCTGCCAGACGCGCGGGCCGCGCCGGTTTTGCAGTTTGGCTTTCCAATTCCTGATGAGGCCGCTCATCAGCGGCGCCAGCAAGAGCAGGAGCGCCGTTTGCGCAAGGATGGCCGGAAGGTTGGGCTTCATAACGCGAACAGGAGCAGAAGCACCAGTGTGATGAAAATGTAAATGAGGTAAGCCTGAATGCTGCCCGCTTGCAGCGCGCGCAACCGGCGCGAAAGGCGCAGCACCAGGCGGTTGAGCGGGCGGTAGATGCGCGTTTGGAAGACTTCCTCAACGTGGCTTTCAAAACGGATGGTGGTGGCGTAGTAGGGCGAGAAGTCGTATTCGCGCTGCACCTCGCGGCGCGGACGAAACAGCGCCTTGAAAATCATCCGGATCGGCTTGGAAAATCCCGTGGCGGTGTATTCCATTTGCGGCGTCAGTCCTTGCAGCCCGCAATCCCAGGTCGGTCCGATGCGTGTCCTGGCCCGCCGCCCAAAGGCCAGCCACAACACCCAGGGAACAAGGAGAAGGCCCAGCCCCGCCAGCGTGATTCCGGCCATGGAAATCGTGCCGGCTCCGGGCACACCCGTCGAAAGCACCAGTCCGCCGGCCACGCTGAGTTGCGCGCTCAATGGCTGCCCGGCGAGCTGTTGCGTGACCGGGTCGAGCAGTTTGAGGAACAGCGTGGGGCACAAACCGAGAAACACGCACGCAGCCGTCAGAATGCCCTGCCCCAGCAGCATCGTCAATGGCGCTTCGCGCGCCTGCCGGGCGTTTTCGCCGCGCGGTTGCGCCAGGAACGTGATGCCGAACGCTTTCACGAAGCATGCCGCCGCCAGCGCGCCCGTCAGCGCCAGCATCGCGCCGCTCAAGGGGAACATGAGCCGGATAAGGCTCGGCGTCGTGCCGAAACCTTGCAATAGCGATTGATAGGTGAGCCATTCGCTGACAAACCCGTTAAGTGGCGGCAGCGCGGAAATGGCCGCGGCGCCAACCAGAAAGAACAAAGCCGTCCAGCGCATCCGCCTGGCCAGCCCGCCCATTTCCTCCATGTTGCGCGTGTGCGTCGCGCGCAACACCGCCCCCGCGCCCAGAAAGAGCAGCGCCTTGAACACCGCGTGGTTGAGGGTGTGGCAGAGTCCGGCCATCAACGCCAGCGAGGCCAATGCCGGATGGCCGGAATGAAGGAACATCAGCGACGCGCCCAGACCCATGAGAATGATGCCGATGTTTTCGATGCTGTGATAAGCCAGCAGGCGCTTGAGATCGTGTTCCATCAACGCGTACAGCACGCCCAGCACCGCGGAAACCGTGCCGAGGGTCAGGACCGTCGCGCCCCACCAGTTTGGCGGCGCGCCGAGAAAATCGAAGAACACGCGAGTCATGCCGTAAATGCCCGTCTTGATGAGTACGCCGGACATGAGCGCGGAGACATTGCTCGGGGCGACTGGATGCGCCGCCGGCAGCCAGATGTGCAGCGGCACGATGCCCGCCTTGACTCCGAAACCGATCAGGAAGAGCAGAAACACGGCGTCGCGTCTTCCCGGCGGCATTTTTTCGCCCAGCGCGTGGAAACCGTCGAAGCCGTAACCGCCCGAAGCCTGGAACAGCAGCAGGAATCCCAGAATCAAACAGCCCGTGCCGATATGCGACATGACGAAAAACAACACGCCCGCGTCGCGCGCTTCCGCCTTTTCATGCTCGAAACTCACCAACAAGTAAGCGGCCAGCGCCATCATTTCCCAGGCGATCAGAAATGAAAACACGTTCCCCGCCGCGAAAACCAATGTCATGGCCAGCAGCATGACGTTGAAGAACGCCCCCAGCGCGGCCGCGCTCTTTCGCCCCTCAAATCCACGCGCGTAACCCAGCGAATAAAGCGACACCGCCACACCCGGCAGCGAAACCACCAGCACGAAGAACGCCCCCAGCGCGTCCAGGCGCAACGTGATGGGAACGCAAGCAATCAGGCTTGGAAGCTCCGCCCTCCACACGGAACCGTCCGCGCCGCCGGTCAGGGCCGTGAGGGATGCCAGCAATCCGCAGGCGGCCGCCGCCAGCGCGCAACCGAACGACCACCAACCCGCTTCTCGCGGGCGCCTCCAAAGCGCCAGCGCGCCAAT
>Ga0114951_10005802_pt1 | contig 11224 bp, 6 predicted proteins | sample AM7aDNAmetaG_FD_88677 | JGI IMG/M metagenome (GOLD analysis project Ga0114951, IMG submission 88677) | Freshwater microbial communities from Finland to study Microbial Dark Matter (Phase II) - AM7a DNA metaG | ecosystem: Environmental > Aquatic > Freshwater > Lake | place: Finland: Lake Alinen... | reverse complement strand
TGGCTGCATGACTGCGGCAAGATCGGTGTGCCGGAGTCCGTTCTTAATTATCCCGGCAATCTCAGCCCCACCGAAGTAGAGACCATCAGGAATCATCCGAAATGGGGGGCTGAAGTAGTGCGTCTTGCTCATATGGCCCCCGAGATTATCAATATTGTTCTCTATCATCACGAAAAATATGACGGAACCGGCTACCCTTATCAACTGAAGGCAGAGGTCATTCCCATTGAAGCCAGGATTGTCTCGATAGCCGATATGTATGATGCCATGATCTCGGATCGGCCGTACAAGAAAAAAGTCGCCCGGGATGCTGCGCTGCTCCAGCTGCAGCGCCAGCAGGGCAGCGCCCTTGATCCCCAGCTCACAGACCGGTTTATTTCCCTTATCCGTGATCACAGGGAGTTGGAGCAATGATTGAGTACGATCAGGACGAGAAAAAAATGGTGCTCAAACTGGTTTATTACGGCCCGGCCCTTTCGGGGAAAACCACCAACCTGCTCCGCCTTCACGATCTGCTGGATCAGGATGGCCGCGGCGGGCTTATGGTTCTGGACACCGCCAATGAGCGCACCATTTACTTTGATCTGCTGCCGTTTTTTCTGGAGGCTCCCAGCGGGCTGAAAATCAAGGTTAAAGTTTTCACTGTGCCTGGTCAGGTCAAACACGATGGCACCCGCAAGGCGGTTTTGCAAAGAGCCGACGGGGTGGCCTTCATTGCTGATTCACAGGTGCAGGAGAATCTGAATAATACCAACAGCTTTGAAAATCTCGAGCGGAATCTGTCCTTTGTCGGGATGGATATTGAAAAAATTCCTCTTGTCATCCAGTATAACAAGCGCGATCTTAACAACATTATAGCGGAACCGGAAATCAGGGGTGTCTGGGAGCCTACGGGCATCCCCGTGCTCATGGCCTCGGCTCTGGAGGGGTGGGGGATCATTGAAACCTTTCGCAGCCTTGCCGAGGCGACCTACCGTTCTATTGATGCTCGATATGCTCTGAAAGCCGACCACGGTCTTTCCCTGGCATCCTTTGTTTCCCAGCTCGTTCGGTGTGATCAAAACAGCGGCCTTTAGGAGAGTTCACCATGGCATTACATGAATCAATCGATTTTGTCGTTGGCGGGGAAAAACGCCTGACTGATGTGCTCAGTGAGATTGAGGTTATGCCCCTGCTTAAGAGTGCGGCGCAGGCCGGCCTGGAACTGGCTGCGGTGGTTGATGATTGTGATGTACCGCTGTGGACCTTTGGTCCGGGAAGCGCAGTAGCCGGCTCATATTTGCACGAGGGTGAAGCCGTTGAATCAAGGCCCATCTATCTTGCGGGGGAAATGGTCGGAAAGGTCTATCTTGCGGCAGGCAGATCAACCACAGCCGATGTGTTGAATATTCTTGCGCAGGTCGTTGGTGACGCCGTGAACAGCATGGTCCAGACAAACCTCAAGCGCATGATGGTCACTGAAATTCATACCCAGGTGGTGCAATTATCCTATGATGAACTTCTGGAAACCAACCGGCTGTTGACAGAGTCGGAACAAAAATACCGTGAGCTTGCCCAAAATTTAGAGATTCGCGTGCAGGAGCGCACCGCGGAACTCAAGCAGCTCTATACACGGATGCTGCAGCAGGAAAAAATGGCATCAGTTGGTCAGCTCGCAGCCGGAATGGCCCACGAAATAAATAACCCCTTGAGCTATATTCTGAGCAATCTGAAGAGTCTGGAAAAGTACGTTGGCCGGTTTGTTGAGCTGGTGAATTTTTATGATGAACAGACTGGCGTTGCCGACCATGTCAAGCTCCGGAGTGCGGCCCTGGAAAAACGCCGCAGTCTGAAAATTGACTTTATTCTGGAGGATCTGGAAGACCTTTTTACCCAGACCGTATCGGGCGCCGAGCGGGTCAAGAAGATTGTCGCCGATTTACAGGGGTTTTCTCATATCGATACTGCGGGGGACATTAGGCTGGATGTAAATCTGGAAATTGAAAGAACGCTCAGCGTCCTGTCGTCGGTGATTCCCGCTGATGCCGAAATTGTCAAGAATCTGGGAGAGATTCCTGAGCTGTCCTGCCAGGGGCCCCTGCTGAGCCAGGCTTTTCTCAATATCATCCGCAATGCTCTCCAGGCCCGCCCGCAGGGTTTGAAATTGCTGATTCATACCGGGCTGGATAGCAGCGGGAGGATCAGGATAGTGTTTGAGGATAACGGGCCCGGAATTCCTCAAGACATACAACGGCGGATTTTTGAGCCGTTTTTCACCACCAGAGATGTCGGGGACGGGATGGGCATGGGGCTTACCGTTGCCTATGAGGTGGTGACCTCTTGTGGAGGCGCCATTGATATTCAAAGCAAAGAGGGTCAGGGGGCAGCTTTTATTATCACTTTGCCGATTGGAGGGAAAACCTGATGAGCAGGCTTGCAAATTTATTTCGTTCTGCAGCCGGAGAGCCTCCCGATTCGGAGCGCGTCCGCCAGGAGTCCTCGGAGGACATGATAAACCGCAAGGATGGTTTTACGCTGCTTTTCGTTGATGACGAGGAAGGTGTTGTCAATGCGCTCAAAAGGATTTTTCTTGCGGAAAACTACAGGATACTTACGGCCCGCAGCGGCCCGGAGGCGCTGACAATCCTTGAGGCTGAAGATGTTCAGCTCGTGGTGACCGATCATCGCATGCCGGTGATGTCAGGGGCCCAGCTGCTCAAAGAAATCAAGAATCGCTGGCCGTCAATCATACGGATTATGCTGACGGGTTTTGCCGATGTCCAGTCTGTTATGGGGGCTGTCAACGAAGGGGCCGTCTACAAGTTTATTACCAAACCCTGGAACGACGAAGACCTGCGGTTGACAGTCAGCCTGGCGCTGCAGCAGTATGTCCTGATTAAGGAGAATAAAAAGCTCAAGGAAGTTAATAAAAAACAGCAGGAGAAAATCAAGAGCTATGCCAGGCGAGTGGCCGAAAGCAGCGGCATACTGGGAGTTATTCTGGCAAAGGCAGGGCTGGTGAACCAGGATGATTACAACATGGCGCTGGCCAAGCGCGAGTCTGGCGAATTTGCGATTGACACTCTCGTGCGGCTTGGGCTGACCACGGAATCCAAAGTGGTATCAGCGCTGCAGAAATACCTGAACCTGGAATATCTTGATCTTAAAGAAGTAACGCTCCCCCCCGAGGTGGTCAAGTTTCTGCCACGGGATCTGTGCGAAAAAAGCAGGATAATTCCCGTCAGGCTTCAACACAGTCAACTGACTTTGGCGATGGCCGACCCTTCCGATATCTATAAAATTGACAATCTTGCTCTGATGACCGGCCTGAAGGTTCATCCGGTGATTGCCAGCAGCTCGGAAATACTCAATCAGCTGCTGCGCGTTTACGGAGAACGAAGCCGCAGCGAAGATATCAGGTTTGATGACCTCTCAGAGCTTGAGCCGATTGATGAAATCGACATTGTCATCGAAGAGGAGGAGGGCAATGTCAATATCAATGAACTGCTGGCATCCTCGGAAGTCCCGCCTATTATCAGGATTGTCAACGCTATCATTTCAGAGGCGGTTCGCTACCGGGCCAGCGATATTCATATTGAGCCGAAAACCAAATTCTCAGTGGTTCGTTTCAGGATTGACGGCATGCTCAACGACAAGATCCGCATCCCTGCCGAACTGCATCCGGCCACCATCTCACGGATCAAGATTCTGGCCAAGATGGATATATCGGAACGGCGGGTTCCGCAGGACGGAAGAATAACGGTTAAAGCGGGCACCCGGATGGTCGACCTGCGGGTTTCCACCATGCCTTCAATCAACGGAGAGAAGGTGGTTATGCGCATCCTTGATAAAAGCGCAGCCGTCAAAAGCCTGGACGAGCTCGGTCTGCTCGGGCATGATCTCAGGCAGATCCGCAACCTTATCAAAAAGCCCCAGGGTATCATCATCTCCACCGGACCTACCGGCAGCGGCAAAACCACTATGCTGTATTCCATCCTGGGGGAGATGCTGGAGCGCACGAAAAACTTCGAGACGATTGAAGATCCGGTGGAATATTTCCTTGAGGAGGCCAACCAGGTTTTTGTCCGTGACAAAATCGGTCTGACCTTTGCATCGGTGCTGCGGGCCACTCTGCGCCAGGATCCGGACGTTATTCTGGTGGGTGAAATCCGCGACAAGGAGACCGGCGACGTTGCCTTTAAGGCCGCGCTGACCGGGCACATGGTGCTGACCACGCTGCACACCAACAGCGCCGTGGCTTCGATCACCCGGCTTATCGATCTCGGCGTGCCGACCTACATGCTGGCCTCTGCGCTTGAAGGGGTGCTGGCGCAGCGCCTGGTGCGCAAACTCTGCAAACACTGCAAGGTCGAAGATGAGCCCAATTTGGAGCATATGAGCCTGCTGAAAATACCGCAGGGGTATTTCCCCCAGCATGTGTTTCGCCCGGTCGGCTGCAGCAAGTGCGACAACACCGGCTACATGGGCCGCACCGGAATCTATGAGCTTTTTGTCATGAATGAGGATTTTCGGCATATCATCAGCAGCAGCTACAAGGAGTCTGAACTGCTGGGCCTGGCCCGCTCTGCCGGCATGAAAACGCTGATTGAAGATGGCACGGAAAAAGTCAGGAACGGAGAAACGACGCTCGATGAACTGCTGCGCGTGGTTGGGCCGCAAATTCTGCATGAAAGGGACTGCCCCGGGTGCAACAGAAAAATTGATGCAAAAGTTCTGTTTTGCCCTTACTGTGGTTGCTTTAAGCAGGATACCTGCGAAAAATGTCAGATGGCGGTTGAAACAGACTGGAAAATTTGCGGATTTTGCGGAAGTGTGTTGAAGGAATCCGTCGTGCGCCCTGATGACAGGAAGGTGTGAGATATATAGTTCGGAGTTTGGAGTAGTAAGTTAGGAGTAGAGAGTTCAGAGTTCGGAGCAAAGAAATACGATTTTTACACTCCAAACTCAAAACTCCGAACTGTCCTATCTCTTCGCTCCGAACACCGAACTCATCTACTCCGCACTATTCCCCCCCTTACCCATTTCAACATCCTCGGATGCGGCAAAAAGCACGCCGAACGAGGCGCCGCCTGCTTCCGGTTTTTCCACGCTAACCGTTCCGCCAAGCTGGAGAGCCAGGGTTGAAACCAGCTTCAGCCCCAGTGATTTCGTTTTCAGGGGATCCAGGTCCGAAGGCAGGCCGATGCCGTTATCGCTTACGCGCAACTGAAGATTCTGCTTGCCCTGCGGCTCATTTGTGACCGCAAGGGGCTGCAGCGACACCGTGATGCTGCCTGCTCGTTTGTCGGGAAAGGCGTGCTTGAAGGCATTGGTTACGAGCTCATTTATTATAAGGCCGCAGGGCACGGATTTTTCTAGAGGCATGCCGATGTCGAATATATCGGTCTCAATTTTGACCCGCGATGCCACCTCCCCTGAGGAAAGCACAATATGCCGGCACAGGGATTCCACGTACACCGTAAAGTCGATATGGGCCAGGTTCGGATCGCGATACAGTATTTCATGCAGCAGGGCCATTGAGCGGATGCGGTTGCTGGTGGTTTTTAGCGCCTCAAGCACCGTTGGGTTAGTGGTGAGGTTTGCCTGGAGATTCACCAGGCTCGATACCACCTGCAGATTGTTTTTTACCCGGTGATGTATCTCCCTCAGCATGACCTCTTTTTCCGCCAGCGAAGCCCGCAGCGCATCTTCGTCACGCTTGCGGTCGGTTATATCCCGAACTATAACGCCAAAGATAAACCGGTTTTTTAGCAGAACAGAAAAATTGCTGTTTTGCAGAACTCTGCGCGTTCCGTCGGGCCGCTGAATGGTGATATCCATTAAGGTATATTGGCTGGTGCCGGTTTTGAGGAATCCAATGATTTGCGAGCGGAACCTTTCAAGCAGGGCGGGCTCTTTTAACTCATTCGGAACAAAATTAAAATATAAGTCCCACACGGGCCTGCCCAGTACACTGCCTTTTGACAGCTGGGTAATTGTCTCTGCCGCCCGGTTCCATTCCGTAATAAGACCCTTATCATCAAAAAGATAAATGCCGTCGCCAGAATTATCGATAATGCTGCGGAATTTTTCCTCGCTTTCACGCAGCGCCGCCTCGGTGCGCTTGCGCTCGGTGATGTCAAACACGGAAATTATTCCGGCGGGCCTGCCTGAATAGTTAATGGAGCTTCCGGTAAGATAAACCCATTTACGGGATCCGTCTTTTGCGACTATTTCAAATTCGTGTGATTCAGGCTTACCTTCCCCTGTCTGACGGTCTTTTCCTTTCCGCATTATTTTTTCCTGATAGTCCTCGGCAACGAATTCCCAGTATTTCATCCGGTAGAGTTCTTCTGCTGTGTAACCGCTTATGTGCTCTCCTGCCGGATTGGTGTATACCCAGTTGTCGTCCTGATAGATCATGATGGCAAAGGAGGTCAGTTCCGCCAGCTTTCTGAATTTTTCTTCGCTTTCTTTTAAATTCATTTCGGAACGCTTGCGATCGGTAATGTCCTGCATAAAGGAGACAAAGGAGGTAATGTTGCCATGGGCGTCCCGGATGGCATCAGTGGATATCAGCGCGTACATAATGCCGCCATCTTTTTTCACGCAGCGCCGCTCGTAGACAAATGGCAGGCTTATTTTCCCATTTACATAGTCATTATATAAATTAATTTCGGGTGGAATATATCCCGCAGGGTTGATGTCGGCAGGATTCATGGTTCGCAGCTCCGCTTCCGTGTAGCCCAGCATATCGCAGAGCTTGGGGTTAATCTCCAGCCACCCCTGCTCAATAGAGGTTTTCGCAATGCCTATAAGAGGCAGGTAGAAGTAGGCGCGAAGCTGTTCTATCGAGTCCTTCAGTGCCTGTTCGGCATGGCGCTGCTCGGTAATATCGTGGCTGAAAATGGCAACCCTGCTTGCCACTCCTTTATCATCAAAGATCGGATAAATGTTATCATCAAAAATTCTTCCGTCATGCTTATCTTCGAACCGGCCGGCTATGCCCGAGTGCATCATGGCAAGAACCTTTGCCTTGTTCTCTGCGTCCATATCCGCAGAGAAGCAGTTAAAAATGCTCGTGCCCATAAGCTCATCTACCGTTTTATTGACACGTGCGGCCATCTGTTCGTTCAGGCAAATGAAATTGCACTGAAGGTCCAGTATGCAAGCGGCATCATCCGTGGCATTGAGCAGAGCCCGGTTCGCCTCTTCGCTTGTCCGCAGAGAGGCTTCGGCCTGTTTGCGGGCGGTGATGTCAATGCCTATGCCAAGCAGGCAGGGCTTTTCACCCATAAGAAAAAGTTTTTTTGAAAAGAAATAAGGGGTTTTGATCTGATCTTTGGAAATGATATCGGTTTCGAAGGTGGTTTCGCCGGTCTCAGCCGCTTTCCAGATCGCTTCCTCGATAGTCTCCTGGCCATGCTCATCCAGGATATCCACAGGCGTCATGCGGTCAATCTCTTCAGCGCAGTAGCCGGTGACCACTTCAAAATTTTTGTTCCAGCGCAGAAATCGGAGCTGGCTGTCGCACACATAGAACAGGCCCGGCACGCTGTCGATGACCGTCTGCGAAAAATCTCTCTCCCAAAGGATGGTATCCTGCGCCTGCTTGCTTTCGGTTATGTCGCGAATAAACGCAACAAAGAGATCGTTCCCGCGCCCCCTTAGGGCGTCCGTAGATATTTCCGTGGTGATGATCGTGCCGTCTTTTTTTATCAGGCGCTTTTCAGTCGTATACGGCAATTGCAGCTCGCCGCTGGTAATACGGGTATGTCTATCAATGTCCTGTTTAAAATCCTCTGCGGGTGTAAGCTCTTCCCATGACTTTGTGCGCAGTTCCGCCTCGGTGTACCCCAGCATCTGGCAGAGCTTGGGGTTGATATCAATCCAGCCCTTCTTGATGCTTGTCGTGGCAATGCCGATGATGGGCAGATAGAAGTAGGCACGCAGTTGTTCGAGCGAGTCCTTTAGCGTCTGTTCGGCAAGGCGCTGCTCCGTGATGTCGCGGCTGAAAATGGCCAGCCGGGTTGCCACCCCGTTATCATCGAGAATCGGGTAAAGGATGTCATGGTACATTCGCCCATTACGTCCTTCTTCGAACTCGGCGGGCTTAGTCGATTGCAGAAAGGAACGTATATTTGCCTTGCGCTCTGCGGCTGCCTCCGGGGAGAAGCCGCTGAAAATGCTTTTGCCGATAAGCTCTTCGGGCTTTTTCCCCAACCGTGCGGCCGTCTGCTCGTTCAGGCAAATGAAATTGCCCTCAAGGTCGACTATGCACGCAGCATCGACGGTTGCATTGAGCAGCGCCCGGTTCGCCTCTTCGCTTGTCCGCAGAGCATCTGCGGCAAGCTTTCGCTCGGTGATGTCCTGCACGAATGAAACGAAATAATCAGGCTCTCCGGCGGTTCCCCGAACCCGATCTGTTGCTATTTCGGTGGTAATGATGGCGCCGTCTTTTTTGATATAGCGCTTTTCGAAGGTGTGGGGGAGGCTGATTCTGCCACACAAAAGATCGGAAAATATTTTTTCCAGTTTCGGCATATCTTCGGCGGGAGTTATATCGATCATTTTTTTGGTTCGCAGCTCCGCTTCACTGTATCCGAGCATTTCGCAAAATTTGGGATTCATATCAATCCAGCCTTTTTCCCCGCTGGTTGTTGCAATGCCGATGATGGGCAGATAGAAGTAGGTGCGCAGTTGTTCTAATGAGTCCTTAAGGTTCTGCTCGGCAAGGCGCTGCTCGGTGATATCTCGAATAAAGCCGCCCACGCCGATGAGGTCGCTTTTCATATGTACGGGAAATTTCCGGCTTTCATAAATTCTGTCGCCGATATGCTCTTCTTCGACTACAACCCGTTTTTCACCAAGAGCCCGTTCATCGCTTGCGCGGCAGTTGCGGGCCGCATCAGTGGGCATAAGCGCAAAATCATCAGCGCCTAGAATGTCCGGGATGCTTTTTTCGAAAAAGCGCGCATTGGCATTGTTGACAAACAGGTAGCGAAACTGATTGTCCTTGAGAAACACCATGTCATCTGTTGCATTGATGAAGGTCTTATAGCGTTCCTCGCTTTCACGAAGATGCTCCTCGGCCTGTTTGCGGTCGGTGATGTCAAGCAGACAAACAAGTATCTGGGGGGTGTTCAGCGATGGAACCAGGGTCGTTGAGCACAGCAGAGCCATATTCTCAAGCCGGTCCTGGCGCTGCAGCACAAGCCGGTATTCGATATTTTCATGCTCCGTGCCGGTGGCCAGGGTGTTTTCAATGGCTATTCGCAGTTGGCAGGCAGCGCAGTGAGGGCCGTAGCCGCAGCCGCGCGGGTCGTCCAGGGCATTAATGCAGCCCATAACGCCGCAGGCGCGGTCCGATTTGACGCCGGAGCGCGGCCATCCCGTAGCCTGGATAAAAGCACGGTTTGCTTTAACTACATGGCGGTCCGCATCAAGAGTACACATCATAACCGGAGATCCATCGTAGATGGCTTGCAGCTCATCTCTGCTGTGCTGCAGCTCATCCTCGGCCTTTTTATTTTGCTGCAGCAGGCTCCATTCCCGCAGGGCGCGCTCAACGGTACGGGGCATGCGGGTAAAGGCTTCGGGAGACTTGACCACGTAATCAATGGCGCCTGCTTTCATGGCATCGACGGCAATCTCCTCATTGCCATAACTGGTCATGACCACGATGGGAAAGGCCCCTGATTCCGGTGGGGAAGACAGCACCTCCAGGGCACTGCCGTCCGGGAGCTTTATGTCCATGATGGCGATACTCGGGCTGTGGTCTGCAACAGCCTCGCGGAATTTCAGCATTGAGTTGACCACAAGAGTCTCGTCATGAGGCCTGAAGGCCATGAAAGCCCGACGGATGGCTTCGGCATGGGCCGGCTCGTCTTCTACAATGAGGATCAGTTTGGCTTTGTTTTCCATTACGATCTCCAAAAATTGGGAGAGAAAAAGTTCATAGGTTCAAAGTTTAAGGTTCAAAAAAAATATTTCTGAATCTTGAATCCGTTTACTCATTGATTTCTCCGGCTTCCCTCCCCTGGTGTGAGGGACCGAGGGAGGGGGGCAATAATCTCCGATCTTTGGGCAGACACACAGGTCTGCCCCTACGATCTAAATACCATGCCTTTACGGCGATGAATTCATTTTAAGATTTCTATCCCCCTCCCTTTAATCCCTCCCACCAGGGGAGGGAAAAAGAAAGACGAATACCGGGCAGGCGTAAAACCTGCCACTTCGTTTTCAACCTTGAACCTTTGAACCTTGAACTTCTTCTACTCCGGAAACTGGTTCCAGGCAAGCCAGTAGTAGCCGAAGGCCTCCAGCTGCTTGGTGAATTTTTCAAAATCAACGGGCTTCACCAGATAGCTGCATGCGCCCTGGGTATAGGCATTGACCATGTCAGATTCCGCGCTCGATGTCGTAAGCACGACGGTAGGTATCCTCATCAGCAGGTCGTCTTGCTTGATACGGCGCAGCACCTCCATGCCGTCTACTTTCGGTAGTCGAAGATCAAGGAGAATAAGGTTCGGAAGGGGATTGGCCGCAGCATCTGCATAGCCATTCTGCCGGAACAGATAGTCAAGCGCAGCCTGGCCGTCAGTCACATGCACAATGCGGTTTGCCACGCGGAAGTCCTCCAGATTGCGCCGCACAATTTCGGCATGCGCCAGGTCATCTTCAACCAGCAGAATAACAATAGGGCCGCCTTTAATCATGATTGTTCTCCTTTTTATGAAATAGTTGTAGGGTGGGTGAAACCCACCTGTTTGATTCGCATGCATCAATGGTGGGTTTCACCCACCCTACCGCTGTTTTAACGCTCATTTCAAACACCGGTCTTTGGGCAGACACACAGGTCTGCCCCTACAACCCGCCCACCGGGCTTTCGCCGCAGCGAACAAAATTTAAGATTTCAATCCCCCTCCCTTTAATCCCTCCCACCAGGGGAGGGAAGAAAAAAACGGAAACCAGGGCAGGCATGGGGGCCAGCCCCTGCGATTTTAATCTTAAGTCGTGAATTATTTTTTTCCACCCGTAGGGGAGGGGTTTACCCCCTCCCGCAGGCGGGCATAAAGCCCGCCACTACATTAAGAATCATATATCGATTCAATCCGGAATTTTGAATCATGAATTATTTTTTCCACCCGTAGGGGAGGGGTTTATCCCCTCCCGCAGGCGGGCATAAAGCCCGCCACTACATTAAGAATCATACATCGATTCAATCTTGAATTTCGAATCATGA
>Ga0114951_10005801_pt1 | contig 11224 bp, 13 predicted proteins | sample AM7aDNAmetaG_FD_88677 | JGI IMG/M metagenome (GOLD analysis project Ga0114951, IMG submission 88677) | Freshwater microbial communities from Finland to study Microbial Dark Matter (Phase II) - AM7a DNA metaG | ecosystem: Environmental > Aquatic > Freshwater > Lake | place: Finland: Lake Alinen... | reverse complement strand
TTAAGATTTTGTAATAAATTGAATTTTACGGTGATTGGTGGCGCCAATAGATTATTTCAAAATTTCATTAAGAATTATAAACCAGAAAAAATTTTTACTTTTGCTGATAAAAGTTGGAGTCAGGGCAATCTATATGAAAAATTAGGATTTAAACATATAAGTGATACTTCACCGAATTACTATTATTTTAAAGATGATTTAAAACGAATTCATAGATTTAATTTTAGAAAAGATAAATTAATCAGAGATGGTTTTGATCCAAATAAAACAGAATATCAGATTATGATGGAAAGGAATTATTATCGAATTTATGATTCTGGTAATAAAAAATATGAAATTAGTTTTTAATATATACAAAAAAAGATTATAAATTATGAGATTAAAATCAGAAGAATACCAACTATTATATCGTAAACTAGAATATCGATTCAAAAATTCTGGTGATGAATTAGTTAATAAATTAAAGGATGAAGAAAATTTATCAAAAGATGAGTTAGAAAAAATATTAAAAAAACTTGAATATACTTTTAGAAAAAGTGGACATGAGATATTAGATAAAATTGCTAAAAAAGCAGGATTAGAAGATTATTCTCCGATTAAATATTCAAATTTGAAAGCTCATAAACTTAAAAAAATCAGAGAAGATTCTAAAAATGAAAATGTCATTACAAAATTTGAAGATTTTATATGAGAAATATTAAAACTTTTGAAAAATTTTCTGATTTGTTCAAATCTACCGATAGAAAAAAAAGAGAAAAACTCTATGCTACAAAAGATTTGACCAGGTATTCATCTGTGATGATAGATAAAGAATCATATGAGAAAAGTCAATTCGGTCAGGAAAAATATAAAGTTTATTTGATTAAACCTGTTGAGAATTATAAAAATGAGATATATTATATTGGTGATTTGAGGAAATTTCCCTCAACAGGTGACATGCCAATATCATATTTAAAATTAGATCGGATAGCACCAATATCAATTTTACCAATTAAAATGGAAATTTTAAGAGAGGTAAGAGAGTTAGATGGTAATGAGATGAGAATTGTCAATGGAGAATTAGATAAAAATTTCACGGGGATAAATTTGATGGATGATAATATTACATATAGAGAAAAAATTAAAAAGGAATTAGGTATTGACATAAAAGAAAATCCAAATATAAACCATATTTTAATGCAACTGAATTAGGATTATTATGAAATATTTGAAAATATATGAAGATATTAATTTAAGTGATAGAAATTGCTTTAGATTATATACAAAAAACATATTCACATTTTAAATGGAAATAGATAGAGAATTTGATAGTAAAGCAGATTTGGTAGAATTTGTATTAAATGAATGTGGTGAAATCCGTTCGTATGTGTTTGATTGTGGTGGTCCCAAAGGTAATTTTTTATGTATATGGGGTGGAGAAAATACAATATGGAATTATGTATTATATTGTATAAGTTTAATCAAATCTTATTTTAATGAAGATGTTGATACACTTGAAATATATGATGTTGGTGAGATAGACATCGATTTAGATAAGACTAATATCAAACAATTGAGATTTAGTGGTGGTGGTGGTGGTGGTGTGTATGTAAAATTACCTAAATTACCAGAAAGTTTAGAGAATTTGGTGATTGACGACTATCAAAATATGTATGATATTCAAGTTGGAATAGATTATAGTTATAGTGACGATATAAAAACAGATTATAAACAACCCAAAAAGAAATATTATGTTTTTATTCTAAAAAAAGTAACAGACTATTTTAGTAGAGAATTATCTACTCCTGTTAAACAAAGACTTGGAAAATTTAACACCAAAAAGGAAGCTATCGAATTTTTACAAAATTATATAACGAAAATCACCAAGGTGTAAACCCATTCGAAGGCTTTATTTTTTAATATTTATTAAATCCTGGTATTTTTAAAACTTTCTTGTTTCTTCTACCCCTAAACTTTTGAATAGGTTTTTCTTCTTGAATTTCAGGATCCATCTTTTCATTGATGAATTTTTTAAAATTTTTAATTTTTTTCATAGTCTTAATTTATAATTTTAGTATTTGAATCATATATAAATCCTGAATATGATGAATTACCATTTATATAACAATCGTATAAAATACTATTCGTTTTGATAACTTTGATATAATTGCTTTCACAAGATAACTTTTTCAAAGTTTTAGGCAATTCTGGCAATTCTGTTAATTTATTATTAGAACAACACAAATGTGTTAAATTTGGAGGTAATTTTGGTAATTTAGTTAAAATATTATCAAAACAATATAATTTCCTTAAATTTTTGGGTAATTCTGGTAACTCTGTTAACCTTGGTTCATTAGAATTACAAAAATAGGTACCACCACCACAATATAATACTTCCAAAGAATCTGGAAGTTCTGGTATTTCTGAAATTCGACGGTTGTGTAAATTTAATACTCTCAATTCACTCATGTTTTTTAACCAATCTTTTTTACCATTTAACATATCGAATCCTTCAACACAAATTTCTAATTTTGAAATACCAAAATCAAAGAATTTTTGTAATAGAAAATCTAAATAATAGATATAATCACAAATGATTTGACTTTTAATAAAAAGTCCGCTTTCTTTAAATTTATAACTACCATTAGCACATTTTTTTAAAACAAAATGTACCAATTGTTTAGGATTATCAAAATTTGGAACTTCTTCCATTAAATCGTATTTAATTTTTAATATATATTAAAAAAATTATAGTGTAAAATGTATAATTCAATATTCGATTTTTGTGCAGTTAAAAATACGGGTGGTGCTCATAGAAATGGTGATAAAGAATTACCAAATAGAGTTAAATTTTTAATATCTTTAATCGAAAAGTTGAATCTTAAATATGATTTAGATACATTTCCAGAAGAAAGACATTCGTATTTTAAAGATGACCCAGATTTTGAAAGATTTTTTAGAGGAAAGAAATCTTGGTGGAATCAAGAAAAAGAAATACAAAAAGAGATCGGAAACAATTTTCATAATATTTATTTGCCAGGTTCTAGTCCTTATATGATTATTGCTCATCACGATATAGTTAATCCGAGTGCAGATAATGCTAATGATAACTCAGCATCCGTGATTAATTGTTTAGCTTATAAATTAATCAATCCCTCTATTAACGTAGTAATTACAGACGGTGAAGAACCACCAAGTGGTGGTGCTGGTGCTAAACAATTATCTAAAAAAATCAAAGAAGATTATTTTGGTAATATAACAGGAGTATTAAATCTCGAATTGACAGGTGTTGGTGGAGAAAATTTCTTTATTGGTAATTATCCGGGAAATTTATATAACAAATTAATTGATATATTTGACCCAATAGTGGTAGATACTCCTTTTAATGATTCGGCAACATTAAGGTCAAATGGTATAGATAGTGTGGTTGTAACGACTGTTCCGATTATCAAAAAAGAAGATATAAAACATAAAGGTTATGGTTTTAGACCAATAAATAGAGAAATTGATTTGGGTGAAAACGAAATGGATTTTTCAATATTATATCGTTCTCATACAAAAGAAGATTCTGTAGATAAAATTTCGATAGAAGATATGAAATCATTTGTTGAGAAAATATTGACCAAAATATTTTGATATAAATTGAGGACTAAATTTTTTTATATATAAGGTAAAATAATATCAACTTAAATGAACGTTATAGAAATTTTAGAAAAAAGTAATGATAAGTCTGGTTGTATGTTAAAAGAGAATTTTCTTAAAAAGAAATTTCCAGAAATTCATAAAATAATATCTGATTTTGCAATAGAACATAAAATAGAAGATTTAAAATTTGTTCAAAAAATATATCATTTTAAACATGATTTAAAAGAATACAAAAAGTGTGAAACTCCAGAGTGCGAAAACAAAGTCAGATTCTTAAATTATGTAAAAGGTTACAGTCATCACTGCTCACCATCTTGTAAACAGAAAGATCCTAAAGTCAGAGAAAAATCTATAAAAACTAGTCAAAAGAAGTATGGTACAGATTATCCTAGTCAAAATAAAGAAATAAGAGATAAACAGAAAGAAACTTGTAAAGAAAAATATGGATTTGAATCTCCTGCTAAATGTAAATCTGTTGTAGATAATATGAAACTAACTAATTTTAAAAGGTATGGTGTGGAGTTCCAATCACAAAGAGAAGAGGTGCAAGATAAATTTTATCAAACTATAACAGATAAAAATATCGAAAGATATAAGGAAATAAATTTGATTTCAATAGATTATCAAAATAAGAAAATGATTTTAAAATGTGATCAAGGTTTAGAACATGAATATGAGATTGATATTTCAAATTTTCAGAATAGAAAAAGATATAAAACTGTATTTTGTACTAAATGCAATCCTATGATGGGAGTAACATCAGGAGAAGAAATAAAATTACAACAATTTATTCAAGAGAATTATCAAGGTGAAATATTAACAAATAAAAGGAGTATAATATCGCCCTTTGAATTAGATATTTATTTACCAGAATTAAAATTGGCATTTGAGTTTAATGGTTTGTGGTGGCATAATGAATTAAATAAGTCTAATGACTATCATTTAAAAAAATTGGAATTATGTGAATCAAAAGGAATAAGATTGATTCAAATTTGGGAAGATGGTTGGAGATTTAAAAAAGATATAGTCAAATCAAGAATTCTAAATTTATTAGGAAAATCTGAAAGAATTTTTGCTAGAAAATGTCAGATAAAAGAAATAAATGACACAAAAATAGTCAAAGATTTTTTAGAAAATAATCACACACAAGGAAATATTTTTTCTTCTGTTGAAATAGGTCTTTTTTTTAATAATGAACTTGTAAGTTTGATGACATTTGGTAAAAATAGAAAATCTCTTGGAAAGAAATCAAAAAAAGATGAATATGAATTATTAAGATTTTGTAATAAATTGAATTTTACGGTGATTGGTGGCGCCAATAGATTATTTCAAAATTTCATTAAGAATTATAAACCAGAAAAAATCATATCATATGCAGATAGAAGTTGGAGTCAGGGAAATTTATATATACAATTAGGTTTTAAATTTGATAGAAAAACAAAAATGAATTATTATTATGTGATAGATGGTGTTAGAAGACATAGATTCAATTATAGAAAAGATGTATTAATTAAACAAGGTAACGATTCAAATAAAACTGAACGAGAAATAATGATTGAAAAAAATATATATAGAATATACGATTCTGGTAATTTAAAATTTGTATACGAAAAGTGAGATTTTTTTAAAAATATATAAAAAGAAAAAAATCACTTTTTTATATTAATATATAATAAAAAATAATACTAAATATCATGTCATTACCACATTTTACAAATATCACAACAGCTCAGAGAAAGTGGGAACCTATTCACAAAAATTTATACGAGGTGGATATTGTGTTACCAGCTTTAGTTACTAATACACTTGGTAGTACTTATCAAGCTATCTTGTTAGAAAATACAACAAGTATCGCGTTTCCTACTTATCCAGAATTACCAAGTATTGAACAAAGATTCAAATATTCAACTAGATTGTTCGTAGGTATGCCTGAAGGTACTTCTAATAAAAGTATGTCCATCAAATTTAATATTAACCAGGATGAAAACAAACAAATGGTTACATTTAGAGCGATGAAACAATGGTATGATTTAGCTTGGAACAACGAAGATGGTTCTTTACATTATAAAACTAATATGACAGGAACTATTATTATTTACCAACACGATAAACAAGGTAATGTAATCCGTAGGGTAACTAATAACAATTGTCAGATTTTTGGATTTAGTGGAGTAGAAGAATTAATTTGGTCAGAAAATGCAGCCCTAATGGAACTTGAAGCTAAGTTCATGGTGGATTTTTGGCAAGATTACTACTATTGAAAAACGAAGCCCTGTAAGGATTTTTTAAATATCCACTCAAAAGGTGGATCTTTTTTTGCCTATAAAATAAAGAAAATTTTAAACTTTTTCAATAAAATTAGATATAAAAATAATGGAAACGAAAATTTGTAATAAATGCAATGAGAAAAAGATATTTTAAATTTCTCTAAAAAGAATAAACTTAAAAATGGTGAACAGAGGTATCAATCTATGTGTAAAGAATGTGTGAAAAAAGAATCTGTAAAATATAGAATGTGAAAATTTTAAAGAATATAGAAAAAAATATGATAAAAATCGATATGAAGAAAAAAGAGAAGAAATATTAGAACGTAAAAAAGAATACCACCAAGAAAATAAAGAAAAAATTTTAAAAAAGAAATCAAAATATAGAAAAAAAAGAAGAATATAAAGAATTGAACAAAAAATGGAGAGATGAAAATAAAGATAAATTGCGAGAAAACATGAAAAATTATAGAGATAGATATCCTCTCGTCAACATTTGGCGTTCTATGTTACACCGTACACTCAAATATTTAGGTCAGATCAAAGAAGGTCACACAATAGACTTGTTAGGATATTCACCATTACAACTAAAAGAACATCTCGATAAACAATTAAAAGAAGATATGAACTGGGACAATTATGGACAATTATGGGAGATAGATCATATCAGACCATTGACAAATTTTCCAAAAGATAGTCATCCTTGTGAAGTCAATGCTTTAGAAAATCTACAACCATTATATAAAATAGAAAATATCAGAAAATATAATCACTATTAACTTTCGTACAATCTCACTCTAACCCTATCCATCAACTTTTCATCAGTCTTATCAAATCCCCATTCAGATTTTATTTCTGGTCTCTTATGCGGTGTTAATATTAAAAGATTATCACATATTTCAGATAATCTATAACATAAAATCGGTAATTTACTAGATTCAACCAAATGTAAAGAAAAACTACATACTATCGTTGAATAGTGTCTACCTTCTAAAACTCCTTTATATATATCATCAAAAGTAAATTTTTCACATTTTTTACCTGTTGTTTTTTGATATAGTTCACTGGTGTATGGATCTATAGCATCAATGTTATTATATCCTAATTCGAGTAGTATTTTAGTTATTTCTCCTGATCCTGCGCACAAATCTAACACGTTATTAAAATCTACCTTCCAATTTTTATTCACATATTTTATAGCTTCTCTGATTTGATTTTCATGTGGATTGACATACTCATTTCCAAATTTTTTATAGTATTCTTGTGGTCCGAATTCTTGATATTTGTCTCTTATTGAAAATTTTTCTAATAAACCCAAATCAAAAACATTGATTAAATCGGGAAATTCTTTCTCTATGTCTGGATGTAACTTATCTTCTTTTTTAAGAATATTGTATACTATTGGATTTGCTTCAATCAATCTTTTTTGAATTTTAAATAATTTATCTTTATCCTTATAACGATTAAATATAAATCTCGAAAAATAATAAGAATCTGCAAATGTAGTAATGGGATCCTCAGATTTTATTTCAGCACCATTTTCTAAAAGATATTCAACAACTTTTATAAAGTTACCTTTAGCAGCTTTTAAAATAGGTGTCCAATCATTATTTCTATAATTTACTAAATCTTTATTTTTAGAAATTAAATCTTTAACTCGATTTAAATCACCTCTTGAGCAAGCATCTAAAAGAACATAGCCTAGCACAAATTCTCCGTCATAAATAAAATCAGACTTACCGGCAACATGAAGTGTGGATTTTTCTAATAAACCCATATCTGTAACATCAATGACCGATTTAACATATTTGTCTTTCTTTAAACGTTCTAAAAAATTAACAATAATATTTTTAGTTGCAGAATAAATCGTTTTAGTTGGTTTAAGATTTTCTAGACCAGAATATTGTTCTTTAACATCTTCTAAAAACGATATCAAATGTTTTGTTTCATTAAAATTATCTCGTAGGTAATCTTCTATTGTTAAATTTATATCTATCATTTTTGTGTAATCTCTTGCATATATAGTCCATATCTCATGTCTATAAATACCATTAAATTTTATAAATCTAAATGAAAATCTTTCAGGTACTTTTGTAGATCCTATATAGACATATACTATTGTCTCACTGTAGTCATCTTCTCTTGAGCTTGTCGCGCAGTTATATAAGTTACCAATAACAAATTTATTACCGGAAACAATATTGTTTTCTAATAATCCAAAATCTATAGCACCAAATAAATCTTTATGATTATCCTTCACACTCTGATGTATTTTATGATTTTTATTTAACAATTTGTAATTTTGTGGTTGGTAAGTCAATACCAAATCTTGTACCTCCGCGTCATCCCAGAAATCTTGGTGTAATTTTACATCTATCGGATCATCACCATAACCATCTTTAATATCAATCAATGCACCTCTTTTTAAGAGTTCTTTCACCAACCTTTTATTACCTAAATGAAGCGCCATTATCAAAGCCACTCTATTAAAATCTTTTTTACATTTAGCATTAATATCACATACATCTAAACACCTCATCAATCCGGGTTTTATCAAACCATTTTTGTCGCTATTCATAAGTATAATACTCGCTAGGTCTTGTTTCCAATATTTTCTTAGCTGCTCATCGGTCATTTTATCAAGATTCCACCAATTAAGATTGCTATCACATACAGCGGTGATAAGTTTTTGAGATTCGAATAACCGATATCTTTTTATAAATTTCATATTTGTATATATTAAAAAGAAAATTTAAAAATGTATTTGTTTAGATGTTAATATGCCAAATGATTTAAGTAGCATAATTTTTTAATTTATATATAAATTTGTAAAAGTTGATTTTCAACGGGACCAAAACCGGATTATATATAATAATAAAAATCAAATTTTATGGATGATAAAGAAAAACAAGCCAAAGAATATTTAGATAAATTTCTTGGAGGTGAACAAAATGATAATATTGGAGGTGGAAGTATTCCACCAACTTATAGTGATATAATACCAGAATCGACTGCAGGTTTTTTGAATGTTCCTTTGGAAATGCTTCCTTGTGGAATTTTTTATAAAAATGGCACTAAAATTAAAATACGTGCTGCTAAAGTATGGGAAGTCCAATCTTACTCTGTTGTAGACTCTACTAATTATTTAGATATTACCGAAAAAATGAATGATATGTTATCAACTTGTGTGAAAGTAATTCATTCAAATGGTATGAATGGTTCTTATAAAGATTTGAAAGATGGTGATAGGATATTTTTAATTTTCATGATTCGTGAACTAACTTTTCAAGAAGGAAACAGTTTGGCTAAAGACGTTGTTTGTGAATTGTGTAAAACTGAATTCAAAATTCCTTTTAGAGCTACACCAGGTCCAAATGCTCCTAAAACTTTTGTTAATTATGAAATGGATGAAACATTAAAAAGATTTTTTGATAAAGATTTGAAAGTGTTTCAGTTTGAAATTGATGGTAAAGTTCACAGATTAGCACCACCTACAATCGGACTACAAGAAATTTTCTTTAAAGATATTAAGAGTAAAGTTCAAGAAGAAAAGAAACCTAATGTGTCTTTTTTGAAAATCATTCCATATTTGTTGTGGGATAGATCAACAATCACAGAAGAAGGTATCAAATCAAAAGAAAAAGATTTTAAAAATTTATCTATGAAAGAGTTTCAAGCTTTAAACAAATCTGTAGATTTGATGTTGTTTGGAGTTAAAGAATTAATTTCAGTTTGTCCAGAGTGTGGCCAGGAGGTACGCACTGATTTAACATTTCCTGACGGGGCTGCAAACATCTTTGTTGACTCGGATCCCTTTAGCAACATATTGTAAGACTTGGGAGGATATGGAATTTCAATTGTTCTCTTTATATCAAATTCCTATTGATACTTTATTAGATAATAAATTTCAGTTTATGGTGCAATTGAGAATGCCAACTACTGTTGTAGATACTTGGTGGTATTGGGAATTAGAAGAATTTATTAAGAAATTGAACAATAAGAATAAAGACGAAGACGAAAAACGTAAAGAGGAAGAACGTAAACAAAAGACGACTGCACCAAATATGGGAGGATTCAATCCTAGTAAATTAATGGGTTCGATGCCAAAAATGCCAAGTATGCCAAAATTTTAATTAATATGGAAAAATTAACACAAGAAGAATTTATAAGAATATCTAAAATAGTTCATAATGATTATTATAAATATGATTCTGTAAATTATATAAACAAGAAAAAACTGGTTTTTATAACTTGTCCAAAACATGGAATTTTTCCACAAAGACCATTTCACCACCTAAATGGTAATGGATGTCCATCCTGTGCAGGAAATTCTAAGGACAATATTGAAACATTTATCAAAAAATCCAATAAAATACATAATAATTTTTATAATTATTCTTTATCAAAGTATTTTGGTAGTAAAATAGAGTTAAATATAATTTGTCCTAAACATGGTATTTTTCAACAAAGACCAAACAATCATCTAATGGGTCAAGGTTGTCCAGTATGTGCTGGTAATATCAGAAAAACATTAGAAAAATTTATAAAAGACGCTGTCAAAGTTCATGGAGATAGATATAGTTATAAATTTTTTGAATATATAAACGCTAATAAAAAATCACAAATTGATTGTCCTAAACATGGTATTTTTCAACAGTCTCCTTTACATCATTTAAACGGTCAAGGTTGTCCTATTTGTAATTATAGTAAAGGAGAATATGAAATATTAAAATTTCTTGATAGAAACAAAATAAAATTCTATAGACAACATAAGTTTGATAACTGTAAATATATAAATAAGTTACAATTTGATTTTTATTTACCAGATTTGAATATTTGTATAGAATTTGATGGTAAACAACATTTTGATGTTATCAAAAAATGGGGAGGTTTAGAAGAATTTATAAAAAGAAATAAAAGAGATGTAATAAAGACAGAATATTGTAATAATAATAGTATAAAACTTATACGAATTAAATATGATGAAGATTTCCTGAAAAAATTAGATTTTCTAAAAAATTAAAAAACCAGAATAAAATCTGGTTTTTATTTTTAATATATACAAGAAAAAAAGAAAACAAATTGTTACGTAAGAGCGATGTTTTACATATGTTTGATCTGGATGGCGTTCTTTGGAGAATAGATTCCAATGTTTGGATTATTGATAAAAATGATCCTTCTAAACCATTGTTGAAATTAACTAACGAAGAATTTTCTTTAATATACGGTGGTTTTTATATTGAGGAAGAAATTAAGATAACTTATAACAATCAAACATATTTTTTAAGTAAAGAAATTTTTGATAGAATTAAAAAGAAAAAACGTGCTATCATACC
>Ga0114951_10005800_pt1 | contig 11224 bp, 15 predicted proteins | sample AM7aDNAmetaG_FD_88677 | JGI IMG/M metagenome (GOLD analysis project Ga0114951, IMG submission 88677) | Freshwater microbial communities from Finland to study Microbial Dark Matter (Phase II) - AM7a DNA metaG | ecosystem: Environmental > Aquatic > Freshwater > Lake | place: Finland: Lake Alinen... | reverse complement strand
TCCGATAATAAACCAGAGGATTATAATTATATTGGATTGTTTTTTAGTCACAGTTTCCTTCTCATTGTTATCAGCACCGTAAATGCTATTGCAAAGATTGCCACGAGCATTACTTTCTGAATTATATCTGCGGATTCTATCATATTTTGAGTTGAAGCGGATTCTATCATATTTTGAGTTGAAAATGGGGTTTATCAATAAACTGTAACCACGAACCACCCCACTCCAAGCGGTCGCCATAAAGTTCAATAACTCGCTTTCCAAGAAAGTCAAAGTAATGAAGAACACTATTATCCCAACTCCATTTGCCATCAAGACAATAAACAAAATCCACTGCCGAGCCGTCAAGATGTCTGGAGTTCATTGTCTTACTCATCCCCTGCTTAAATAGCCATTCCTGGCGTTCAAGTGTTCGTTTAGTTTCAAAAACTTCCATCGGAATACGATTATAGACGATAATGTTAGAATAGATTTTACTTACCAATTCTTGCAATTCAGGTTTTAATTGCGTTATATCCCTACAAACATCCTCTTTAGCCATTCATCCCTCCTTTTATCTTTATATTACAACATTCTGGGTTTTCTTATCTGTGTAGGCTCTGTTCCCCATATAAAAACCAATTATAGCCATATTGAGTATTACAAATTGAGAGTCGGACATCTTTCCGCATACCAGAGCAAACAAAGTCCAGTAGAATACATTATATACTAAATCTAGCCTTTTACTACTACTAAAAAACATCATTTTCCTAACCCTAGCATTTTAGACAGTATCTTCTCTGCTAATTGGCTATTCGTTAAGACAACCAATCCCACTACAATAATTCCCCACCAGATTCTTGTCATTACTTTTCCAATCCTGTTCAAATCTCTTTTTATTTCAGATATGAATATTCTGTTAGTTCTACCATATTCGCAACCGAAACTTGCCATCTTTTCTTTTTCAGTCATTTTACTTCTCCTTTTTAAGCCTTGATAAGCTTAAGTTTCGTTGTTGCCACTGCTTCCGCTATAGCGTGTGTAATCCCGATAACAATATAATTCCGGCTGATATTGCTATTAAGTTCCGTTACCAAAACTACATCTTCAATTTCTACATTTGGACAATAAGCAACATCCATTGATTCAATTATACTGGTCGGGTCTTTATACTTTGCCAACAATCCGGATGCTATTATCTGAGGCATGTTTGCACCGGTAATATAATCATTCTGCAACGAGTATTTTCTTCTGCCATATAAAAATAACTTGGCTGGTGTATCCACCACTTCACTTCTTAAAGTTCCGATGTTTTGTATTTCTTCACCGGTTATTGTTAGAACAGTTACACTTTGATCTGTACCACCTGCAGTCAATATTACTGTAGGCTTGAACGGATGCTGTGTAATAACGGCAGTTTCACCAGTCCCGGGCGCGCTCCAGGTTACATTTAAAACAAGTGTAGTATCACAATTTGCAGTTAATTCAGGATATAATGTTAGAGATACACCGGCCGGAATAAATATAGGCACTGATTGTTCCGTGTAAACTATAGCCGGAGCTTTAAGAGATTGAGTTTGACTCTTTACCTCAATATCGTTAAGAATTGAATTATCACCGCCGAGAGTATCTGTAAGCGCGATTTGTAAACTTATCAATGTGCCATCATAAGAGAAAGTAAAGACCGGTGTGGTTGAAACTACCGGAGCTGTTTTATAAAGATAAACATTACAACTGCCGGATAAGGTATAAAATAAAATTCCCTCATGAATAAATGTTTGAGAAACATAATCAGGGAAAATATTACCGATTAAATTAAAGGAATTAGCAGCTATATCGTAATAATATTGCTGGGTTGTTGCACCGGTTACAGAAGATGAACGATAAGCAAAATAAATCCTACCGTCTAAATAAATCATATCCGCATAAGGTTCGTTTACTTGATTAAGAATTTCCGAAATCTGACTGAAAAGTAAAACCGGCACTCCGGCATTTATTTTATAGACATAGGAAGTCCCCGCTAAATAACAAAATAAATATACTCCGCCTATCATTCCGCTATCTGAAACTTTTATAAAAGAAGCAGAATCCGGCAGGGAACCGGTTTCTACAAAGAATATTCCTGACCGGACAAATATTTTTCGGCTTATGCCAAAAGAAGCAATGACAGTTATAGTGCCACCATCATAAAAGATACCAGTTATATTATAATTATTCCCGCCTGATACCGGATGTCCATGATCATGATTACCACTTATAGTAGAATATTCTATTAACGTGCCGGTAGATGAAGCCCCCCAGATACTTGTATCTCCGTAATCAGAAAGCACTTTAGTAACAAAATCAGGAGCTACTTGTGTTGCCAATCCCGCACCTGTCCATCTCCATAATTCATTTATTCCGAATATACCATCACTGGCTACAAAATAATAACTTCCATTTACAGTTATCATTTTAAATCCTAAACCAAACGATCCTGTACTGCTTGCTATAGCCGTAACGGTAGTAAATGTTTGTGTATTCAAATCATATTTTATTATTTTAAATTCATTTGCAGGAGTATCGGTATAACCAAACCATAACAAATAATTAGGTGTACCTACTTCATTTACAGAAGAGCCACCATCCAGATAATGACCTCCGGGAACATTGTTTATTAAATTTAAAATCCCTTCGCTTTCTGTAACAGTTTTCATTTTTAAAACACCATTAACATCAAAATATATAGAGGATAATCCGACCGCTTCGCCTATCTTCTGACAAATTTCCCAGGCTTGCTGATCCTGCGGATAGAAATAATTGATTATTCCTGCGGTAACATTAAGGTCCATTAGAGAAGAAGATATATTTAACAGATTCGCCAGATATTCGATTGCCAATTCATTCTTAATATTTTTAAATAAATTGGTTGAGATTTGATTACTGATTAAAGCTTTAGCATTATCCCTGCCTGAAAACTTCACAGTCCGGTCAACACTATTCAGAGAAATGCTATCTACATTGAATTTACCGATAAGTATATTATCATTTGAAAACCCCGCCCAGATTTCAAATTCAATATTCGGCAGAATATCGGCATTGATACTGTCTGTGAAAAAATCATCCCAAGTTTTAAGCGGATCGCTATCCCAAGAGTTACCGCCGTTTACATCCCAAGTTGGATTTGCGGGCCACATTTAACCTATCCTTTCTATTGTTATTATCGCAGATATTGATGTTGTCATAGCAGGTGAACCATAACTATAAGCCTCTATTGTTGCCTGTCCAGCAACATTGACTCCAGCCTGTAATGATATATAATCACTTGCCGATAATGAAACAATAACAACTCTATCGTGCGTGGTAGGAAAATAAACAGTAGGACTAACCGACCTTTGTAACGCACTACCTAAAACCTCTGTGGTATTGTTTATTTTTAATCTGGTAGCCGTTACCCTGTAGTCAGCACCATTGTTCCCTTTAAATGAAACAGAATAAGTTATTCTATATACTCCCGCAAGAATCACGGTCAGTTTATTATTTGTTGTATCTCCGTAAGTTGGGTTAAAATTGCCAATAGCAATATTTACCAAATTATTTGTTCCGCCGCTAAATGCTATTTCTTCCCACCTATTAGCATCTCCAAAGTTATATACTGCCGACCTATAAGCCTGTCCGTACGCCTTTGCTGCGGGATATCCAAAAGGTTGACTTGCCGAAGAAAAACAAGGGCTGTTGATTGCTTCATTATTTACTACCGAACCTAACGGATTGTATAAAGTTAAAAGAGTGGCTGCTACAATAGTAATTTCAAAATATTTAGTTCCTCCTGTAGCTTGTGTAATCTTTATTTTCATACCTACTGAATATTTTGTTGTTGCATCTGTAGGCACGTTGATTGTTGTTGCTGAAGCCCAAGTCCAAGTTTCAGCCGCATCAAGCCAGCCTAATTGTAGAGCTCCCCAGTTTGCTACTATTTGCGCGTGTGAATTAGCAAGTAAGTCTGTACCTATCGGTTTTGTACTATCCCAAACCATAATATTACCCCCTTAAATTGTTGGTGAATATCTTTTATCATAATTTCTTAAAGTAAGGTCAGCGCCTTTTGCCATCCTTCTTTTTAAATTACTTGTCATGCTATCTTGTATCCCGATATCCACTACATCAGCCGAAACATCAACCATCCTTGAAACTTCAAATTGACAAATACGGATATAGGTATCTGTTTTCCCCGTACAATAAAACTTTATAAATCTCGCCCAGATTTCAGATGTAAACCATAACTCATTCATAGTTGCATTCGTTGTAATCTCTCCGGTCCCTATGTTGACCGATACTGCAGGTACAGGAACATTATTACGATTAAATCCTTGTGTTTTTAAATAAGCCTTCTGAACAATCCAATCAACAGCGGCGATTGAGGTCTGAATATTAAAACCGGTAACATCTGGAAACAAGGGATGTCCGAATATTTTTATTTTATTTATTAAATAACAATCCCCCAAATCCACATAAAAATACGGGTTCGCTTCTCCGTTTGATTGCCAGACATTCATTGCCGGAAATAAAGGATCGTATCCGCTATCACCTACATCAAGCCCATCGTTCTTATGAGTCCGGTTCCCGTTGGTTATAGCCTGTATAGGATACTTCGCACCAAAGGAACTTGAAGCTGTTGGTATAACTGAATATGCCAGATTCGGGAGAGAAAGATAAACCTTATAAGTAGCTACATTCGATAAGGCTTGCCGGTTCGATTCAAAAGAAGCGCTTGAGGGAATCATATTGCGGTCAGCTCCATAGAAGCCATGTGATATAAACTATTTTGGCCCTGCATAGCCGAAGGATTCAGGCTTTGAATAATAACTCCATGCCCTGTATAGGCATAATTTATTAAAACGTTTGTATTCGCTCCGGGAAGGGCCGCACCAAGCGTTATTATCCTTGTGGCGGTGTTATAGCTCCCACCAGTGTAATAGTTCGTTCCGGCATGAGTAGGATCGGTTAAAAGCCATACTCCGGTGATTGTAATGCCTGTAGCGGAGGTATTTATCAATGTTATATGGGTTGTATCTGTACTTATATTCTGTTCATCAATTACAGCCAGATCATCACGATATTTAAAATTAAGTAAAGCATTTCTTTGTTTTAAACTTAAAAATATATTCAGATCGGTTATACTTAATTTTACACCGGCAATAGAAAAACTGGGAACATTTACCTTAAATATCGTTTTCCTATAATCACCTTGAGCATTACGCTTTGCTTGAATAATATCATTATGATTAAAAGAAAATGATTGTTTTATGAATGATAGATCAAGTTCCGATCCGCTTATCCCTAATTTCCAGTTTGCTAAATAAGGCATCTAATTCTCCTATGAAGTAGTCATCGGCGTTTGACCGCGCCCCCGAATGTTTTGTTGTAAAATCAAACCTATCTCCTGTGCCAATTCCTGTGGATTCTTATTATAGCCATTTATCGTGATATTCGGCGCTGAATTATTATTATTTGTGACCTGATGATTTGAATTAACCTGATTCGCTGGTACAACATATTCGCCTTTATGTAATTGAGCGAACCCATCATCTTGAATATATCCGCCTGAAGCAAATATACCCAAAAACCCACCAAGCCCTAATAATCCTTTACTTCCCCCGCTTGTTGTCCCGCCTTTACCAATTCCGAGTAGACTCATTACGGCATTAAATAAAGCATTCCCTGCAATTTCCGCAAGTTTTTTAAGCGCATAATCGGTCATATCATCAAATGTACTTTTAAAGAAATCCGTAAAACCTTGCTGACCTTTCCATGTCTTTTCAAGATTACTTGCAAATACTCCACCTATATCAGCTTGATATTTATCATATAATCTTTTTTGTTCTTTGAGAGCATTATCTGTATCTTTGGTTTCTTCTGTAGTTTTTTTAGCTACTATACCGCCTATATTTTCTAATGCGCCGGTTGCATGTTTCCCGACATTATCCCATTCTTCACCCATTCCTTTTAGGAGTTCCTTTATACTATCTGTCCCCTGTTGTCCAGTAGTAACCATATCTTTAAATATCTTATTTGTACCGGATATTGCATCAGAAGACATTTTATTAAAAGCATCCCCGGCTGATTTATATGCTCCAACAAAATCACCGGATAGTACTTTTTTAGCAACCTCTCCGATTCCGTTCCAGGCATCTTTTCCTATTTTAAGTATAGTTCCAAAACCGTCTTTAACTATATTTACCAAGCCCTTGAGTCCTGTTGAAAGAGCAGTATACATAATAGCGCCTGCTCCCAAAATATCATCAAAAATAACAACAGCATATTCAAAAGCTTTTGTAAGTGACATTGCAGCCGGTATTAAATCCTGACCGATTTTCTTTTTCTGTTCTTCATATTCATGTGTAAGTTTTGCAGTTCTGGATGTGAGATTATCTTCTGCTATTGCAGCTCCGGCTACATTTGCAGATAGTTTTTTAAATATCTCTGTACCATCTTTTGCATCTCCCAACATTCCTTTAAATTCTTTTTGCAAACCCAAAATACCGCGTTGATTGCCTATATAAGCCAACCCGAGAGAATTAACCCGATCCTGTAAATCCCCGCCATATTTAACTGTTAAATCCATAGCAAGCTGGGATAGTTTTTGAGCTGTTGTTAAATCTCCGGTTTTCTTTGTAAGATTTTCCAAAGATGTTAGAGCTTGATCATCCGAAAAGCGAGTATTTGCTTGTAACGCCTCACCCCATTTAAGTATATCTCCTTTTTTAGCCGCAAAATCAACACCGACTGCTTCCAATGATGATTGCAAATGCTTTAACGATTCATTAAACTTTTCAGCATCCTCTATAGCGCCTTTCGCCCAATTCACAACAGCTAAAGCGGAAATGGTCGGTAATAACTCCATAACAGCGGATTTTATATTGCCAAATCCACCTGACATTTTATCAGCCTGTTTCTTCTGGTTATCCCCGATTTCAGTCAATTTCTTATTAAAATCGTTTAACGTAGAAGAAAACTGATCTATTGCTTTTAGTACCACCCCAATTTCTTCTGCCATATTACCTCTGATTTTTTGCTTTCTCTATTGCTTCTTTTTGTTCGTCTGCTTCCAAAGATATATGCGCTAACATTTCCGCATAATCTTCTACTGTTATCGGTGCTGTTAAATCCTTTTCATAAAAACTTAAATCCAGCCAGGACAGGATTTTCTGAATTATTTTATTCCCTGTCCTGATTTCAATAGCCTTATCGGAATTCCCGACCGCTTCAAGTTCCCGTGGGAACCGGCCCAGAAGCTTGGCGACGTTTACTTGGTTTCTTCTGGTCCCGTCGCCTTGGAGTCGTTTTTTTGGTCTATTCCAAATCCTGAAAGTTTCATAATTTCAGAAACAATCCGAGTAATAACAGATCCATTTCTTTCCTGTAATTCCCCGGCTTCTTTTCTTTCATACTTCGGCTCACAAACACCTTCAATAAAAGTCGCAATAGCCAAAGCATTATTATCAGTTGTTTTATTCGGCCCCTGGCTGGCGATATTTATATCCGTGAATTCCTTGAATGTAAGCGCTTTAATTGTGATATCTCCACCCCATTCCGGGATGTTCAATACCTTTGTTTTGATATCCTTTGCATTTCTTATCTGTTCTTTTGTAAGCATACTTTTATTCTCCCTTTATCTATATTCTGGTCATTCCGCGCAGTTCTCTGATTGCATTTGAGAAAGCCACCGGCTCTACCAGACATTCTTTGTTATAAAACTTTTTTATTTCTAAATCTTGCCCGGCGTACTCGAAGGAAAAAACCATTTTGTGATTATTTTCGTTTCCAATACGCCGAGCTTCCAAAAGTTTAGAACCTTTAGCTTTGAAATACACAGCAATATAAAAATCACTGGTTTCAAACTTTTCCGTTTCTTTACTTTTATCATCATTCATCTGTTTTCTCCTTTACGGCGTTAACTTGCGTTTCAGAACTCCGGTTCCGTTCAAAGTAATAGGTTCTGTTACCACAGCGTTATGCGCGACCTTTACCCCATCATCCAGATATCCATTCCCAACAAAATATTCTTCATTGGAAGCACCGGTATAAGATGTGAAAAGATGCACATAAAAATTATTGGTTGTTACTAAAGCCCCAAACCAATAACCATTGACATGGTAACTGTCTATCGTTACGGACCATCCGATAAATGTGGCTAACAATGTATGCCACACATCTCCGAATGCAGTGGCATCTGCCGTATCCAGTTTGGTATTCAAACTCCATCCGTAACAATCCCCGACCTGGATCATTGTACAGTAAACGATATTATTGACGGTTACAACATCACCCGGCGCAAGCGCAGAAGCGAATGTTATAGTACCGTCAATATAATCTACTGTATAAGCCACAGCCGGAGGCGCAGCGTTAACAAGAATCGTCGGAGGGATATTACTATCCCATAACGGTTTATTTGTTAACGTATAGAGGGTATGCGCTCCGCCGTCTGTCATTGTCAAAGCGACAGATACCGTAGTTCTGGAAGTTACGCCAAAGATCGCACCTATTTTACCTGTTACTCTTGCTCCCATAGTTTCGCTCCCTTTACGGCGTTCTGACTAACGTTCCGGTCCCAGTGACCGCAGCTGTGAATGTTACTACCCCGTTATGCGCGACCTTAATATTAAAGTCACAGAACGCATTCCCGGTGTATTTTTCAGTCGTTCCGATATCCGGATAGAGATCAAGCGATACATAAGCCCCGCTTATAACCGCAAGCCAGAAAGCATCATTTGTCCCGCCTGCTTCCCATTTCCCGCTTACGGATCCGCTCCAGCCGATAAATGTGGCTAAAAGCTGATGCCAGATATCACTAAACGCTGTAGAATCTACCGTATCCAGTTTGGTATTGATATCCCAATTATCAAGTGAAGCGACAATAGTACCGCCTACTTTGACAGCACCGGTCTTACCTGTTAACCTTGCACCCATTTATATCACCTTCCTTTTTTCTTCACTTCCTTTTTCACTGCTTCAGCCGGGGCCTTGTTACCGGTATCCACAGTATCTATAATCTGAAACCGAGAATCTAACTTAAGAAGCTCGGCGGTCTCGTTTGATATATCTTTTGTTTCTCCTGCTTTGAATTCAACATATTCCCCTCTCGGTGAATATATCCCTATCTGAGTGACTTCCAAATACTTTGCCTTCATCATACTGTTATCCTCCTTTAAATTATCTTATTTGAAATCTTTTTAATAAAAAACCATGTGTTAAGCGTGATTACAGTATTGTATTTATGTAATTTATTTGCTATATCCCCGACTTGAAATATAGGTTGATTTGCTATATCCCCGATTGTAAAATCTACGACTCCGCATTTATAGGTTGCGTAAATCTTATCTGCCACGGCCCGCACTGCTGAAAATGTTATTACTCCGGTAGGGAAAGCTACAGAATATAAAGCAGGAGCCAAAATATTTGTAGATAAATCACCATTTGCGTAAACTACCGGAGTCGGTGTAGCAAACCAACCCGGCTGATCACTTGTATAGTTTTTAAGATCTCCACTCGGATTTGCAAGTAAATCCCACACGCCATATAAATTTACGCCTGGCACAGAAGTTCCCGAACTATCTATTGCTGTAGCTGTTTCTAAAGCTTTAATTACTTTCATGGTAAGGAATTTCAAATCTGTTTTGTTTTTATGATATATAGCTACTTGAATTTTTACATTATGTCTTCTGTGACTATCCCCAATTTCCCATTGTTCTGGTATAGTAGTTAATTCATGGACTACACAGATCGGTTTTACTTGTTCGGAAATAACTGTATCTGCATCCTTCACAAAGGCAGAATATGTAAATTCCAATATATTTGCCCGTAAGAATTTAACTATTGAAGCCGTAATCATTCAAGACCTCCGAGAACATGAGCTACCCGTTCCCTGAATTTAGGATCTACTTCAGCTAATGTCGTTCTGAAAAAGCCAAATTGAGCATTTCTATTTACTTGTTTAGGATTGGCAAAGTGATCATACCAGTCGTTATATTCCTGATCTGCTGCGTATTCCACATTCGTTCCTATGAAAGCCGCATAGTTCGGATCTTCAAACATATATTTTATATCTATACTATCTCGCAAATTTCCAGTAACAACCGGACATTTATCCCTGGCTCCTTGGTGGACTTCTAATGCAGAATATCTAACAACAGTCTTTAAATTCTTTTTAATCTTATCACTCAACATGAGCATTATTCTTTGAGAAGTTTTTAAATCTATACTTGCTTCAAAAGCAATCATGCTGTAATTCTCCGCGCTATACATGTGTAATAAACTACACCGCCGATATATTCCGGCATGGACTTCTGGACTAATCTATATTCTACACTGTCGTATATAATGCGATCTCCGGGAGTCCCGGCGGCATCATCCGGGGCCGCCAAAGGAATCCTTGTTTGGAATTGAAGATCTCCGGCAGCAAATACACCATCCCGACCTGTTAACTTTTCAAGACCGATATCATCTATCACAGCCGTTGTTTGAATCAGTTTATAAACTATAGCCGGAGTAGTTCCTTCCGCCGGAAGATCAGTTGCTCTGGATGAATATTTCTTTATAGTTACATTTTCTTCAAATGCACCAATAACATCATCAATAGCTTTCCCGAATTTCTGTCCTGCTTTTATCCCACCCATTCTATCAGCCATTGTTTTCCTTTAATTACCGTGCAGGCTGATTTGACGGATAGTTAACAGCCGCTTCCGCAAACGCCGGTGCTTCTCTCCGGCCCTGCCGTTTATAATAACTATCTCTTGTAAGCTCCGCTTTGTCCCAGTATTCTTTTGCGCCATCTTTATATTTATTATAAAGATTATCCTGATCTATTTCTTTTTTCCCGGCAGAGGCTTTAAATAAACGGCCCATTTTTGAAGCTAACGCACTATAAGCATAATGAGCTGAATATTCCGATACAGCCGTTTTTAATGCCTCCGGTGATACACTGAGATCTGTTTCTTCATTTCCCTTGCCGGTTGATAATCCGCATTGACTTAAACCTCTATAGGCAAAATCCGTTATTTGTGTATCTGTGAAGTCATACCAATAGTAAGTAAGGAAAACCGACGTAGCAGGGGCTACAGTGAACGTTATCAAGCCTTTGGCTGTATCCAGTGTATAGGCGGTGCTTGGTATCACTACACCGTCAACCAGGGCCACTTCCATGCTTGCTATAGGCCCATTATCAACATAAAACTTGGTATTTCCGGTAGCGACCTGTTTTGTAAGG
>Ga0114951_10005798_pt1 | contig 11226 bp, 5 predicted proteins | sample AM7aDNAmetaG_FD_88677 | JGI IMG/M metagenome (GOLD analysis project Ga0114951, IMG submission 88677) | Freshwater microbial communities from Finland to study Microbial Dark Matter (Phase II) - AM7a DNA metaG | ecosystem: Environmental > Aquatic > Freshwater > Lake | place: Finland: Lake Alinen... | reverse complement strand
TGTGCCTGTGCCCTGAATACCATCAGCGGGGAACGAAAGGCTAAGAGGAATCTTTGACCACGCTGTGCCGTTATAGAATGCTGCGTCGCCTTGGTTATAACTAACAGCACTGACGGTACCAATGCTAGTAGAAAGATAGAATTGTCCGGGTTTTAAACCCGCGCCGGATGGATACGCGTGACTAGCCGCATCAAATGTGCCGGCATATCGAAGACGAGTAAGTGCAAGGCTATCTATTGCGGTTTGTACTGTTATAATACCAGTAAGGCCCGAGGTTGAAGGGTCATAAACGGTATCAGCAGCATCTCCACCACTGTTATTTACACGGGTAAATTGAGGACCGGTACTAGTGCAAACTACCCAGTCAAGGGCTTTGTAATCCGCGAGTGCGGAAGTACCGTCGACGCCCATAATCCAGAAATCACCGGCCTTCGCCCCTAGGGGGAATGCACCAACGTTGCCGATGCCTAACGTGCCCTGATAGAACAAGGACTCCATCGAGCGAGCACCACCGATTGCGAGATCATCACCAGAAGCACCATCTGGCTTGCCTACGTATAAAGTACCTAGCTCGCCGGAGGCAGTTTTCTGCCAGAACAACTCACCATAACTTAAACCGCCGGCTTTGTTTGCTTTGTCCCCGCGCGCTAATATAATCTTTGCTGCCATCAGATTCTCCTTCTATCGAAAATTACAGAACTCTTTCTATTTTAATTAGTAATGATACTGAATTAAGTTGCCCCGCCGTCTACAATACCAAGGGCCATAATAACATCATTCAGAGTGATATCTGTAACTATTTCCCCGTGCATTCCCGCCATATGAGGGAGGCGATATACAGAAGTTCCTGGGCCACCGTCAACGATAAGCTGCGCTAATGCGGTGGCGTTCGTGGAACTTTGCAAGAGAATATTGTTGTCTATGATAGGAAGACCGAGGTTAACATCACCGCTGGAACTAGGATTATCGTTGTAAATTCCTAATCGGCCTATATATCTATAGTAGGTCATTAGAGGAGGGGCTAGGGCACTAACTCCTAACGAAGATAAATTATTTCCGTAAAATGCCAAAGTCCCAGCAACAGGATCTACAAGCCAGTCCTGCGTGCCGAATGCTATATCAAAGTTATTTGCATTGCGAAGACGATATACATAAGATCCGCCCGTATCATAATTGAAAGGAATACAATTGCGAAGGCAAGGATGACGAAAAGCGTTGGGGGATCCAGGTATTGCTTGGAGGGGTACCCAAAGATAATAACGAATTACTCCAGAGTCCCCATAAACAAGAGTAATACTAGTTTCCGGATCAACCTGGGAAACAGGGACAATTACAGGGGCAGAAGCAGGGATTGCTCCCGCATCATACCAAATCATGTTTGGTGTGATTATGGATGAGGATTGAAAGGGCTCTTCGAAGAATTGTTTAGCGGTATTGGTTTCCGCAACGCCTAACAACTTTTTAAAAACGAAGGAAACCTCTTGTGCCTGTGTCATAGCCATATCTAATTACCTTCCCTCGGCTATCAATTAGTCCTACGCCAAACTACCGATTGTGACTCCATTGAACTGAATGCCTGAGCTGGATTTGACTGCTACGCGAATATACAAATCGCCCGTGCGTACCACAGGACCAAAAGTAATTCTCTTGTTGGACGCGTCTGAGTTACCAGCGACCATTGCTGGGTCTCCATCAAGAACCGGCGTTCCTGCTCCCGGGTATGCTGCATTTGCGTCTAGCCATCCGGTTCCTGAAGCACCGACGACTTTTGCATAAATCAACATATTCGCAGTGATCTGGTTGGAATCCGCACTGAATCCGCTTGGACTTGTAAATGCTAAGGTGAACGCAGAGTTGTTCGAAAACTCCGATGCGAACTTATATGTTGCCCATCTCCAAGTGCCAACGTGACCCGTGACGGTTACACCTGCTGCGCCTGTGTAATTTGGCCCGGCACCACCGCTACCTACATAAGATGCGTAGGAAGTATTGATCGGCCAGATGTAATGACTATTGATTTTTTGAAGCTCACTGGCGTTAGCACCGATAAGACTTATTGTGGAATCAAAGGTCGCCCCGCACAGGCCGGATGTTGAAGATATAGCTGGATAAGGATCTGTTCCATCACCTGAACATACCCGTTCAGTTTCTGTCGTAGTATCAATACGATACCCAGAAGATAACGATGCGGTGGTCCCGGTTATTCCGCGGCTATTATAGGGAATCAAGGTAAATGAGACATTCTCACTATATGCGCTAGCCGGCATCACAAGAGTCTTGCTGCCTGCGGATGCATTAGCATACGTGCCTGCCGTAGGCGTCGCGGGTACTGATGTTACGGCGCACGAGGCGCTTGACACACCAGATACGTTACAAGTAATAGTTGCAACGTTGGTAGAATTATAATATTGACCTACCACGCCTACCGCGGTGAATGCAGAAATCACAAAAGAGCTTGATGGTTGAATAGACGGAACGCCCGACAAGTATTTTGACATTGGAGGCAACGTAGTTATCGTCGCTCCGGTAACGGACATAGTGACTGCGGGATTATCCACATAGAAGGTAAAGCTCGGGGTCGATCCTGACGAAGAATGGGTCATAGAAACAACGTGAACACCTAATGCAAGAGCTGAGGCTGGGTCGATTTCTGCGCGAAGACCTTTCCAGAAATTAGCTTTACCGGCAGTACCAAACCACGGATCGTTGTCAGCAACAATATTCAGCGAGGTATACACGCCAACATCAGATCCTGTTGAGAGAACGCGAGACCCAGAAGCGACGCTATCAATAGTTGCGGTGAGGGTACCACTCTCACCATCGTAGAATAGCGTGTTGATTGTGTCTGCGCCCGTTGGGGTTGTTATTGCCGGCTGCGTTGAATTGACAACGGAAGAGGCTCTTACCGTTCCTGTGCCGGATTCAGCCGCGGTGTATGGGGACGCCGTTTTGAATGCGAGAGCCATAGCGCTAAGATTGATGGGTTTGGGTGGAGCGAGTTTAGCAAGGATCTCATTGATTTGGTCGGTTGCTTCCACAATAGTTGTTCCACCGAGAGCTAATAGGCCATCAGTCCAAGCCCCATCAGGAGGGGTAGTTGGGAGAATAGTATACGAAGGATCCGCAAAGCTATTATCGACTCGCTCCCAGACTGTCCCATTATAAATGGCCCAATCACCCGCGGTAAATATCAATGGAGTAGATTCCCCAGTTTGAAGAACAGCGGTTTGTGGTCCAACGGGCATTGTCGGGGAACTATTTGCAGATACAACCAAGAACCATCCCGGTTGAAGCGCAGTGCCTGACCCGATTTCACCGACGTTACCGGCTATATCTGTAGCTGTTGGATAAGCTCCGCTATGCGCATCGAACTCCCACATACCCTTGTATGCCATTCCACTACCGGTGATAGCATCGGGGAGCTGACTAAGATTGACTTTTCCATATGCGTCAAGATCCGCCTTATGACTATAAAGATCGACGAGAGCATTCTGGACAGTGGCTGCGACAACATTTGTTCCATCGGCTCTTGTTACTCCAGTTGGATTAAAAGAGACAAGTGAGGCTGTGATACTAACAATGAGTTTGCCGTTTCCATCAAGAGAAAAGACGGAAGTATCATAGCTGAGTTCTATCAACTTGGTGGTATTATTCCAAACGATTGGTCCTGTAAATCCTGTCCAGCGGCGATAACCATCAGCATCAATGATTTCAAACTTCTGGGGCAACATTTTGAACTTAGCAGTTACTGCTACGCCATATGATGTTACCGCGTTACCAATATATTGATTAGATTCATTCAGTGAGGTCAAAGTGCCGATTTGACAAGCGGCAATAGAGTTTGCTGTGCCTGTTGTGGCATGCCCTACGAGAATGTTGATTATACAACCATGGAAACTTGCTCCCGTACCATTGAGATTTACCGTACTAAATACAGAACTTTCAAAGGAACGAGTTAGAGCGGCTGTGCCAGCGATTGTGAGGGCTCCTAGTGATCCGCATTCAGAGATCGTTGCGCCGCAAAGCGCTGGGATACTGATATTTACCGAGGGGCCTACAACACCTCTCATGAAGAGCATCGAAGGGACGGCTCCTGATGCCAGGACATTGATATTGAATGTGTTAAGGAAGGTCAGGTCATATAAGAAAACATCATTCTCTGATACTCCCGACGATTGAATAACAATATTACGAGAAGCTCCGTTCGCGTCGATAATAACCGCTTCGGGTGCTTCGCCTTTTATCTTCAAGCCGGCAGAGCCATTGAGAGTCATGTCCGAACTTAGCTTATAATGACCTTGTCGTAGAAGAATCTCTCCTGCGAAATTCGAATTGTTATTATAAACCTGAGAAATAATATCTTGGAGATATCCTCCGGTGGTATTTGTCACCGTATAATCCGCGCCGCTTGAGTTGGCCGTACTGTTAGCCGGTGTAGCAGAATCCTCTACAGCGACAATAACGGATGTGGGCCGGGCTCCATAATATTGCGGAGTAATTACATCAGAAAATCCTCCACTGGAAGTTTGTCCTAATTTGAAGGATGGAGGGATCCTTCCTAATTTCATAACAATCGGAAATCCGAAGTCAAACTGCGAGGTTGCATCCGTATTCACATAAGGAAGAAAATCTTCAGCGTCAGCATCCCAAGCCATAAGAGCCACGCGGGTGGTTGTGTCAACTATGGTTAAAGTGTCAGTAACCGTAGACCCTGGAAGACTTGCGCCGGTACGACGAAGAATTGCAAAATTGGAATTCGTTTTAATTTTGACTGCTTGGCCTGAAATAAGAGTATTAATTCCGGTTACCGCAGGACCAAAGTTCGCGCCGTCATCAGATAAAGCGAGGCTACCGGTAGTTGGATTGTAAGTGATTTGAACGAGAGATGATCCAACAGGAGTTCCTTCAGAAACAAAATCTACTATGAAGCCGCTGATTGATTGTAAGTTTACTGAAATTCCGCGGTGGGCCATCAGGGTCATTACTTCAACAGCGTTAAGCCCAGATCCTGTAGCTACAGGATCTTTTGTAGTATGATAAATAAGGGGAATGAGTTTTTGGAACGATACGGCTACGCCCTCAGAGGTGTCCGAGCCGTCCCACCCGTGTAAAGTAAGAAAGTCAGTTTGAACCGCTTCAGTAGCAAGAATAATATCGCTATCCAGTACGCCATCACCCCAGGCGGAAACGCCTGCGCCACCATTGTATCGAGTGATGGGGAGAATAGCGCCATCGTATCCGGCAACAGAACTCGGTACCCCATTTCCGCCGATATACTGATAAAAAGAGATGACCGGAGGAAGAATAGCACTAACGCCGGTAACATTCTGGACATTGTAGAATGTCAAAACGCCAGAATTTGGATCGAAGACCCAGTCTCCAATTCCGAAAGCTATTGGCGTGGAGCCATCTGATTTATAGAGATTGTAATTATAAGAAGTGCCATCACCAAAATTAAAGGGAATGATGTTTTGAATAGGGTTGGAGCTATTATCAATAAGTTTGAATGCGTTATTTGTGCCCGCATCAATCATAGTGAGGGGTCGTTTGATCCAGCGCTTTACCAGAGGAACCACGGTACTCTCATCGATAGTCACCGAGTATGTGGCTTGGTCTGTTTGTAATGCCTGAATCGCTAAGATAGCACTGACGCCGGCGGGGTCAGATGCGGCACCCGTTGGAACCCAATTACCATATTGCCAAATCTGGCTTGGAAGGACCGCAGGTGCCGAGCGAACTGGTTCTTCAAAGAAATCTCGAATGGTTTTGGTTTCGCTCGCGCCCATTAACGCCTTAAATAAACGACTTGTTTTATTGCTATCTGATAGGGCCATACTTACTCCTTATTCTTATATCTAATTAGTTAGCCTGAACTGAAATGCTTGCAAATTTTTTCCCATCCGTGGATCTGAGCCCAATACGAATATATAATAGACCAGTGCGAACTACTGGGCCGAATGTAACCCTTTTCGAGGTTGCCGATGTATTTATATCACCAGCAACCATTGCGGGATCGAGTTGTCTTAAAGGAACATTTCCAGGAATCCCCACTCCGGGATAGGGACTATTACAATCAACCCACGCTATTGCTGGCACTCCGCTTTGCATTACACGAGCAAAAATACGGACATTCAGTGTATTCCCTTCACTCGCAGACCAGTTCTCTGCACCTAAAATAGAAAGAATAAATCCATTTGCATTTGCCAAGGATATTGGCTGGAAAGTAACCCAACGATATCCGTTGGCGGGAATAGGAACATTCGCATATGTGGGCCCGGCCAAGGGCCTGTTGTTTAAATAATTCCCTGACGGCCACTGATAATAACCGTTGAGTAATTGTAACTCTTCATTTACTGAAATATCTGAAATGTCTCTCGTGGAATCGAATATGCCGCCGAATGCTGAAGGGGAGAAGCCCACGCTGGAATTGACTCTGACTTCGTTTGAAATAGTATCAATGCGAATCGGCGCGGCCCTGACTGTTGCAGGGCCTGCCTGCTGTAGACTATTCAATCCTACTATACTAACGCTGGCGTTTTCAGTATAGACGCCGGGTAATATTTGAAGACCGCCGGAAAATAACAAGGTGGAGCCGTTGGCCGGGGTTGTGGTGATGGGGAAGGTTGCCCCTTGAACGTGGCTCGAAGTAAGTCTCGCGCCAATTGCTCCATAATGAGAACGCACAGCATTCGCGACATTAAACGTAGTTTGAACTTGGTCAGTAACTGCAAGAGACGGCACTCCAGAAATCCATCTCGCCTCGCTCACAGGAGGAGTAAGAAGAATGTTTGATACTGTCGGCGATTGAGGGTCGTCAACGTGAAAATTTGCCGTGGGAGTTGAGCCTGAAATTGAGTGCGCCATTCGGGCTGTGTGACTCGATATGGCTAAATTACTTACAGGCATAATATTCGCATATAATTCTTTATAAAAATTTTTCTTTCCATCAATACCTGCATAGGGATCAACGTCTTGAGTAATTACTAAGGAGCCATAGGTTCCAGCGTCGTCAGCCGCAGATAAAACTCGAGTGCCGACAGATACGCTATCAAGATACGCGGCTAAAGTTCCTGCGTCTCCGTCAGCGAACGGCCCACTCGGAGTTATTGAAGGCCTGACATTATTGATACAATCGGCGTGCACGGTTCCGGTGCTGGCTTCAAACGCTGAATAGATACCAGAAATAGTAAGTTGACGGGTTGAGAGGTTTGCAGGTGCCGCTGGCTTCAATTTATCTAACACCTGATCTATAAGATTTACGCCGGCATCAAACGCGCCTTTGGTGAGAACATCCTGTGGAAGAGTTGGGGTATACCCATTATCCATCTGGACAGTGCCATCGGACCGGATCAATCCTCGGAATGATTTTCGACCTACATACTTATAAAAAGAGATTGTCAGCGGGGCTGTGATGCCAAGTGGAGCACCATCATAGAAGGTAAGAACGCCAGCCTGATTATCTACTACCCAATTATTCAATCCGAAGGCTAACGTTGTGCCTGTGTGATCTTTGAGAGCGTATAAATAAGATCCAGCAGGATCCTGATTGTAAGGAATGGAGTCGCGGAGATCAGCGCTATAAAACGCGTTGGCGGATCCCAATACCGGTTGTAGGGAAACTGAGGCAAAGTATTGTAAAATGGCTTGGCTGACACCATTTACCGAAGTGACAGAATAAATAGCTTGATCTGCTAATGCCGGTGCTATCGCAGGTATGGACTCGGCGTCAAACCAAAAATTCTGAGGTGTGAGTATAAGCGCAGAAGAGAGGGGCTCCTCAGATGCAGTTCTATCTGCATTGGTGCTCGCTTTCCCTTGTAGCATCTTGTATACAACTTCTGCTTGTTGTCCTTCTGTTATCATGATAACTCCATTGTTCTAATTAGTCATCTTCTTCAATTACACCCTTATTAGGAATCCCTAACTCCTTGGCGGACCATGGGGTAGTGAAGTATTCCAATACAGTCGGGCCCCAATGATCTCGGCCCATGCTTTCTATGATACCTAAGTCAAGCCAAAAAGCGATAAGGTTTTTAGCCTCTTTGCCCCGCATAAGAATTTCCTCTTCATTCTGATTGGGGGAATCCATCGAAAGAATAAAAGGTTCACCGGGTTTGTTGACCGTATATAATACGGCCTTAGGGCTATCTTCCAAAGTCTGGGCAATCGATTTAGCCTCAGATCTCGAACCTGGGGGAGTATCATAAGCCTCATGCCAAGGGACAAGATCTGTTTCTCCGTTATTGAAGAGTTGATTCGGATCTTTTTTGTCGAAGTTCTCTACTGCTTCAAACAGATCTTCTAATTTCATATTACGCCCAATCCGATACCGTGATGTCGGAGAATTGTTTTGTTGATCCATAAGGGATTGCTACGCGAACGTATAAATCGCCTGATGCGCTATTGGCCGCACTCGGCCCCAGCGTTACTCGCTTAACTGATGCCGATGTTTCGTAGCCGCTATGACCTCTTGCGTCCATAGCAAAGGCTCCATTTATATCCGCGAGCCCAATTCCTCTGTACGGATTATTACAATCGACCCATCCGCTCGTTCCCAATTTCGCGTAAATAAGAATGCCGTCGGTTTTACGAGTATACGCATTGCAAGCCCAAGACGAAGTATTGCCATCAATAAAAGAAAGAGTGAAAGCAACTCGGCCTATAATGCTTGTTGCGAGGTGTAATGTTACCCATCTCCAAGTCCCCGTGATGCCTGCGACCTGAACCCCTGCGGCGTTGGTATAATTCGGACCTCCGATATAATTGCCCGTTGGCCACCTGTAATTCAGATTAAGCTTTTGAAGTTCCCCAAGATATGTGGATCCTACTAATGATTGAGAAGGATCCCAGATTGCTCCAAATACCGGAGGATAAATCAAGGTTGGATCTCCAGAGAATACTCGATTATTTTCTATGGTGCTGTCAACACGTCCTAGCGAAAGAGTATATGCGGGGCCTTTTATTCCTATACTATTATAAGGAGCAAGGTCAAGAGCGACGTGCTCGTTATAAGTGTCCAAAAGATGGAAGGAGTATGACGCGGTGATTGCATTTCCATAAAGTCCGTGTATATAATCTGGGGCCACAGGGACTGATGCCGCCGGCAGGTCTCCTTCGTTGTCTATGAGAGTATTATGTCCCACTATATTGACAATGTTCTTTCCATAGGTATACCCAACAACGCCCTCTGCCGTGAGTGGCGCCAAAGTATACTCTATACTTGGATTAAGAGTAGGAACTCCCGAGATATAGTATGGCGTAGGAGTTGGACTAAGATGCGCGTCGGATCTAATATCCATTGCCAGAATCGCAGTGGGGATATCAATATCAACCGTTGCTATCCCTGAGTTAGATGTGCCGACGCCAGGCAAAATTTCTCGTAAACTATAAGTATGATGGCCTGCCGATAAGGAGGCTCTAGGAACTATTTTTGCCCTGATAGATTTGAAGAGATTATGGAATGCGGGCTCTGCAAAATAGGAATCCTGATCTTCAGTTATTACTAATGCGTGATCGTTTGCCCCTGTTTGATCAATAGCGGGGTCTAGAGGAGTGATTTGACCCGCAGACACAGTGTCAATGAATGCGGTGAGAGTGCCAGAAGGTGCTGCAGTGAATCCTTTAAAAAACGATGCGGTAGGAAGAGTTGATGGCATAGTGTTAAGCGTTACTCCCACGATGAGTCCTGTTCCCGCTTGATATGCTTCATAAAAAGTAACCGTAGGATCCAAAACAGGAGCAATAGAAGAGGATAATGCAGGAGGGGGAACAGGAATGACTCCCGCAAAACTAGCATTAAGGTTCGCGATGGAGGTCTCGAGATTGGTTATATCCACATTGAGAAGATAAAAAGCATCTCCGATTTTGACGCCGCTAAAGTCGTGCGCCCCTGCAGGCCTCCACGCTCCGGCCGTAGGAGACGCGACGTGAAGCGGATATAGGGTAGGGTCTGCAAAGGATGATACGTAATTATTGAGGTAATCTGTCAATCCAAGAATATCAGTAATAGCTAATGGCTGAGGTTTACCCGCAACCAATTGGCCATATTTATTCTTGACGATGGTTGCGTTATCTATTTTAACATCCGCGGATACCGCGTGCAAAGTATTATCATAGGTAAAAACAACCGCGTTGGTCAACGCTGTATTTGAGAAAAATGGTCTGCCTGCTGCCGTGGGCCCTAGTGATACTCGAACCGCAGCGACAAAATCCGAAAGTTCGGTTGATACGTGTCCGTGGGGAGGAACATACGTATCATCCTCTTCTTCTATAACCGTAGTGGTTCCACCACCGGTTCCGCTCGCAAGAACGTGTAAGGCGCCAGTTGAGGGGTCCTTGACAATAGTCGTATTATCAACGAGAATCGCGGCGTGAGCGGCTGCGCTGAAATCGGAGATGTCCGAAGCAGTAAAACTTGCCGGGGAAGTAGTGGTTGCGAGTTGAATGATACCGCCCGCTGTTCGATACCAAGAGCCTGTATTGGGCGGGGTGCCGGTTTCTTCTAAGTAAAGAAGCCAGTCTCCCTCGCCAAAAGCGAATCCGCCTATATTGCCGGGTCCAGTTACGAAATAATATGCAGAGGATGTTCCTGTCGGAACTACAGGGAATGCACCTGTACTTGGATCCCAAGGTCCTTCAAATGTCGGATTTTGTGCCATAAAAGACGGCCTCCATCAGTATTCTAATTAGTGAAAAAAAGAGGAGACATTGCTGTCTCCTCTTTTTAAATAGTAAAAGTAATAACTCAGCTAATCCACCCACTAGGGATGCTCGCGTAATTGCTCAAGCTTGTTAGACTATTTCCGTCGAGGCCGAAGCATTGCGTTTTTACCGGTGTTCCTGTACCAAAGTCAAAGCTCCAGAGTTCAGGTGCGACACCCTGTGTTCCTGTGAAGCTCGATCTCAAGAAACTCTCGGTAAAGACAACAGATCTATTCAAGAAACAATTCGCATAATCGGTCCCGAAAATGTCGCTTCGCAGTGTCAGGCCAATGCAGGTAGAGAACGTGGCATTAAAATCCGTCACAGCGGTAGTGTATCTGAACAAATCTGCTGGTAGTGACGTTAGGCCGGTGCAGTTGGCGAACGTGTTACCAAAACTCGCCGCAGCGGTAGTGTATCTGAACAAATCTGTTGGTAGTGACGTCAGGCCGGAGCAGTTGGCGAACGCGCTAATAAAATCCGTCACAGCGGTAGTGTATCTGAACAAATCTGCTGGTAGTGACG
>Ga0114951_10005796_pt1 | contig 11230 bp, 9 predicted proteins | sample AM7aDNAmetaG_FD_88677 | JGI IMG/M metagenome (GOLD analysis project Ga0114951, IMG submission 88677) | Freshwater microbial communities from Finland to study Microbial Dark Matter (Phase II) - AM7a DNA metaG | ecosystem: Environmental > Aquatic > Freshwater > Lake | place: Finland: Lake Alinen... | reverse complement strand
CGGGCAGCACGGGTGTCGATGAACACGTCAACTATATCACCAGGCTTAACCGGTTTGCCAACTGAATGGGTGCTAATTATCTGTTCTATTATTGTCATAGATTTCGTTTTTTGTATTAACAAAAAGTGAAAAGCGAGAAGTGAAAGGCGAAATTTAAGTTTCGCTTTTCGCTTTTCGCTTCTCGCTTTTATTTCAGCCTTTCCCTGAAGGGTTCAAACGTCATGAAGTCCGCATGATGCACGATATAGGCTTCAACCGTCCGTTTCACCATATCGCCTTCACCGGCATGGGTTGCAACAATATGGCATACTGCGGCAGGCACACCGCATTGTTCGGCCAGTGAAACGCCTGAGAATGGATGGCGGAGAAATTTCCCATACATTCCCTGAACCGATTTACCATCCTTCATTTCGTATTCGAGAAGCTTGCCTACGTCGGCCAGAATGGCCCCGGCAATCAGTACATCCATATTCACAGGAAGATCATCCCTGAAGAATTCATTCATTTTGTTCCCGGCATCACGGGCCACATGCACCACGCAACGTTTGTGGGCCATGAAAGAGACTTTCAAATCGGGTCCGGCAAGCAGGGTAAAAGGTATCTTGTTGAGGTCTTCAGGAGTAAGAACACTCTTTTGAAGGGCAAGTTCCCAGGTTGCGGCCGTCTTTTCGCGCAGATCGGGATCATTGATCCACATCAGCTCGGGCCAAAGGTCATTAACTCTATCAGTCATACAGAATATTTTAAAAGCGAAAAGCGAGAAGCGAAAAGCGAAACTTAAATTTCGCCTTTCGCTTTTCGCCATTTCGCTTTTTGTTTCACAAATACATTACTTAAGTTTAGCGATTATAGCTTCTGCCATCTCCGACGTGGATGCAGCTCCCTTGCTGAAAACATCAGGTTTGCCTGGGAGTTTCATCATATCGTAAGTCATTACTTTCCCTTCTTCAACCACCTCTGCAATGGCTTTCGAGATCCTGGCTGCTATGGTGTTTTCGCCAATATGTTCGAGCATCAGGCAGGCGCTCATGATCATGGCGATAGGATTTACAATTGATGGGTTGAATCCGGCATATTTTGGGGCGGAACCATGGGTGGGTTCAAACACTGCGATGTCAGGTCCAATATTGGCGCTGCAGGCAAATCCAAGCCCGCCGATCAGTCCGGCAAAACCATCGGAGATTATATCGCCGAACATGTTACTTGCAACGAGCACATGGTATATTTCGGGGTTCTTTGTGAGCCACATCATCTGGGCGTCGATATTGGTATCCTGCACCTTAATGCCCGGGTATTCGGTTTTTGCCATTTCCTGGGCAATTTTCAGCATCATACCCGAGGTTTCACGGATCACGTTCGGCTTTTCGCAAACGGTGACGGTGTCGAATCCCCTGGTCTTCGCATATTCAAAAGCTGCTTTAATAATGCGGGTACTGTATTTTTTTGTTAAGATCCGGGTGGATACGGCAAGTTCAGGCCTTGGGCATGATGCAAAATTTTCCCTGAACTTTTTGTGGGTCATCAGGGCATCGTATACCTGGTCGGGAGGATTCGTCCATTCCACACCCCCGTAAAGACCTTCAGTATTCTGCCTGAAGATCATCGTATCAACCACAGGTTCCTCGATAACGCCTCCAAAACCACGACGAATAAAATTCAGCGGGTTTCCTTTGAAGGTTTTGCAGGGACGCATGCAGATATCAAGGTCATATTTCTGGCGCATGCTTACAATGGGGCTGTAGTAAGTAAATCCTTTGCCTTTAAGCTCGGGTGAAATCTCTGCTTCGGCTTTATCTTTGGGCTTTGAAGTAATTGCTCCGAAGAGCCCGATTTTATGCTGCTCAAGGAGTTTCTGTGTGCGTACGGGAAAGGGGTCGCCTTCCTTGCACCAGAATTCCCATCCGATATCGCCATGAACGTATTCAGCCTCAAAACCGGCAGCATCCAAAACGCGGATGGCCTCATCCAGGACTACTTTACCAATGCCATCACCAGGCATGGCTACGATTGTTCTTTTTGCCATAAGAGTATGATTTGGTTTGTATTAGGGTGTGTGAATTTGTTAACAAAAATATGGAAAAAATGCAACAGTCTGCATATGTTAACTAAAAATTTTGAGATTCTGGAAGGATGAAGATGTTATCCTGCTTACCTATCTGATTTCGAACTCCTTTAGGAGGTTTTGGAATGTTTCTTTATCTGATAGGGAATGTGATTGTCTTGTTGCTTCGGTGTATGCCTTTACATGAGGATCATCATGGAAATTATAAACACTCCATTGATTGCTGGAAAATTCCAGGGCAGACAGGTTTTCCACCCAGTCACCTGAGTTAAGATACATGACTTCTCCCTGCGAATTTGTGATCTTTCTCATTACAGGCTGATGTATATGTCCGCAGATCACATTCGCATATCCTTTCGAGATGGCTATCCCTGCAGCTGTTTCCTCGAATTTGTCGATGTAGGAAACGGCTCTTTTTACACTATGCTTAACCCGTTTTGAGAATGAGATCTTTTCTTTTCCGAGTCCGGTCAGGAGAAAATTTACAAAACTGTTTATCAGGATCAGCAGGTCGTAACCGAAAGACCCAAGTTTCGCAAGCCATTTGCTGTACTGCATCGTAATGTCAAAGACATCTCCGTGGAATATCCAGGTTTTTTTCCCGTCAATGTCAAGAAGCAGTTTGTTTACAAGTTTGAAAGAGCCCAGATTGAATTTTACAAACTTCCGCATTAACTCATCATGATTGCCCGTGATATAAATCACTTTGGTATTCTTTGCGATCATGCCTGTAAGATGCCTGATCACCATCAGGTGAGATTTGGGAAAAAAAGCTTTCCGGAATTGCCAGATATCGATGATATCCCCGTTAAGGATGAGCATCTTCGGACGTATGCTTCGCAGATATTGCAAAAGCTCCTTCGCGTGACAACCAATTGCACCAAGATGAACGTCGGAGATCACCACTATTTCGATTTCCCGCTTCTCTGCTGCAGATGATTTTATTTTCACGTTGCAAAATTCCATTAATAATAAACCGACAATGTTAACATTGAGTTACATTTTGATTAATAATAAGTTAACAAATTGTTAAGTTTATGTAACATATGAAATCGTACGATTCTATCGCTGACATTTGCTGCCGTTATCCCGGCTTATATGGATTTTGATTTCCAGGATTGAAAACAATTTAATTTACATCAATGGATGAGAATCTCTCAGAAAAAAGACAGGTTAACAAAGTCCTGTGGTTAACAGATACGTACGGGGATCATAATGGTGTTTCTATGGTATTGCAGTCCATACACAGTGAAATAGTGTTAAGGAACCTTCCGGTGGACATCATGGTTTGCAGCAATGATCTGAAATCTGACAAACACCTGATAGTTCTGAAACCATTATCGGAATTCAATATTCCACTGTACAGGCAACAGCCAATGAGGATTCCAAATTTTTTGACAATCCAAAGGATTTTCAGGAAACGGAAATATGACCGTATCATTTGTTCCACCGAAGGGCCGATGGGATTTGCAGCCTTGTACCTTAAGAAGCTGTATTCGGTGAAAACTTATTTTTATCTGCATACCGACTGGATTATGTTTGCACGGCAGGTAATGGGGATGGAAGATAAAGGGGTAAGTCGCCTGCAAAGGGTGATGAAGACATACTACAACCAGTTTGATAATATTTTTGTCCTGAATTCAGATCAGCAGAAGTGGTTTACAGGGCATGCGATGAAGTTCGACCCCTCGAGGATCCTGATGACGGCACATTGGACAGAAAATATTTTTCTGCAGAACGGAACGTCATCAAACGGATACCTGGATGCCATAGAAGATCCGCCGGTTCTTTTATATGCAGGCCGACTTAGCCGTGAAAAGGGAATCTTTGAACTGCCCGGTATATTCAAGAGGGTCAGGGATAAAATACCCGGCCTGAAAATGCTTATCGCAGGTACCGGGCCTGCTGAAAAGGAACTAAAAGCTGTGTTCCCGGAAGCTGAATACACCGGATGGATAGACCATAGCCGGTTGCCTGAGATCTATAGATCAGCCGGCCTGCTTATACTTCCTTCACGCTTCGATACTTTCAGCTGTGTTGTACTTGAAGCGCTCAGTTGCGGATTGCCCGTTATTGCATATAATACGAAGGGCCCCAAAGATATCATTCAGGATTCCGTCAACGGCTTTCTGGCCGAGACTGATCTGGAAATAAGTGAACGTATCATTGATTATTTCTCCGACAGGGATCTCAGGCTGTCTTTTAAACAAGCTGCGTTGCAGCGGGCGAACGATTATTCTGCCGATAATATCCTGAAGCAGTTTCTCCTGGATATAGGTATTCAACCCCTTAGCGCAGCAGATGGAACAAAAGCAGCCTGAACCATCAACCTGGTGGAAACACGGGGTTATATATCATATTTATCCGCGAAGCTTTTTTGATTCGAACGGGGATGGGATAGGCGATATACAGGGTATTATCAGTCAGCTTGATTATATTGCAGATCTCGGGTTTGACGGTATCTGGCTTTCTCCTGTTTTTTTATCTCCCAATGCTGATTACGGTTATGATGTTTCAGATTATCGTGTCATTGATCCTGCTTACGGGAGTTTGGCCGATTTTGATATGTTGCTGCAACAGGCCCACAACCGCGGGATCAGGGTCATACTCGATATGATACTAAATCATACGTCGGATCAACATCCCTGGTTCAGGGAATCTGCTTCATCAAAATTCAATCTGAAAAGACATTGGTATATCTGGAGGGATGGATGTAAAGGAGGTCCGCCGAACAACTGGAAATCCTCCGTTGGCGGAAGTGCATGGAAATTTGATGAAACTTCTGGGCAGTATTATTACCATTCATTTTTCAGTCAGCAACCAGACCTTAACTGGAGAAATCCCATGCTGCCTGAAATATTTTTCGAGGAACTGAAGTTCTGGCTCGACAGGGGAGTTGACGGATTCCGCCTGGATGTCATCAACCTTATTGTAAAGGATAAAAAATTCAGGGACAACCCTTATCTGTTCGGCATTCCTTTTTTTCAGAAACACGTTTTTACAAGAAACCGCAGGAAGTCCCTGAAAATTGTAATGGAGTTCAGGAAGCAGGTAGACCAGTACAAAGACCGTGTGCTGGTGGGTGAAATTTATACCATGCCGCCCGGGAATTCCGAGATCGCCGCCAGTTATCTTGCCGATGGCAAGGGTATCCATATGGCCTTTGATTTTTCGCTGATCTTCCGTTCTTGGAGTGCAAGGAATTATTTTAAATGTATCAGGGATTGGTATACCAATATTCCTGAGCAGGGATGGCCTTGTAACGTTTTGTCAAACCATGATCTCTTCCGCAGCATTGACCGCTTCCCGTGGCGGCGGCATAAGGAAGAAAAAGCCAGGATCGCTGCAGCGCTTCTGCTAACGATAAAAGGAACGCCGTTCATTTATTACGGAGAAGAAATAGGGATGAGGAACGGAAAGATAAAAAACAGGGATATTAAGGATCCTTTGGGAATACGTTTCAGGCCATTTTTTTCAGGCAGGGATAAGGCAAGAACACCAATGCAGTGGAATTCAGGAATCCAGGGAGGGTTTTCTTCCGGAAAACCATGGCTGCCTGTAAATGATGATTATAACTTCCGGAACGTTGAAGATCATAGACAGGATCCCGGCTCTTTGCTCAATTTTTACAAAGCGCTTATCAGTATTCGCAGGACCCAGCCTGCGCTTCAGCAGGGCCGCTGGGTGCCATTGATAACCGGGCGGAACGGGATACTGGCTTATGCCCGTATCCTTTATCCCGACAGGATAGTTGTGATCCTGAATTTTACTTCACGTAAAAAAAAGATCGATCTTCCTGAACATAGCTTCGGCAACGTACTTTTTTCAACACACAGAAATGACGGGGAGATTTATTACTTCCAGGATCACCAAATACACCCGTTTGAAGCGAGTATTTATAAAACATAAGAATATGAAAATTACAACCTGTCAATTCAATGATTCTTATTTCCCGATTATGGACGGGGTAGGGATAACGGCACACAATTACGCCCGCTGGCTGAATGAAAAATACGGGAAAACAGTACTTGTTGCGCCAAAAGTCAAGGATTATGAGGATGATGAAGACTACAGGGTGTACAGGTTCAAGTCGGTATTGCTCCCTGGAATGAATCCATACCGTGTGGGACTTCCTTTGATAGATATTACATTTAAGAAGAAGCTGAAAAAGCTTCACTTTGATATTGTTCACGGGCATAGCCCGTTCATCAGCGGCCAGCTTGCACAGCAGCTGGCACGAAAACGCGGGATACCTCTTGTTGCAACTTTCCATACCAAATTCAGGGACGATTTCAGGAAAGTGCTGAACAATAATCTGTTTGTTGATTTCCTGATGAACCTGACCCTTGATTTTTATAATTCTGCTGACGTGGTATGGGTGCCCAATAAATCAACGGGCCAAACCCTTCGAGAATACGGATATAAGGGCAAATTCGAGATTATGCCAAACGGCACGGATATGGAGATACCCGACAAATCAAAACGGTTAAAGCTTAGAAAGGCAGGGCTTGAGATTACAGGGGCCGACGGGAACCAATTCACATTGTTGTTTGTTGGCCAGCACAGGTGGGAAAAAAATGTCAGGATGATCATCGACTCACTAAGGTTATTATCCGAAAAGAATGTCATCTTCCAGATGATATTTGTAGGTGAGGGATATGCTGCCAAAGAAATGAAAAAGCTTGTAAAGGAGTATAATCTGAATGATAAAGTCATTTTTGCCGGACTGGTTACCGATCGCAATAAGCTTAAAAGCATTTATTCCTGTGCCGACTTGTTTGTTTTCCCTTCAATTTATGATAATTCACCTCTTGTAATACAGGAAGCTGCAGCATTTGATGTCCCATCAGTGGTTGTTAAAAAGAGTTCTGCTGCCGAAGGAATTACCGATAAAGTCAATGGATTTCTTATTGACGACAATCCCCAGGCCTTGTTTAAACTGATATCCGAAGTGAAAAAATATCCTGAAGTCATTAAACTTGCAGGGGAAGGCGCCAGGAAATCGATCTATAAACCCTGGGAAGGGATTGTGGATTTAGTTTACCAGAGGTACGTGGAGATCATCGAAGAAAATGTCCATAAACGCAAATCAGTCAGGCCCGCAGAAGATGACGACCTGGATGATTAATTGAATTTTGCCAGGTGATGGCCTGCAGATCAGAATCCCGGGTGAATGAGCTGTGCGAGCCAGAAGCAGAGGGCAGCTACGATTGCCGCGGCAGGGATAGTAAGGATCCAGGCAATCACAATATTCATTGCGATCTTCCATTTGATCCCCATTAAATTTGTGACAGCACCGACTCCAATGATAGACCCGGCAATTGTATGTGTGGTCGAAATGGGGATTCCAAAACTTGTTGCCAGAAATATGGTGAGAGCTCCGGATGTTTCAGCCGCAAAACCATGAACCGGTTTTAATTTTGTAAGTTTCATTCCCATGGTTTTAACAATCCTCCACCCGCCGATCCCTGTACCAAGAGCCATAGCAGTGAAACATGATAAAATAATCCAGTTTGTGTTGGAATGCATAAGTGATAACTGAGTGTCGGGTGAGAGCATCCCGGCAGCAATAAGCAATGCGACAATGACCCCCATCGTTTTCTGGGCGTCATTCCCGCCATGCCCGAGTGAATAAAGTGCGGCTGAAAACAACTGGCCTTTCCTGAAAATGCTGTCTACACGATGAGGCGTCGCCTTCTGAAATATCCAAATCACAGCAAGCATAAGAAGAAAGCCAAGTACAACTCCTATCATAGGAGCGATGGGAATAAAAGTTGCAGTCTGTATAACTTTTGTCCAGTGTATTATACTTGTACCTTTGTATGCCATACCGGCTCCGACAAGGCCTCCGATAAGTGCATGGGAGGAACTGGAAGGTAGTCCATACCACCAGGTGACAAGATCCCAGAGAATAGCTCCGATAAGACCCGACAGGATCACATACATAAATGCAGGGTCGACAGGATCAATAATTACTATATGTGCAATTGTATTTGCAACCTTGGGGGCGAAAACGAACATTGCCGCGAAGTTGAAAAAGGCGGCCCAAAAAACGGCAAATTTTGGCGACAGCACCTTCGTCGACACGATCGTGGCAATTGAATTGGCCGCATCGTGAAACCCGTTAATGACATCAAAGATCAGGGCAAATATAATGGTGATTATAACGATTATCAGCATAACTAACGAATTAGGAATGATCAGATCAGGCGTTGTCGATCAAAATACTTTCAATCGTATTGGCGACCCTCTCCATGCGGTCTACAGCCTTTTCAAGACGTTCAAAGATTTCTTTCCATTTCAGGATGATCATCATGTCATTCGTTTTAAACAAATTGGCAATGGCTACACGGGAGATGTCATCAGCCTGATTCTCAAATTCATGAATTAATGAACATTTAGTACGTATTTCATGACTTTGTTTCTTGATGTTTCTCAGGCTTTTAATAGCTGCCGCCACTTCCTGGTTGCAGTTATGAATGATTTTTGCAAATTCAAGCGTTTCGGGCCTGAATTCTTCTATCCCATAATAAAACAGCCTGAATGTAGCTGCATTCATCTGGTCTGCAAAATCATCCATGCCATTGACAAGCTGGTAAATCTGGTCACGGTCTATCGGGGTTATAAACGTCCTGTGAAGCAGGTCGATACACTCCTTTGTAATTTTATCAGCCTCACGTTCAAGCCTCTTTATGGCGTTTGTCGCAACCTCAGGATGTTTCTTTTCCTTTACAAAGGCAAGAAATTCATTGCTGACCTGAAGGTTAATGTTCATCAGCCTTTCAAAATAATCATAAAAGGCATATTCCCGGGGTAGAAGTCCACGTAACATGATAAAACTTTGTTAGTAAATGAGTATTTAACGACTGGCTGCCGTGTGTGCCGGGAGCCAAATCAAAAGTAAGCAATTAGGCTCAATTGCAGCATAATTGTTAACATCTTCTTATTATTTTCTTACTTTTGACGCAAGTTCAGACCATGGTAACATTTAAACACTATCTCGATCATAACATATTCCGAAAAGTGTCGGAAGTGGCTGATGAAATGCAGCTCATGGCCTGTGTTGTGGGAGGCTATGTAAGGGATTGTTTTCTGGGCAGGGGGGATAAGAACGACATCGATATCGCGGTTGTCGGAAGCGGGATCGACTTCGCCCATGCCGTTGCAGCCGGACTAAGCCCGGCTCCCGAGGTAAAATTCTTTAAAAACTTCGGAACCGCTATGATTCAATATCAAGAATGGAAGGTTGAGTTTGTAGGGGCAAGGAAAGAGTCCTACCGCAGCGATTCCCGTAAGCCTCTTGTCGAAGACGGATCGCTTGAAGATGATCAGAAACGAAGGGATTTTACGATCAATGCAATGGCTTTTAATCTGCGGAAGGACCACTTCGGAGAACTTATCGATCCGTTTTTTGGAATGAAGGACCTGGAGGATAAAATAATCCGCACTCCCCTTGATCCGGACCTTACTTTCTCTGATGACCCTTTACGGATGATGAGAGCCATCAGGTTTGCCACCCAGCTTGATTTTACGATCGAACCCGAATGCTATTCTGCGATCTCGAGAAATACCAACCGGCTTGGCATAGTTTCAATGGAAAGGGTTGTTGACGAACTTAATTTTATCATTCAGTCCCCGAAACCTTCAAGAGGGTTCAGGATGCTTGATGAAACCGGCCTGCTTACATTGATATTTCCCGAGCTGTTGGACCTGAAAGGAGTGGAAACCATTGATGGCAAAGGTCATAAGGACAATTTTTATCATACCCTGGCAGTTCTTGACAATATCTCAAGAACTTCAGATAATCTCTGGCTGAGATGGTCGGCCCTGCTTCACGACATTGCGAAACCTGCAACCAAAAAATTTGTTCCCGGTATAGGATGGACTTTCTATGCCCATGATTACAAAGGTTCAAAAATGGTTTCCAAATTATTCCGCAGGTTGAAATTGCCCCTGAATGAGAAAATGAAATTCGTCGAAAAAATGGTACTGCTGCATCTCAGACCCATCGTACTGGCAGAAGATATTGTCAGCGATTCAGCAGTCAGAAGGCTTCTTTTCGACGCGGGCGATGATGTGGATGAACTTATGCTGCTTTGCGAGGCAGACATCACATCTAAAAATCCTGCCAAAGTGAAGAACTTTCTTGAGAATTTTGAGATTGTCAGAAGGAAACTTATTGAGATCGAAGAGAAGGACAAGCTCAGGAACTGGCAGCCGCCCATCACCGGTGACCTGATCATGAAAACTTTCGGTATCCCGCCTTCGAGGCAGATTGGCGAGATCAAGGAAGTTATCACCGAAGCAATACTTGATGGCAGTATCCCTAATGAATTTGAAGCCGCGTTCCAGCTGATGCTCGAAGAGGGGAAAAAACACGGACTCATCCCTCCTGGTTCTTAAGATTTGTTTATTTTTACCGCGGAAAAACAATTTGCAATGTTGATATACCGTTTCAGGATAACAGCCCATGACCATGACGAGTTTTTAAGGGATATTGAGATCCTGCCCAACCAGTCCTTTTTGGATTTTCACTATATGCTGGTTGAAACGGCTGAGCTTAAGAATGGTAATGGGGCTACGTTTTTCATGACCGACAAGAAGAAAAAGGTCAATCATGAGATTACGCTGAGATCGACAAAAAGGCAGGTCAGGCGTTATGACGATGACCTTGGGGAAATTGTTATCGACACCGTGGTCATGCCTCTGATGAAAGATGCAAAGATCAAAAATTACATCGAAGATCCACATCAGACAATGAACTACGAATTTCATGGCAGGGAAATCATTGCTATGCATATTGAATTGTTTAAAATAGCACAAAGTGAAAACCTTGTTTCCTATCCGAGGGTCGCACGAAAGACAGGTGAATTAAGGAAAATTATTGAACTGCCTGCTGCTTTGCAGCCCTCCGTAAGCGATGAGGTACTCCCCCTGCCAAAAATCCAGAAGTCCAAACCGGTGCCCGTGCCTAAACTGGCCGAAACTTCAAAACTCGATGCAATCGAAGAAGATTTTGATGAGATCAAGGCAATACATGAAGAGCTGGCTGAAATTCTTGAGGAAGAAGCTCCTGAAAAATTTGAAGTGGAAAGCCAGATAGCATCCGGCGATGACGAAGAGGAATCAGGCTTCGGAACTGATGAACAGATGGAACATATTGAGGAT
>Ga0114951_10005795_pt1 | contig 11232 bp, 17 predicted proteins | sample AM7aDNAmetaG_FD_88677 | JGI IMG/M metagenome (GOLD analysis project Ga0114951, IMG submission 88677) | Freshwater microbial communities from Finland to study Microbial Dark Matter (Phase II) - AM7a DNA metaG | ecosystem: Environmental > Aquatic > Freshwater > Lake | place: Finland: Lake Alinen... | reverse complement strand
TATCCTTCTGGTTTCACTGTGAGGGATAGCCTACTGATCTCTTCCCTATTATCTTCGGACAATATGCAACCCAATTGAACTAGATGAGGTTGATTGACTGAAGCTGGAGATGCTTTGAAATCTACTAGACCTGTTGTTTCTGTGTCGAAGAATAGGATCATATAGTAATTGGTTTGAAAGGCTTGGTGCTTGTGGTAGCCTTATTGCTAAAATTCTCTTCTACATATTGGACAATAAGTGGTAAGTATTTATCCCACATTTTATCAACATACTTTTTAAGAAATGCTTCCGATTGAACTTTCATTCCAACTGCTGCAAAGCCTTCTCCATTACATACTTTACAGACAATCCTACACTGGTCACCATATACATTCATCTCAATGGTGCCATCTGGATTAGTGATAATTATTTGATCAGTGATAGTGATTCTGTAATTAAGCCCATTTTTAGTGAATTCTAACACCTTTTCTATCGGTGCCGGCACTTCACTATATTTGAATTGTGGAACATTAGCTTCACTAGATGTTACATTATCAAATACCAATGGAATGCCAAATGCTAGTGGAATACTCTTTAAGAATGATCGTAGATTCATATGTTACTCTCTCTCTATTGACTGACTGATTATTGATAGGAGGAAGAGGATGTTATGATGTGGGGATATCTCTTATTGTTGATATGGTTGGATGGCACCTCTGAGGTGTCGGCTCTAGCATTAGATTCAGTTTGCATATTCATTTTGGTGAACATGACGGCATTGTTAATACGAGTCAACTCTTCGGGAGAAAACTGTTCTTGTATACTATGTCGTGGAGATGTGCGTTTACCTTGTTTATTGGGGAAGTAGTTCATTGTTAGTATCCTTTACGAGGTTATCGAGTTGTTGTTTATATTCAGCTGAAACGGGAACGGGAGAGATGTCAATACCAACTAATTGAGGTTGAGGAGACTGAACGGAAATCCCAAACCCGCTATTGGGATCTAGTATTGGAAGTGTGTTCATTTTGTCACTCATATAATATGGGATAGCAGGAAATATGCCAATAGATGAGAATGGATTGGAAGGGGATATGTTATGGATTATATTAACATTATGAAATCTGTAAATTTGTAATATTGTGAGACATATACCGTTCGATATCGTAAACTCATTTCTGGGGACTCCCCTACTATCTCGATGTATTAACTAGAGTATTAGCTTCAGTCATCCTCTATACTTGTAGAGATTAGGGATTCTACTGTTAATCTCTACTAGAGACATCGGGATACTAATAGGAGACAATGTGTCTCTAATAATAAATCTAACCATGTGGCACCTTAATTGCTGTTGTCACACAATGACACAATTGATATGACGGGTTAAGTGGTTGATGGAATAGGAGTTATACCATTATACCTATGTTGATACAGCGCGAAGTTGTATTACTTTATACCTTGGACTCCGTTTGTGTTGGTTTTTACGAGTTGTATCTAAAAGGGTATTTGGCACGATTTATGCTTACAGTGATATAATAAATAATATTTAATAATAATAACATCTATTTATCCTCATATATAACTATATAGAATCTAGCGTTATACTAGAGTAGGTATAACGCCTTTTTCCTCTTATATCACTATATGATACATTTACATCATCTCAACATCACTTCACCTTATGACCTAATAGTAACTATAAGACACTTTAAGATTACTGGACATTTGTCCAGTTACTTAACAATGTTACAGAATAGACTACTGGACATTTGTCCACTAGATTGTCTATTACCGACATTGGCATGAAAATTGTTTTCTTCTCCAATATGTTGATTATCAGGGAGTTATACAGTCATTACAAAAATAAATGAAAATAAGGGGATTGACACGTTTCGGTTCTATAGTATTGTGAACGCACGGTGAGTCTACCTCATCACGCCGGTGAGAATCCGGATAATTGTCAGTAAACAATAGAAAAATATGAATATAAGAGACAAATACAAAGACTTGGCAATCGAGATGATTGCAAGACCAAATACGGAAGAAGCGGAGACTCAGTCCCGAAAGGGATGGTGTTCGGTGATACACGGGTTTCTCATTGTCACAGGAACCTGTGACATCGAGTTGGCTCTAGAGTTTGTAGAGTTTGTCAAAAGCACGCCTCACGGCGGTAGGCGTGTGGATTGATTAGTAGGGGCCAAAGGAAACTAGTGAATAGATTCATTCACTAGTTTGCTTTGTTTCCATTCCCTCTCACCTATTATCCACTATAGGTGCTAGCAGATTTTGTTCGGAAAATTTTTTCCGAAATTGTTCTTTGATTGGTTCAGTAGTCGGTCAAGTCAAGACCGTGCGTAATCCCCAGTAAGTGGGCAGAGCTATTGCGAGGACCAGCACCATATGAACGAGACATGGTGTATGCGAGCGGATAGAGAGGACCACGAAAAGTCTATGATACGTAGCGGTGACTAGTGACTGTTAGGCGGTGCTTGGTAACGGGAACACTCAGTAGTGTCCTGGTGCCAGGTAATACCTAACCACGCATGACTGACGTAGCTATTGCGGTATTGGCCTCAATGTCCCCATTGGGCAGGTATCACGGGATGACAATAACGTTGTCCAGGGTATCACTAAGAGCACCACTGGTGGACACTGTAACTATGGCAAACATTACTCAATTCCATGTCCCCTTCTGTGTCACTTCTGTCATTCCCCCGACCTACTGCCTTGATGGTATTGTCAATGCGGTTCAATCGGCACTGAATGAGGGAGTCAACCTCAAAGGAAGCTCCAAGAGCGGAACGGAATGGAAAACGGTCAAAGACGACATGGGCAACGAGAGGCAAGTCATCGTCGTCAAGACGAAGTCGTCTGAACGGCTTCAATTAAACGACACGATGCCATCCCGATTCTACGGATGGTGTCTGGCAATCGAAACGGCACAAGCCTATGGGCATTTCAACGTGACTATCCCGGAGTGTTTCATCGCTTGGTTTGACAAACGCTTCAAGAACGAAGCCAAGGCCAGCTAATAACAGTGTCCCATTGTCTCATGAAGGAGACAGTGGGGACATTGAAGCCAATACATAAGTCAATAGCGTAAAGACGATAGAGCGCGACATTATTCAAGTGAAGAATGGGACACGCAAGAAGTGTTTTCATAATTCATTTAGTTTAACGCGTAATTTATTCGGCTTAAAGTTTCTCTATTGTCAAAAGTCCTAAGATTTATCCTTCAAAGATTTATCCTTCAAAGATTTATCTGTAGGCAATACAGGGTAATACTAATTGACGGCCCTACGTGCAATCAGTCTAGAGTTAAAAGGCACGATAAACATAGACACTCAATCCATAAGTCATCAATTGTTATGGGTTAATATCTAGTAGAACAATCCATACTCTCCTATCGAATACATAAGTGGGAGAGTCAAGGTCAATTTGTCTCGATTGTCCACCATTGATATCTAGGTAATGCCTAGACATATCCTTCAATGATTCGTTGAGTCACTTAAACACTGTGACTACTGAAACACACAAGTAAAATGTTGTGTTCTCCAATCATCCTTTTCATGTAAGGATATGATGAAGAACTGGTAGTGAAGCCAATAGAGTAAAGGGCAACACTATAACCAAGATGTTATTGGATGAGTCACTCTTCAATCCTCCCACAATGTGATATGGTGTGGGTGGCATCCATTTTGCACCAGTAAGTGTTTCTTGACAATTGTTATCCATCTATCCCACACATAGAATGATGATGACAATTATCAGTAAACAAAAATAAAAAAATATGCATCTACATAAATACAGTGAAGAAGAGTCAACAATCAAAGGAGTTATCCGCAGTGTTTGCAGTGGTTGTGGGGACGAATATTATTCCTCTTCAAAAGGAATAATTCTTGATGTCCCTGAATTTTCAGTTTGGCCAGCAAATGAGGAAGAGGCCATCAAATCTCAGGAAAAATATCTTATCGATAAAATCCAAGAAGCTGAAAAAGCCTACAAAGATTTTTTAAATAGTAAAAAGTAGGGACGGGGCCGGGACCAAAGGACACTAGTGAATTAGAGATTGCTTCTACTCACTAGTTTGCTTTGTCTCCATTTCCTTCACATCTAACAATCATTCAAATATTGGAAAAATGAAAGCATATAAGGCAACAGACAAGAATATGCGTTGTATGGGGTTTCCATACAACTGTACGGATACGTTCACAACACAAGGTGATATTGTATTGTGTAAAAACGGATTTCATGTATGTCAAAAATTGTTTGACATTCAAAAATACTATTCACCGGCAAACTCCCGTATCTGGCTGGTGGAAGTTTCGGAAGAAATGATGGGAGATGATGACAAATCAGTTCATAGAACAATTAAATTTGTAAGAGAATTGTCGTTCTATGAAGTAATGCAAGGTTTCAATATAACTGTTAATGAAGAAGAGTCATTAAATCTTGGCTTTGGTAACCATGGCAATGGTAACCATGGCAATGGTAACCATGGTCATAGTAACCATGGTAATTATAATGATGGTGATAACAATATGGGCAATGGTAACCATGGCCATAATAACCATGGCCATAGTAACTATGGTAATAACAATGATGGTAATTACAATGATGATAATAACAATGATGATAATAACAATGATGATAATGAAACACCATGAACTCAAAAGAATCAATTTACACTCGTTTCAATTCACCTAATAAAACAGAGTCACGAATCTATCGTGACGGGCATTGGACAAGAGTAGAGCCGATGTCTGTTGAAGAACGTTGCCGTAATGCGGCAATTGTTCTTGGAATTGAAGTTCAACGCGGCAACATCGGCACCATCAAAGCAATACCTCACTACATCCACGACTAGTCTAAACACATAACCCAGAAGATCTTTTCTTCACAGAAGAGTTATCCTACTGGGTTAAAGTTTGGATTAACTATATGACACTTCACAACAAAGATCCACCCCTCATAATCTTCATAATGAGGGACACTAGTAAACAATTCTTATGACGCATGTTCCTCGTAGAATATCACATTATCACCAAAAGGAGAAAACATATGGTCCAGTAGTTCACCAGAAAGATACTAAAGGGAAGAACAATCCTGGCTAAATAAAATAAAAGAGAGTCTTCACAGAATATCATTCATTAGATATGATAGTTACGTTCCAACGGGGCTATCATATGATATCTGTGAAGATTCCGTTTTGTTTTATCAAGGGACCCGCGAGCGTTAGCGAGTGGGAATGATAGGAGAAAGGATAAATATGAAGATTAAATGCCAAGTTTTAATAACACAAGAAACTATAATACTATGATCGAATTCTTCTTCCCATCTAATTGGAACATCGAACACATAGCTTCATTCATGTGTTTTCACAACTATGAGTGGAACTTCAAAGTCTATAGTAACACAGTCCACATCTTCGTAACGTTATAAAATTACCAATAAAATTATGAACATAAAAGAAGAAATAAAAGAACTTCAAACAACTTCTGACGAAGCACATCCAAACTTTACAATCATCTGTAAAAAGTGTGGTTCATCTATAGTTCTTCTTCATAATAGCCTTGGTTGTTCAGAAGAATCAGGATGGTGGGGCTATATTGATTTAGTATGTGTTGTTTGTGGTTCAAGTTCATCTGTATTTGTGCCTTAGTAACACATTATACCTGTTGGCACGCTTCTTGCTATAGGTATAATTCCTAACTCAAAGAAGCAGAAACATAAGAGTAACATTATGGCTGAATTCAAAGATCTATTGGGTAAGACGATTGTCAATATTGTTGGGCTTCACAAGCATAGCAGAGAGATTGACATCTATACCTCAACCGGTGAACACTACATAATGAAGCACTATCAAACATGTTGTGAAGATGTGCAGGTTGAAGATGTTTGTGGTGAAATAGATGATATTCTCAATTCTCCAATCCTTCAAGCAGAGGAATCAACCTCTGACACTAATCCTTCCGATATAAAGAAGGAATATCAAGAATCATTCACTTGGACTTTTTACCGTATTGCCACAATGAAAGGTCAAGTTGTTATCCGATGGTATGGCGAAAGTAGTGGATATTATTCTGAAGAGGTAGAATTTGATAAAATTTCCTGATATTATGGGACCCGCGAACGAAGTGAGTGGGGATAGTAAAGAAACAACAAACAAGAGAAAGTAACAAAATGCACCTAAACAGAGAAGCAGAAGTAGCAATTCATGGACAAGCGGCTGATATTGAGTTCACGCTTAAACTACAATATGGTGAGTGGACTCTATGTGTAGAGGCTAATGACTACAATGTACTTGACTCTATGCGTAAAGGGACAGTCATTAAAGATACCACAACACTAAGGCCAGAACAGGCTGGTGCTGTCATGCATCTCTTCATTAACCCTCCCAATAGTAGAGTACTAGAGCAAGAATTATACGACATCATTGGAACAGTCTTTGAGAAGACCCCGCTTATCTGTCGTATTATTCCATAAGAAAACAATTTTTCAGTCCTTAACCAATTGGAAGGATTGAAGATAAACAACAAACAAAAAAACAAGAAAGGTAAAAAATAAGTATGTCATTGTATAGTATCGTTCGTAATGGTTTAGCTAAGGCTCTAAGTGAACAGGCATTCGGCAAAAAGTCCGACCATTACGGTAAGCATTTTCAAGCTCCCGTCATGAACGTCAACACCTTTGACGAGGATGTTGTGTGGTGGGGAAAGGAGGAGATTTCCTCAATCGTCAACAAAGCTACTCGTCTGGTATTTGCTGACATCTACCTAGACAGCATTGACCCCAATACTGGGTTGTTGAATGAGACTACTTATCTTGCTTCATGCGCTGACTTCACTGCTGGTGTAAGCAGGATGGGTGATCTGGATGAGCAGATTGAAGAGTTGCAAGCTCTTCAACAATCCTATGCTCTTGATGATCAGTTTGGTGAAGTTGACGATGCTGGTAATAAGACGGTTCGTGCTGTTGAGCTTGAGACATCTATTAGGGAGACGGCTGAGAAGATTCGTCCTCTCAAGGTTCTTCGTAAATCTATTGAGGCTAAGTATGCTATTGCGGCTGAGAAACGTGCTGCTTCTAAGGCTGCTAAAGCTGCGACTGCTTCTAAGTAGAATAGTTAATCGAGTGACCTGAACAAGCGGATATTACTTTTCTTATAAAGGTAGTATCCGCCTTTCAGTTTACACGAACCAAATAACAAAAATGAAAAGAGATAAATATTTCACATTTAACATAGATAATCTATATATTCTTTGGGTCCTAAAGCCAGATATGTCTGTCCAGTTTTATGGATGTGAATGTTGTAATGGATCATCTTGGCTTTCTCCAATTGACCTTATGACCAATGAAGAAATAAGACAAATCACAGCTAAAGAAGCTCGTTCTCTCTTTCCAATTCTAGTTAAGGAAAAAAATGAAAAACGATGAACCTAGAATTAACATTCCTCTTTCAGATTTCTGTTCTTCTCATCTATGTGGTGAATGGTATCGTGAGATTCCATCTCATCTTGCCCTAATAGTGGAACAGTTATCTAAGAATCGTCAATCATACCATATTCAATGGTATGACGAAGAGGGTAAAGAACTTCATCTTCCAGTCTTGTGGCTCTATAATAGGTGGATAGAGTCAGTAGAAAAATATGTAAAACTTAAAGCTGAAGGTGAAGCACGACGTATAGCTAAGTTCATCTATGATGCTAACGTGAAAATGCTTCTAGCTCACATTGTCAAAACAATGGAACTAGATGTTGATAAAGCTAGAGAAGTAGCTAACAATTGGATGAACAATCCCAACAAAATAAAATCAGTTGGCCTAAAGCTTAAAGAGAAAGTGGAGGAAGTATAATATGGGTTGTGATATGTATACAAAGATTGAAGTTAAGTCTATAGACTCAAACGAGTGGTGCGAGTATATATTTGAGAATGGTTGGTAGTCTATGAACCTAAATATTAACACACAACCATCTATTCTAGAGTTAGAAGATGGTAAACTTGGATATTTCTATTCTCTTCCCCAACTAGAAGAAATAAGGCACAGAGTTCTTGAATGCAAAGATGATAACCTGTTTAGAGCGAGAGTATATGAGCAATCATATAATGCTCTAATGATGGCAAGGAGAAAAGATTGAAAAGTTTAGTCAAATGTAGTGCATGTAAGTTTTGGGTAAAAAGACAACATTTACCTGAAGATTGGGGGTTTTGTTATCGTTATCCCCCAATTGTTCCAAATGGACACAATGAATATAACGTACCTTACGCGCACAAAGATAAATGGTGTGGTGAATTTAAGAAGAAGAGAAAATGAAAGCCTTAACCCCCAAAGAGAAAGCTGACAAGAAGCAAAGAGACAATCTTAAAGCATTGCACAATCGTCTTCTGGCAGCTTTCTCACTCAAACAAATAACAACATGGTATGACACTTACAAGTTTCTTGGACTACCAGATGAGACAATTAAGTCTCAACATTCAAATTATGCGTCTCCAGTTACTTATAAAGAGTTACAACTTTATCTTGACCAGGAGAAAAAGCATCTTGAGGAAAGACTTAGCCCGACATCAATTGACACTCCACTACAGACATCTGAAGTGGCTTCAGTGGCAGAAAAGATTCTAGAAGATGGACAAGGAGTAAATAATGAAGTCATACCAGTTAACGAGTCAACAGCGCAAGCAAGCAATAGCGCAAGCAAGCCCCCATCTGTGGGATCAGAAGAAAAGATCTCGTCACGAGAAACACAAACTCTCCTCATACCAGAGGACAAAAGAGAAGAGAAGTTGGATGCAAGAAATGACTACGGATTAACTCCTTCACCCAAAGAAAAAGCATTCCTATTTTGGCATCAAAAGAAAGCCGCTGCGGAACTATGCCGTAAGGTTATTGATGAGCATAAGTCTGGTGTCCTTCTATTGGCACCAACAGGTGTCGGAAAAACATTTGATGCGGCAGCGTTGTTGCGAAGATTACTGGACTGTAATTATCATGAAGGAAAAACTTATTCACATATCCCATATCTATACATAACTAAGTCAACAATCATTGAACAAACAGTTAGAGTATTTGAGAATAAATTCAACATTCAAGCAAATGTTGACGTTGAAGTTATCAACATTGAACAGCTTAGGGCAAAGGCTGGTCAACTGTGGGTTCAAGAGAAAGTGAAGATTGTTGGAGGTAATGAGATCTCATATTGGGAATGGCGTAAGCGTATCAATCCTTGTGTTGTCTTGGTTGATGAGTCACAAGGAACGAAGAACAAGAAAGCCAAACAGTCGCAGATTATTAACGCATATAATAATCTACAAGATAGCAACACTTGTCTAATTTCTATTTCTGCTACTCCTTTCATGAGAGTATGTGAAGCACAATCATTTGCTGTATCAACACATCGTCCTCTTGATCATCTTCCAGGTTTTCCAAAAGGAGCAGTATTGATTAATGAGAATTGGCCAATCTATTCTAGCATTATAGCTGCACCATCTAAACCAGATGAGTTTAACCAAGCAGCAGTGGCTCGTCTAATGGATGATCTAGAACCATGGATAGTTCGTGTTCGTGGAGTCAAGCCTCAGTTTGATGCAGTCAATAAGGTTGAAGTAACACAATTTGAGACTGATGAGAAACGAAAGTTCTATCTAGATGCATATGAACGCTTTCTTAGGGATAAGGCCAAGATAGATGCTGCCGTTAATGCAGGAGATAATGCTGGTGTATGTTATCTAGTCATTCTTCTTAAGTTTGCAATGGCAGCAGAACTATGTCATGCTGAAGGGTTTGCAGATAGAATGTATAAAGCGTGGCAAGAAGGTAAAGCACCAGTAGCAGCAGTCAAGTTCAAAGGAACTCTTACTGCAATGGTAGAAATCTTCATTGAGAAGTATCACATATCTAGAGACAATATCTCTCTAATATGGGGTGGCGGTCAAACACAATTAACAAAGAAACAAAAGGCCAAAGCTAAAATCAAATCTCTAAAAGAAAAGTTTGAATCAATGGGAATAGAGATGGATGAGATGATTGAAGACGTGGGTCTTGATGAAGTAGAAGATCGTGTTATTAAAGAGTTTCCTCCTGAATATAGGCTTGGGCCACAATCAAAAAAAGAAAGACAAAATGAAATTGATAAGTTTCAATCAGGTAGAGCTAAGTTTGCAATATATACACTCAAAGCTGGTGGAGTTGGACTCTCTCTCCATCACACTGATGAGTTCACCAAATTTAAATGCAGAAGAAAAGAGTCAGGCTATGTCTATGAGGAAGACATTGCAAATGTGCCAATTAGACCTAGGGAAACTTTCGTTACGGTTACTTTCAATGCAGTTGAATTGGTGCAAGGAGTGGGCCGAGTCCCAAGATTAACATCTCTCAGTCCAACTATTCAACACATCTGTTGTTATGCTGGAACAGTAGAAGCCCACATGGCCGAGGTCTATAGTAAAAAGCTTCGTTGTCTTAGTGCAGTAGTTAAACAAAAAGAATCATGGCAACAAATTATCCTTGGTGCACAACGTGTTGAGGATGTATTAGCTACAACTGCTGATGTTGCTGATGATGAATCATCTCTTATTGATGAGGGAGATTCGTTTGAGGATGAGGAAGACAGCAATGATTAACTTCATTCAACTGTGTAACTTCATGACAAGAAATGGCCGATATAAATACTTCTTCTTTCCCAAAGAATACTTGTCATCACTCACACCAGAAGAGTTGTCAACAGTAACAGTAAATGAAACACGTATGCACGACACAGTAGAGCTATGGTTTCCTAAAGAAACATACGATAACAGACCTTTGTCTAAAGAAGGTCTTCAACTAGAAATGAATAAAGCATTAGAAGCAGAAAAGTTTGCACTAGTAAACAAACTCGGTAAGAGAATAAAGAATGGAGAGTATTATACATGAAAAGTAATAGAGATAAAGCAAATAAAGCATTGATTGAATACATGAAACACAATAGAGATCTTGATAAAATAGCGGCAGATATGTTACTTTTTGCTGTAAGTCAAGGTTATTGTGACGTAACGGGACATAATCTTTTATGGTCTTTGATGGAACCTTTTATCTGTCCTTGTTGTGCTAAATTTCACAACTTAAAAGATTGCAGAACTATTGGAGCAGAAGAATACAGAATGCTTGGTAAAGAAGCTTTCCAGAAAAAGTACAACATTTAGTTATGTGGAAACAAGTAACCAAACAAGACTTCCTAAATCATATGGGTAAATGTAAAGTCTGTCTTAAGAATCCATATG
>Ga0114951_10005793_pt1 | contig 11234 bp, 9 predicted proteins | sample AM7aDNAmetaG_FD_88677 | JGI IMG/M metagenome (GOLD analysis project Ga0114951, IMG submission 88677) | Freshwater microbial communities from Finland to study Microbial Dark Matter (Phase II) - AM7a DNA metaG | ecosystem: Environmental > Aquatic > Freshwater > Lake | place: Finland: Lake Alinen... | reverse complement strand
TGGCGGAGCATCCGGAGGCTGTGTCAGCGGCCGCAAGGAGATTGTTGCCATGTGCCGGCAAAAAGCTCGTCCATACTTGTTCTCCAACACCATAGCTCCTGTTGTTGTTGCCGGGGTACTCAAAGTACTCGATATCCTGAGCGAATCAACCGAGCGCCGCGATAAGCTGGAACGCAATGCCGCTTATTGGCGCAAAGGACTCACCGAGGCCGGATTTGTTCTGAAGGAGGGCGATTCACCGATCGTTCCGGTGATGCTTTTTAACGCCAAACTTGCCCAGGATGTGTCGCGCGATCTGTTCGCCGAAGGAGTTTATGCTGTCGGGTTCTTCTTCCCGGTAGTGCCTAACGGACAGGCTCGTATCCGCACCCAGATTTCCGCCGGTCACGAAATCCATCATCTCGATAAAGCACTCGCCGCCTTCCGCAAAGTCGGAGCCAAGTACGGAATACTTGGACTGACCAAGCAGGAGATTATTGACAAATACGGGCAGTAGCAAGGCAAAGAGCAAAAGGGCAAGAAGGCAAAAAGGAATACTGTCTCGTCCTGAAATAGGTTTACAGTAAAAGTAAATCTAAATCAGGATTATGAAAGGAAGAATGACTACTTATCCGGACGATTTTAAGTTAAAAGTTGTCCAAGAGTATCTTGACTCAGGAGTTGGCCGGCAAGTTTTGCAAAAAAAGTATGGTCTACCCGGCAATGGATATATACACCGTTGGATGCGTAACTTTGGACTGACAGTAGCAGACCAGGAACAACATCGCATTCAATCAGTCATGGCCAAAGAAACAGGTAAAACGAGCAAAGAAAGAGAACTCGAAGCCAGGATTAAACAATTGGAAAAGGATCTTGAGCACGAAAGACTTCGTGTCCAAGCCCTTGATACCATGATTACTATCGCTGAGCGAGACCTTAAAATTCCGATTAGAAAAAAGCATGGTGCCAAACAGTGACCATGCTGCGTACAGATAGACCAGAAATGAATCTGGATACTTTGTGCGAACTGTTTGGTAAGAGTAGGCAAGGTTACTATCAGCGGAAAAACTATGTTTATAAAGAGCTGGCCAAAGAAGACCTCTTGTTGCAGATGATTGAGAAGGAGCGCAAGTTGATGCCCCGTCTCGGAGGGAGAAAGCTGTTTAAGTTGATTCAACCCAAATTGAATGGCGAATTGGTTCTCGGACGGGATTTATTCTTTGACTTTCTTCGCAATAATGATCTGCTGGTTCGTAAACGACGCTATCGAGCCAAGACCACCTATAGTAATCACTGGTTACGGAAGTACCCGAACCTGATTATCGGCTTCGAGCCAGAACAGGCTCATCAGTTGTGGGTTAGTGATATAACCTATATTTCAATCAAGGGAGGTTCCGGCTATTTGAATCTTATTACGGATGCTTACTCCAGGAAAATAGTCGGATGGGAACTTGGGGATACTCTTGAAGCAAAGCATAGTGTAAAAGCACTAAAAATGGCCATACATCAGGTACCCAAAGGGATCATTAACATCTTCCATCACTCCGACCGTGGGGTCCAATATTGTTGTGACGACTATATTAAAATACTGATTCAAAATAAATTTCGCATTAGCATGACTGAGAATGGTGATCCACGGGAAAACGCAATCGCCGAAAGAGTTAACGGCATTCTGAAAGACGAATGGCTAAATCAATTGAATTTTAATACCATTGAAGAAGCTCGTTCCCAGCTGGATAGGATAATCCGGGTCTATAATGAGTTCCGACCACACTCCAGTCTTGACATGAATACCCCATGCTTTGCTCATGCAAAGCACGGGGTGTTAAAACGAAGATGGAAGAATTATTACAAAAGGAAACAAATCATTAGTTTTGAGGAACCCAACTAAGATTGAGGTCAATCATTAACCCGTTCTTAAAAGTGTAACACTAGTAATAAACAACAAGAAACTGTAAACAAAAATCAGGACGGGTCATACTTTACATCCTGCCCTCTTGCCTTTTTGCCCTTTTGCCCTATATTTGCCCTCATGATTTACGGCATCGGCACAGACATAATCGAAGTAGAACGCATCCGCGGATTCATATCCAAAGGCGATGCGTTCAAAAAGAGAGTATTCACAGACCAGGAGATCGCTTACAGCGATTCATTCCGCGATCCCGCACCATTTTATGCAGCAAGATTTTCGGCCAAGGAAGCTTTCGTAAAAGCACTTGGCACCGGATTTACAGGCGGCATCGGTTTTAACCAGATAGAGGTTTATCACGTCGAACTCGGTAAACCCGAGATCCGACTGACCGGTAAGGCCCTCGAGGAAGCTGATAAAAAAGGTATCACTAAAATCCATGTATCCATTTCGCACGTTAAAGACTGGGCCAATGCGGTGGTGGTACTTGAAACGTAAGGCAATTCCTAGTTTTTCACAAACCTCCTCGTCACCTTCGCCCCCTCGTCATCGGTCAGAATCAGCAGGTATAATCCATTCTGAAGTTTGGAAACATCGAGCGAGTGCCGGAACTGGCCGCCCTCGCTGTAGATCTGAGGTTTTCCTTCATCTGATATCACCCGGCCGCCCATATCAAACACCCTGAACCGGATATTTTTTGCCTTTTGCAAAACCAGGTCGACATTCAGTTTATCGGCAGCCGGATTCGGATATAAATTCACGTAATCCAATCCGGGCAGCGATTCGCACAGGTTGGTGAAATAAACACACGGCACCGGCTCAACATTTTCAGCCTCTGCTGTTTTCTTCTGATCTCCTCCGCCGATTCCGATGCTGCCACCCATCCTCACGGTATCCTTCGCCAGTCCACCGCTCCTGATTTCAACGCTGCTAGCCGTAAATCCAAAGCTGCCAGCCATCCTTGGAACAAAATTCGGATACAGGCGCTTTAGTTGGTAATTGAATTCCTTCCGCATCTGATCAGCCATATCCGACGGTAAGCAGCTGAAGAATTTCTCATTCGGGAAAATCCAGATAATCAGTTCCTGTAAAAATTCGGATGCTTCCGGATCATCAATCTGTACCGGAACCATAAGATCCAGATCACTCAAATAATCACCCAGACCAACCGTATTGCCATTGAATTTCTTAGAAATAGCAAAAATCGACGGACACTTTCCCTTATTATCATTCCCAGCCGAATCCTTACTGCCGTCTGTCATAATTAATGGAATCCCATTATCGCCATGAACGATCATTTCCTGACTTCCCTGACCCATTACGGAATAATTGTTTACTCCGATTCCGGATTGATCAACCCACCATTTCATCTCTACTCCATAATAGGTAAAATTGTAATCTACCCGATCCTTAGACAGCACAATTCCGAAACACTCCAGAACTTGTGGCTTCAACTTTACCGTGAAGGGCTGCATGTTGTAATCGACATATTCTAAAAACACCTTTTCAGATGGAGTTCTTTGTTGAACAAGGACCTTAGCAATCGTATAATTTTCCTTTGCTTTTTTCGTCTGCTCTGACTTCAGCAGATCGAAAAACTGGTCTGAAACCTTAAACCAGACCAGCTTATCTGGTGTATCATACCCCCCTAATTTTTTTCTACTGAATAAAACCGGAACCAGTGTATCCTTCATCAGTCTGAAATAATTCTTTGCCTGAGCGGCAACCTGATCAATCGGACTAACATTTTCCAGGTTCAGATCGGTAGTGATAATGGGGTAAAAATCAAACTCGTGCAATGGCGATTTATTCTCCTTATTCACCCAGCTTCCACTGCCCCAGCCTACTGAACCGCCACGATATTTGACGTCAGCATTACCCAAAATACCCATAGGAACCATACTGGTTTTATCCTTATTGGCATACCAGCTCCAGCAATTCATGCGGGTACCATCAGGCAGCTTGTTGAGATAATAGTAACCCTCCTCATCAAACATAAATCCCAACCGGGTCAATTCCTCTTTGGACAAATCCAGAATTACTCCTTTCAGTTGAGTATCCCTGACAATCGGGTTCACAGCTTGCCTGGCCTTCAGCACCGGCACCCCCAAACTCTTCGCGCTCCCAATTTTGCTCCCTTCTTTTAGGCTATTAGCCTCCTCAACTCCTATCCTCCTAACCTCCTCTGCTCCCTGACTTGTTACTGCAGGTTGAGCATGCTTTTTATCTGCATGGGAGCCTGGGTTCCATATCAACAATGCCGATGTTATAATGATAATTGGTGTGATCATGATTAAAATTTTTAACGGATTAAACAATCGTGTGATCCGTCGGGGCCCGAATGAGCTCTTGGCAGCCTGCTGCGATGTTTTGCCGGATTCCACCAGCGATTTCACCTCGCTCACCGGAACCTTGTTCGCCTCTGATCGCGCCTTTTCAAACATTTCAGATAAATCCCTTTTTGTTTTCACTGGCGTTCCTCCTCTCCTCCGGGTTGAAACCCGGGGCTATTTATATTGCCCAGCCTTGAGCCTTGTGCCTGGTGCCTTGGGCCTTCATTCGAGCCTTCTGACGGTAGTAACCATAGTCTCAATTGCTCCCGTCCTCTCGTTAATCTCGATTTCACTCCCGACAGCGTTCCGCCTTGTAACTGCCTGATCTCCTCGAGCGAAAAGCCCGAGAGCTCAAACAATACAACACATTCCCGCTGTTTGGGAGGCAGTTTGCCAAGGAGGTTGTACAAAACCTCCACATCATGGTCGATATCCGGTGGCGACTGGTGATCGGGCAGCAATTCCGCGACCTTCTCATCATACGTTCCCCGGAATTTCTCCCTCCGGTACTGATGTAGCTGCAACCGCCTGGCTACGCCGAACAGATAGGCTTTGAATGAATCTTTCTTCCGGAGTTTATCCAGATTCTCAAAGACAATCAGCACAGCTTCGCCTGCCAGGTCCCGGGCATCCTCGCGGTTGCTAGTCAAACCGCGACAATACCCCTGGAACGCCTGGTGACACGGAGTGTACATCTCCATGAACACCTCTTGTTTGGTTGGAATCAATTGCGACTATTGGTTACTGAAAGATAGTGCCATTAAAGATCAAAAAGTTTCATCCGGCACTAAACCTGACAGCTTTTGAAAAGCTGTCAGGTTTAAAACGTCCGCAGGACTTCTTCAACTCTGCCCAGCATCTCTTCGGTAAAGTCCAGATGCGTCACAAACCGAACGGCTTGGGGACCGGTCGATGCTGCATAAATATCATTTTTATTCAGGGCTGCGATAAATTCTTTCTCAGTATATCGATCAGTCAGGGTGAAGATCAATATGTTGGTTTCCACGGGTAAAACGCTCTCCACATAAGGTGAACTCTCCAAAACCTTACCCAGATATTGTGCTTTCTTATGGTCTTCGATCAACCGGTCGATATTATGGTCAAGTGCATAAATACCCGCAGCTGCCAGATATCCGGCCTGCCTCATGCCGCCGCCCAGAACTTTGCGCACTCTCCGTGCCTTATTCACAAAAACCTGGTTCCCCAGCAAAAGCGAGCCTACCGGCGCACCCAACCCTTTAGACAAACAAATCGAAATGGAATCGAAAATAGCACCGAAATCAGCCGGGGTAGTTCCAGTGGCAACCAGGGCATTAAACAGCCTGGCTCCATCGAGATGCAACTGCAGATTATTGGCATCGCAAACCGCCCTGATCTCAAGAAGATCGACATAAGGATAACAGGCGCCGCCACCTTTGTTCATGGTATTCTCGACCTCAACGAGTTTAGTCACTGGCCGGTGGACATCATCAGGGTTGATATTAGCCGCTACATCGCTGGCCTTGATCAATCCCTGATCTCCTTCGAGCAACCGAACGGAAACGCCCGAATTGCGCATCATGCCGCCCCCTTCATAAAAATAGACGTGCGAATATTTATGGCAGATCACTTCATCTCCCGGATGGGTATGAACATTTATTGCAATCTGATTCGTCATGGTGCCCGACGGACAAAACAAGGCAGCTTCCATGCCAAAAAGCTTGGCAGCCTTATCTTCCAAAGCATTTACGGTGGGATCATCGCGAAAAACATCATCCCCCACTTTCGCGGTAAACATGGCTTCCAGCATCCCGGGTGTGGGACGTGTAACAGTATCGGAACGAAGATCGATCATCCGCATTTACTATGTCCGCAACTGGTACAAATCAAGCACCCTTCCTGATAAATCATCTCGTCGGAATCGCATTCCTCGCAATGTTCACCTTTTGAGGCCTTTGTACCATTGGGAATAAATTGTTTCAGCGCTCGAGCAACACCTGCTTTCCAGGAGTTGATATTCTCATTATCAAGACTTAGCGAGGAAACCAGGGTAACCACATACGGGATAGGCATGCCGTGGCGTAATACTCCGGAAATCAGCTTGGCATAATTCCAGAATTCCTTATCAAACATATAGGACAATCCACCTACTGTGCAGGGGTTGCCATATTTATCAGTGTAATGAAAATCGTAGCGTGCACCTTCACCTGTTTTTACCTTGATAATCTGTCCATGTGCAATGGACTTCGGGATCACCAGCGTATCCTCTTCAGCGCGACCGGTGAAGATCTCATACGGCTGGCCATTCATCATGCCTACGAAAGCAATCCAATCCTGGTCTTCATTTTTAAAACGGAGCAGTTCGGCATCAAGAACCGGCGGGCGCTTATGTCCCTCGTGCTTGTGAGTTTGCTCCTCTTTATCGCCCTCTTTTTCTTTATGCTTGATCAAAACGCCATCGCGCGATCCTTCACGATAAACGGTAACACCTTTGCAGCCATGTTCCCATGCGGTACGATAAACATCGGCTACCGTGCTTTCTGCGATGTCATTCGGCAGGTTAACCGTTACCGAGATCGAATGATCAACCCACTTCTGAACAGCACCCTGCATGCGGACTTTTGCTACCCAATCGATATCGGCGGAAGTCGACTTATAATAAGGTGATTTCTTAACCAGTTCGTCAATTTCGGCAGGCCCGAAACTTCTGACATGGGTGGTATCGTATCCGTTGATAGTTAACCAGTCCATGAACTTGTGATGAAACACATTATATTCTTCCCACGAATCACCAACTTCATCAACAAACGAAACCGTGCATTCCGGATCGTTTGGATTCACTTTGCGGCGACGGCGATAAACCGGAAGGAATACCGGCTCGATACCGCTGGTGGTCTGCGACATCAGGCTCGTGGTTCCAGTCGGGGCGATCGTCAGCAGGGCGAGATTACGACGACCAGCTATAGTCATCTCTTCATACAACTGAGGATCAGCTTCGCGTATTCGGTTGATGAAAGGATTATTGACTTCGCGCTTCGTATCATACATTGGGAATGCACCACGCTCACGTGCCATATTCACTGAGGAACGGTATGCCTCAACGGCCAGCGTTTTCTGCACTTCAACGGCAAAATCGATAGCAATGTCACTGCCATAAGTCAGGTTCAGAGCAGCGAGCATATCGCCTTCAGCAGTGATGCCGATACCAGTACGGCGTCCTTGCTCAGTTTTCTTCCTGATATTTTCCCAAAGCTTGATCTCAACACGCTTTAGTTCATAATCTTCCGGGTCATTATTTATTTTCCCGATGATGCCTTCGATCTTCTCAACTTCAAGATCAATAATATCATCCATCATGCGCTGGGCATAATGAACATGCTGCTTGAACTTCACGAAATCGAAACGGGCATCCGGAGTAAAAGGATGATCGACATAAGAATAAAGATTGATAGCCAGCAAACGGCATGAATCATAGGGACAGAGTGGTATCTCACCGCAAGGATTGGTGGAAACCGTTTGGAAACCCAAATCGGCATAGCAATCAGGAATCGATTCCCTGATTACGGTATCCCAGAATAATACTCCGGGTTCTGCCGATTTCCAGGCATTGTGAATAATTTTTTCCCACAAAGGCTTGGCATCAATTTCCTTGAGGTGACTCGGATTATCTGAATTTATAGGGAATTGCTGTTTAAACCTGCCATTGCTGACAACTGCCTGCATAAATTCATCGGTGATTTTTACCGATACGTTGGCACCTGTGACTTTTCCCTTTTCAGTTTTTGCATCGATAAAATTCTCAGCATCAGGATGTTTAATTGATATACTGAGCATGAGGGCACCACGGCGGCCATCTTGGGCAACTTCGCGTGTGGAATTGGAATAACGTTCCATAAACGGAACGACACCGGTTGATGTCAGTGCTGAGTTCATTACCGGACTCATGGTCGGACGAATATGGCTAAGGTCGTGACCAACGCCTCCGCGGCGTTTCATCAGCTGAACCTGTTCCTGGTCGATTTTCATGATCCCGCCATAGGAATCTGCTGCACCGTCATTGCCAATAACAAAGCAGTTCGACAAGGAGGAAATCTGAAATGGATTGCCAATGCCAGTCATCGGTCCACCTTGAGGAATTATATAGGTAAAGTCCTTCAGAAGCTGATAAAGTTCCTCTTCCATCATCGGATTTGGGTAACGCTTTTCGATCCGCGCAATCTCATGTGCCATCCTCCGGTGCATATCATCAGGAGATAACTCATAAATGTTACCAGCCGAATCCTTCAGCGCATATTTGTTTACCCAGACTGTTGCAGCAAGATCGTCGCCTTTAAAATACTTGCGCGAAGCTTCTACTGCCTCCTCCAAACTGTTGGTCTTGCGACCTTTTTCTGTTCTGACTGACATTTCTTCTATATACATGGCACTGATAACATCTGTTTCTCAATGGGTTAGACAAAAGGGTTTAGATTATAGGGGCCTTCCGCCCTGATATCAAATTTACTCGGCAGAAGCAAATCAAAAAATCAATTTTACTAACATTTGGGATTATAAGGTCATAAGCCTATTGGTTACCAACGGTTTGCCCTGTTCATATCCATTTATGAACAGGTATTGTTCACCATTTTTCCAATAAACGCCTAATTATTAGATCACTAGACCCCATCTGACTTTCCATGTATTTGATAGCCAGAATGCCTGATTCAGCGCGGAAAGTAGCATCCGAGCATAGCTTTTTCATCGTTGAAAAAAAACTTTCCTGATCATTAACTTCAAATGCGGCTCCGATCTTTATCAGGCTCTCCGCTTCCCGGAATTTTGTCCATCGCGGACCAAAAACTACAGGCAATCCAAAAGCGGCTGGTTCCAGGGTGTTATGGATTCCCTTCCCAAATCCGCCTCCAATAATGGCAATATCGGCCCAGGCATATAACGAAGACAGAAGACCAATAGAGTCGATCAATATTATATTATGTTGGGTCAAGACTTCAGGCATGGGTTCCTGACATCGGCTGAATCGAACGATGTCTTTCCCGAAAAGATTCTCAATTGCAGTCAAATGTCCTTCGGAGATATCATGCGGAGCAATCACCAGCTTCCAATCCTCCTTAAATTCCATAACCCCTTCCGATTTCCAAAGATTTGCCAGCATCCTCTCCTCCTCCGGCCACGTGCTCCCTCCAATAATCACCTTCTCCTTTCTGCCTTCCTGCCCTTTTGCCCTTTTACCCTGCGTCATCACCGCATCAACCCTCGTGTCTCCCGCTACAACTACCTGGCTAAAATTAAAGCTCCTGAGTAGCTTTTCTGATGCCTCGTCCTGCACGAATATATATCTGAAAACCCTGAGTTGCCTGAGAAAAGCAGAACCCCAGCTTTTAAACAGGTACTGATCGCGGCGAAAACGGGCTGAAATCAGGTAGGAGGGGATCTTCCTCTGATGCAACGCCCTCAACAGATTGGGCCAGAAATCATATTTTACGAGAATGAAAATATCAGGAGAAAGCTGATCAAGCAGCCGGTTCATCTTTTTTGGCGTATCCAGGGGAAGATAAAAAACAAGGTCAGCCAGCGGATAATTCTTACGGATATTGAATCCAGATGGACTGTAAAAGCTCAACATAATTCTGTCTTCCGGAAACTCCGCTTTCCATCGCTCGATCACGGGTCGGCCCTGCTCAAACTCACCCAGCGAGGAAACATGCATCCACAGGGTGCGTCGGTTTTTATCTGTGGACCATAGGGATATCAGTGATTTATTGGCTCTCCGGCCAGAGATCCATTGGGAGGCTCTCCGTGAAAATGGCGAGGCCATCAGGATGATCAGGTAATACATCCTGATCCCGATCTGATATATCAGCAGCACCGGCTCTAAAAATAAGTAAAGGTTCCGGTAGTCTTTTTCCCAACCGGGAAAATCCATCCTATGCGTATCCCGATAAGAAAGTCGTGGTGCCGGGTATGATCCGGTCCTTGCAGATTATATATCCAGTCGCGCCGCCCCATAGTCCAGGCCTCATGGAACTCAAACCCTGCATAAAAATTTATGGGTTCCTTATTGTCGAGATGCAAATAGCCGATAAACTGCTCCATCGCAAAGCCATTTGTCAGGTAATCAATCAGCTTGGCATAATCACCAACCAGCACAGGAATACTGTTTTCCTCGAGGCGATAAAACGTTTTGTACTGAAGCAGGCCCGCCGACGCTGTCACCATCAATCCCGAATTAGGATTAGGCCCGATGACCGGGAACACTTTGCCGAGACGTAATCCTGCATAAAATCCGCGCTCACTGATTGTCGGATACATCCGGGCTCCGTTGGTTGTGATAAATAAACCCGACCTATCCTTTAATCCGTCTAAAATACTGTCCTCCTTGATGTTTTCACCGAAAAAATAAGTGAAATCAGCAGCCATCAGCCAGTTTGTCCTGGTTTTAAACCAGTAGGAACCACCTAACCTGGCATTCAGTCCATACCTTTTGGCAAGATCGCCGGCAGGAATATGACCGCTTACATGAAAGGAAAACATGTTCAATGAAACACAAGTGTCTTTAATACTTTGAGCAGAAACAAGAAGGGGAAAGAAGAGGAAAGCAAGGGCAAGGATTTTCTTTGCCATGTCTTAAAATTTATTTCAGTTTGTAAATATAAGCAATCGCCCTTTAACATTTTTTAACCGGCACCCATCCTTCAATCTTTCTGAGAATTGTACCTTGCATTTTTAAATCTAAACAACGATTCGACCATGATTAAATTATCACCCATGCTAAAAGGCCTGATGGCATTGCTCATCTTTAGCCTGATGTTCGGTTTTGCCAGCGCTGCTGACAAGAAAACCGCCAAGGAGGAGCCCAAGAAGGATCCAGTCTCTTCTTCAACATTCAACGCTTTGAAATTCCGCAGCATAGGACCCGCTTTTACTTCCGGCCGTATTGCCGATATCGCGGTAAATCCGAAAAATTTCAGCGAATATTATGTCGGCACTGCAGCTGGCGGTGTGTGGAAAACCACTAATAACGGCACAACCTGGCA